>UMCI01086281.1_pt1 | contig 14509 bp, 9 predicted proteins | sample 1964211 | NCBI WGS metagenome assembly UMCI01 (sample SAMEA4835966, study PRJEB28245) | human gut metagenome | biome: gut microbiome; material: fecal sample | place: Denmark | collected 2008 | reverse complement strand
TAAATTCAGATAAACTGGAAGATGACAATTCTTCAAGTAATGCAGACGGAAAACACAGCAAAGGAAAATATAATATTTTATATACAATGCTAATGGCAACATTATTTATACTTACATTTTGTGGTGAAAGAATTGCGATGTCTATAATTACTGAAAAATCCTCAAAGGTAATGGAATATCTGATGACATCAATTAAACCTATGGCTATAGTTGTAGGAAAGGTTCTTGCAAATCTTTTAATTATTGGTGTACAGGTTGGACTTATAGCTATCTCATTTATAACAGCGATATTTGTTAATACATCGATTACAGGAGAGAAGCTTCCTGAAAGTCTGAGAAATATATTAAGCAGAAATAATTTTGATAGTGCGAATGTATTAACAATTCTTGTAAGCATAATTCTGTTAATCGGAGGAATTATTCTATTCAGCCTTATTGCCGCACTTGCGGGAGCTTCTGTAAGTAAGATGGAGGAAATGAGTGAGGGCATAAAAATGTTTACATTTGTTCTTGTAATAGGTGCATACATAGCGTTATTTGTATTAACAAGTAATACGTATGAAAAGGCTTCAGTAGTTAAATATGTCACAATGTTAGTTCCACTAACCTCAGTATTTTTGACACCAGGAGCTTTATTGACCGGATATCTGTCAGCCGGCTTAGGCGTCATTGCGTTGTTAGTTATGATTATTTCTAATGTTTTACTTGTCAGATTTGTTGCAGATGTATATGAAAGTATGATTTATTACAATGGAACGCATTTGAAATTGAAAGATATAGTAGGTATTTCTAAGCAGAACAGAAATGGCAGCAAAAGGAGGGCTGAGTAGATGAAAAAAGGAATGTTTACAGGCTGGAAAGATGTGTTAAATTTTACATTTATACAGAATACTAAAACTAAAACTTTTAAAACTTCACTTATTGGAATTGCTGCATTGATATTTATTATATTCTTTGGCGCAAATGTCATTATGGGATATATGTCTGATAAAGGTGATAAGAAAAAAGCTAATGTTGTCAATAGAGCAGATAATATATGGATTATTAACGAGGTTGAAATTAATAACGAATTATTAGAAGAATTTAAAGAAGCAGATGATTATGTAAAAGATTCTGATATTGTTGTATATAGTGATAAAAAGATTTCAGAAGTAGTAGAAGACATAGAGGATAGCACGATAGTTATTAATGTGTATAAAGGTGAAGAGAACGAAGATAAAAATGTAGAATATATGTTAGATGTATATGCCACGAAAGATTTATCTAAGAAAAATGTTAAGAAAGTGGCTAAAGCATTTTCAAAATATTTTGATGATATAAAGTATAATTTAACCTCTCTTAATCCTGATGTTATGCATATTGTGACCAGTGATTACACAGTATATTCTGTTGATGTTAATGAGAAAGAAGAGTCGTTTGGAGTTATAATTGCTAAAATATTTGTACCTATGATATTTGTGCTTTTAATTTATTTTATGATATTAATGTATGGACAGAGTATCAGCAAGGCTCTTATTATAGAGAAGAACTCTAAATTAATGGAGATGTTACTGACTTCTATTAAGCCACACGCAATTGTATTAGGAAAGATACTGGCAATGTATCTGAATGCAATTATGCAGATGGGAATATGGATTATATCAGCTGTGGCAGGATTTATAGTTGGAGACAAAGTTGCTAAGAATATGTTTAATAGCTATGATAATTCAATAATTAAGGTTATTAATCTGATAAGGGCAGATTCATCATCCGCATTCTCGGTAAGTGCAATAATCATAGGAATAGCAGCAATGTTTATCGGCTTCTTACTATATTGTGTATTTGCTGCACTTGTAGCATCTAATATTACGAAAGCAGAAGAACTTGCAAATGGAATGAGTGTATTTCAGATGGTTACGATAGCAGGCTTCTTAGGTGCATATATGCTTCCGCTATTACAGGCAGACAGTCCTATTGTGGATATATTAAGATATGTTCCGGTAACATCACCATTTATGATAACATCAGATGTGATTATCGGTAATATAGGAATTATCGGTGCAATTGTATCTGTATTTATTATGATTGCTATAACAGTAGTTATGATTATAATGACAGGTAAAAATTATAAAAAGAAAGTCTTTTAATTATTTATAAAAAATGATAAACTATAAAACGAATGGCTATTTATAAAACAATGGCTAATGATTTGAAAATATTTCCTTAATGGATTTTAATGGAAATAAACAGCATTTTGGAGGCTTTGCAGATGCGAATTACTTATCATTTGTTATCAAATAAAGGAAGTAGAAAGATAAACGAAGACAGAGTCGGAAGTTATGTTAAGGATGAAGAATACTGTTTTGCATTGGCTGATGGGCTTGGTGGCCATGATAAAGGCGAGGTTGCATCTAAGATAGCAGTTGAAACATGCATAGATTTGTTTAAAGAAGATGGCTTTAATGAATTCTATATACGTAATGCATTTGAAGAAAGCCAGGAAAATATACTTAACAGACAGATAAGAGATATGAAACCTGATGATTATAAGACTACATTGGTTTTATTATGTATCAAAAATGGATATATCAACTGGGGACATATCGGAGACTCAAGATTATATTTTTTCAAAAAGAATAAATTAATTTTACATACATTAGACCACAGTGTTCCACAGATGTTAGTTAACATCGGAGAGATAGAAGATAAAGATATCAGAAATCATCCGGACAGAAGCAGGTTGTTAAGTGCAATGGGAATCGAATGGGAGAGACCTAAGTATGAGATTGCTGAGCCTGTGGAAGATGAAAAGGGAATGGCATTTTTAATGGCTACTGACGGCTTCTGGGAACTTATTAATGAAGAAGAAATGATAAAATGTCTAAAGAAGGCATATGACGTACATGAGTGGGTTAATTCAATGGAGCGGATAGTTGTCAAAAATGGTAAAAATAAAGATATGGATAACTATTCCGCTATTGGTGTGTGGATTAAATAGATGTTTGAATAAAGTATGAGAATAAATGCTTGAAAGATTGTTAATTAAGAAAAATTAAGTTAAAAAAGTTAGAAGTAATATTGCAAGTAATATTAATCAATGATATACTAAATCTAGTCGAATTATATAAATTTCTGCAAGAAATGGGAGGCGTAGTTTTATGAGCAAAATTAATCCAGATTATTTATGCCCTGGTTGTATGGCGGTTTTAGATGAACCGGATTTACCTTGTCCTTTATGTGGATTTGATAAGAATACATATGCAGCATCTCCACGTAGTTTAAAACCATTTACAAAGTTAAATGGTAAATACCTGGTAGGTAAAGTAATAGGTGAAGGTGGATTTGGAATTACATATATTGGCTTTAATATGGAAACAGATTTACCAGTAGCAATTAAAGAATATTTTCCGTCAGAATTAGCAACAAGAGATTCATCACAGGGAAATACAATTAATGTATTCTCTGGTGAAGCTAAGGACTTATACAGAGAAGGATTAGAGAAATATTTAAGAGAAGCAAGAAATCTTTCAATGTTCTCTGATCTTCCGGGTATTGTTACTGTTAAAGATTTCTTCTATGAGAATGAGACAGCATACATAATTATGGAATACATAAATGGTATGACACTTAAGCAGTATCTGACAAAAGTCGGTGGAAGAATGAAGCAGAATGAAGTAATCAAGATGATGAAACCTGTTCTTGAATCTATGAATAAGATACATGAAGTAGGTATTATCCACAGAGATATAAGTCCTGATAATATTATGATTACAAGAAATAAACAGATAAAGCTTACAGACTTTGGCGCGGCAAGAGTGTTCGATACAGAAGATAATAAGAGTATAACAGTTGTACTTAAACGTGGTTATGCTCCGGAAGAACAGTACAGAGCTAAAGGTAATCAGGGACCTTGGACAGATGTATATGCATTATGTGCAACAATGTACAGAATGATTACAGGTGTAACTCCACAGGAAGCACTTGAGAGAATTATAGAAGATAATGTTGAACCTATATCTAAATATGATCCAAACGTATGGCCTGAGACAGAATATGCGATAATGAAAGGTTTGTCATTACGTGCACAGGACAGATTCCAGACAGTCAACGAGTTAATTGATGCATTATATTATAGTGTATTAGAGAAAGATGAAAATGGTAAGCCATATCTTGTGGTTACTAAAGAAAATGTACCGGAACCACAGCCAGTAGCACCTGCACAGAATCCAGCACAGGAAGATGAATTTGATTCTAAGCCAATTGTTGTAAGTATTGGAAGAACGACAGCAGAAGAGTTTGCAGCACAGATGCAGGCAGAACAGTCTGTAGAGCCTAAACCTGTAGTAACACCACAACCACAGGTGACATCTTCGAAGTCTGTAGAGTCTGAACCTGTAGTAACACCACAACCACAGGTGAAATCTTCACAGTCTGTAGAACCTGAACGACCAGTAGCACCACAGCCACAGGTGACAGAGAGACCAGCACCACAAGGACAGGTAGTACGACCACAGGTAACAGAGAGACCAATACCACAAGGACAGATAGCCCAGTCACAGTCTGCTGTATTACAAGGACAGAAGTCACAAACTGAAGAATTACAACTACAAGAGGTATCTGCACCAACTAGGTCACAGGAGAAGAAAGGAGGTTTCTTCAAATCGACATTCAAGAAACTTGTTAAATTACAGTTAGGTAAAGTCAGATTTGAAGATACTGTTACAGAACTTAATGTAGAGCATATGGATGTTGGAAATATTCAAGTACTTAAGGAATGTTACGGACTTAAGAAACTTGTTTTAAATAATAATATGCTTGATGATTTATCGCCTATTTCTGAATGTAGTAAGTTAGAGTATCTGGCTCTTAGAAATACATTAGTTGGTGATTTATCACCAATATCAAACTGTACAAATCTTAAATATCTGGATTTGTGGGGAACTAGAGTTACAGACTTACATGATTTATATTCGCTTACGAAGTTAACATATCTGTGTGTTAAAAATACAGATATAAGAGAAGCACAGGTAGAAGATTTTAAGAAGCATATTCCTGATTGTGTAGTAGAATTTTAGATGTAATCAATTAGTCCTAGGATATTTATGTATCTTAGGACTATTGTTTATATAGTATATTAAATGCTGATACATTTTAAAGAGGAAAAGAAAAAGGAGAAAAGAGAGAAATGACAATGTTCAAGGAGATTAAAAAAAGAGCAACAAGAAATGCGATTTTGACACTTATATTTTGTATGGTAGCAGGTGGCTTTTTATTTGTATGCTTTGGTAAAGATGCACTTACATATTTAAAAGGTGCAACTGATATCACAGAGGCTTCGGTCGCAAAGATTAAGGATACAGATTATGCAGAGATTACACTTGACAAATATAATCTATACGGTTGTTACTCTGAACAGTATTCTAAAAGTGGAAGTTCGCAAACAGTATCTGATTACTATTATCTTGTAGTAGTTGGGGATGATAATGATATGAGATTTATGGGCGTAAAAGTCAAAGCAAAGAATCGTTCAAAATTAAAGAAAATCGAAGAAGAATATACAGCTATGGATAATGGCGAAGATACAGGTACGACAACTACTTTGAAGATTAAAGGTAAATTAACTAAAATGGAAAGTAAGCCATATGTACATTTTAAGCAGACAATATCACAATCATATGACTTTTCATACAGTGAACTTGACAGTGTTACATTAAACTTAATGGTAGTAGATGGAACTGTTAATGTTGGAGAATTGGTATTCTGTCTGGCTGGTGTTGTTATTATCTTAGTTGGTATAATAACAATGATTGTGGCTGCATCAGGAGTTACAGTTAACAAGTTTAAGAATGAATTAGAATCAAGGGGTCCTGGATATATTGATTATGTTGAACAGGATTTCATTAACGCAGTTAAGTTTGCTAAGACAGTAAGAATTGGTAGAGAATTCACATTCTTAATTAAAGGTACCAAATGTGTAATGATTCCTAATAATGAAATAGTATGGGCATATCCTGTTAAGACAACACATAGAACAAATGGTATCAAAACAGGTTCTACACATTCAGTTAAATTATTAAATAATCGTAAGAAAGCATTTATATTACCTGCTGATAATGCAGACCAGGCAAATGATATTATTGCTTTATATGCAAATATGACAGATACAATTGTTTTAGGATATGATGATGGATTAAACGGCTTGTTTGCAAGAAACTTTGATGAATTCCTTAATATAGCATATAAGAACCATATATATGGTGACAAGAATAATCAATATGCAAATGATAATTACAATAATTATGATAATGGTAATTATGACAATGTAAATAATGGCAATAATAATTATGATAATGTAAATAATGATAATAATAATTATGACAATGCAAATAATGGTAATAATTATTATGATAATACAAATAATACTACTATGTAAAGAAAAGAGGATATATGGTTAATAATCAGATTAACGACATAAAAAAAGAAATCAGTAAAGCTATAGTAGGTAAAGAGAATATTATTGACAAAGTTCTTGCAGCGATTTTTGCAGGAGGACATGTATTACTAGAAGATGTGCCGGGAGTGGGTAAAACCACTCTCGCTCTTGCATTTGCCAAGACACTTTCATTAGAATATAAGAGGATACAGTTTACACCTGATGTATTACCATCAGATGTGGTTGGTTTCTCAATGTTTAATAAGAAGATAAATGACTTCGAATTCAGAGAGGGCGCGGCAATGTGTAATATTCTGTTGGCAGATGAGATTAACAGAACATCACCTAAGACACAGGCAGCTCTCTTAGAGGTTATGGAGGAGGGGAAGGTGACAGTTGACGGTACAACACATTATCTTCCTGATCCGTTCTTTGTAATAGCTACACAGAATCCTATGGGATATGTCGGAACACAGAAGCTTCCTGAATCCCAGCTTGACAGATTTATGATTAAAATGTCTATGGGATATCCTGATGAGAAAAGCGAAATAGATATCTATAACGGCAGAAGTTATTCGGCATTAGATGAGGTCAGGGAAGTTATTTCTTCAGAGGATATAGTTAATATCAGAAAGACAGTAGAAAATGTTCATATCGATGAAAAATTAATGGAGTATCTTGTTAGGATAGTGAGATTATCAAGAGAGAATCAATATGTTTCATTAGGCATAAGCCCAAGAGGTGGTATTGCATTAGTTAAAATGTCTAAGAGTACAGCATATATGAATGGAAGAGATTATGTTATACCGGAAGATATTCTAGAATGTATAGATTCTGTTGCAGAGCATCGTCTTGTTCTTAATTCCAAGGCGAAAGCAAATGGTTATACTGAGCAGGATATTATTAACGATTTAAAAGATAGAATAGCAGTACCATAGATAAAAGGAGAATATTAAATAATATGTGGTTTGCAAGAATTAATTATTTGACATTAATAATACTTATAATAGTTGGAATGTTATTTTATAACAATTATGCATTATTATTTATGCTTATTTTGTTATTAGTATTACCGGTAATATCTTATTTTATTGCGAGATTTAATAAGGATAAAATATCGGTAGATATATATACAGACAAAACGTCAGTCGGAAAGAATTCATCCGTTGGCGTTTGTTTTTCTGTAAATAATAAATCAATTCTATCTATGGAGAACTTCACATTAGTTGTAAAGATATATAATGCATTTTACGGAAATGAGAAGACCTATGAGATAATTATTCCGGCAGCTTCTTATAGTGAGCGTAAGGCAATTCTTACTATAGAGAATAAATACTGTGGAAGAATGGTTGTATCACTAGAAGAAATCATAGGCTATGACTTATTTGGAATGTACAGGTTTAAAAAATCCTTTAATAAGACGAAAGAAGTAATGGTAATGCCATATGGAGCGATGGAGATAGATAATCTTCCGCTTTCACTTCAGGGCAAATCAGATGATGAAGAACTTCAGTTTAAGAAAGGTGATGATGTTTCACAGATTTCACAGATTAGAAACTATATCCCAGGTGATAAATTGCAGAATATTCATTGGAAATTAAGTGCCAAAGCCGAGGAACTTCAGGTTAAAGAGTTCAGTATGCCTTATTCTGATGATGTAATATTACTCATAGAATTATATTCAGATAAGGATAATCCGGATATATTTGATGAATTAATCGAAAAATTATTTGCAATATCCGTATATATTATTAAGCAGGGAAGAAAATTCTATATATCCTGGTATGATAAAATGAGTGAGGACTTCTATAAGAAAGAGATAAATAATGATGACGAACTTATGGAGGCCATAATAGATTTATATTATGCAGAAATATCAGATACAGATGGCAGAAGTTATGAAATATATGAAAGAATATATGGATTTGATAAAAGCACAGTTATATATCTTTCTGATAAAGCCGGCAAACCAAAGGATGGTAGTGAAATAGATATTAATTCAGAAAGGGTGGTGCTTACATGTCTAAATTAGATTGGAATTTTCTATTCAAACCTATAGTTCAAAAAAAGAACAAAAAGGACGATGAACAGATAAAGAAAACAGGAATAGAGATTAAAGAAGCACCAAAACTTGATGAAAATAAGAAGATATATTTCATTCTTACTAATGCACTAATTAATTTTCTCGTGGTAATCGGAACAACTGGTTCATTTGTAAAACCTTTTGGTATAAAATGCTATATGCCGGTTATATGGGTGGTTTCGCTGATTATTGCTATATTTATGGCATTTTTATATTATAATATGCTCGCTAAGATTTTGGGATATTTCATATCTTTAGTAGCATTTATATATGGTATATTTAATCTTAAATACATGATAAAAGGTGGTTTTGGTTATATTTCTAATAAGCTTATGGCATTTTTTGAAAAGGAATTAGATCTTCCTGTAGAAAGAAGTTATAACGTATATGGATATAGTGAGAAAATATCTGTTACAGTTTGTATGATATTCATAATATTTGCGGTAATGTTGTTGTTTAATATGGTTATATCGGAGATTAAAGGTTTTGTCTTTATATTTCTTGCGACATTTCCTGTAATGCAGATGGGAATGTATTTTAACCAGAAGGCGGATATGCTGTATTTTACAATATATATATCAGGCTTATTAGGCTTATTTTTCCTTAGAAATTCAAGACATTATCATATGGAATATAAGAAGAAAAAGGGATATAAGCAGATAAACAGAAAGAATAAGGTCATATATGATTATACTAATGACGGCAAGAATTCTCTTAGTTTTGTATTGGTACTTGCAGCTTTAATAATTGGGATAACCCTGGTTGGTGGAGCTGCATTTCCACAAAGGGAATATCATACTAATTCTGACTATGATAGCTGGAGAGAAGATACGAAAGATTTCACCAAACAGCTTATTATGGTTGGTTTCTGGGGAATGATAAGTCCTAATGGTGGAAGTGCAGGAGGAGTCGGTAGAAACAGACTTGGACAGTCAAAGTATGTAAGATTAGACTATGAAACGGATTTAATTCTTAGGATGCCTGTGTATAAAGATGAAGAAAGCACATACCTTAAGTCATTTATCGGGACATTCTATCGTGATGAATACTGGGAAATGATTTCTGAGAATAAAGAGAATAAAATCAAGTTAGAAGATTATGGGCTGACATCTGATGACATTGTAGAATTACAGAGTGAGATAATAAGCAAATGTAATTTGTATTCGGGATATAGGGCATTTATTAAAAGAACTAAGGACATGGAGGTTATAAATGTAGCAGCTTCTCCACAATTTATGTATGTTCCTTATAATGATTTTACATTGAATCTGTATGATAATGTTATAAATGATGATGAATATATCGGCAGACACAGAATTAATAGAAGGATGATTATACGATCATTTCCGTTTGGTAATAATATTAATATTGATGAATTCAGAAATTATATAAGAAATTATATGGATATTATTAAGACGAATATATCGGCTATAACGCAAGAAGGCAGAGAACTTACAACAGAAGAAAGTGAACAGGATAATATCATTAAAACTGAAGAGAAGTATTCTGAATATGTTCATAATATGTATATGGATGTTCCAAAGAAAAATGAGAAAGTCATAGCAGAATTCTGTGAAAAATATGGTCTTAATAAAGATTCAGAAAATATAACGGAAAAACTTAAAGAGATATTTCAGACGGATTATACCTATACATTAATGCCTGGAATTACACCAAAAGATAAGGAGTTTGTGAATTATTTCCTTACTAAGCAGAAGAAAGGTTATTGTACTTATTTTGCTACTTCAGCAACTCTGATATTCAGATATCTTGGAATTCCGGCAAGATATGTAGGCGGTTATGTATTACAGGATGTGGATTATCTTAGCGGAGTTTCTGTAAGTGATAATATGTTTGATAAAGATTTTACTAATCAGACTGGCGGAGATATATATGAGTATGAAATTAATGACAGCCAGGCTCATGCGTGGGTTGAAATCTATATTAATGGTTTTGGATGGATACCTGTAGAAGTTACTCCATCATTAGATGAAGATATGGAAGAGCCTAAACAGGATAATAATAACAATATAGCGGATTTTTTAGCCAATCAGGTATTTACGAAAAAGACATTTGATGCGGTTAAGAATACAACTGTAAGTATGATTTATATTGCAATAACAGGTGTCAGTCTGTCATTTGTAATCTATATCTGTACAGGCATGTGTGTGAGAAACAGAAGAAGAAATAACAAAAATGTCATAAAGCAATATCATTATTTGTGTATGGTAACTAAATTTATAGGATTAAATAAAGCTGACGAAGAATCTTATGCTTCATTTGGAAAAAGGATTATAGAAAAGAATATATCTGATGCAGACAGTGTTAACAGAATCAATGAGATACTTGAAAAAGATAAATTCAGTCGTAATAATATAAGTAATGAAGAAATTAAAGAATTCAATGATATTGTTATAAGAATATCTGAAAATGTATATATGAAACTAAGCTGGTATAAAAAACTATTATTCAGATATATAAAATGGTTATAAAAGCTACTTGTAATTAAGTGGTAAATGGTGTTATACTAATATTAGGTATAGACAACTGTCATATATTATAAAAGTTGTAATTCAATCGTTTTGTACAGGTGAAACGATTAAAAATAAAATATAATAATGGAGGTATGCATATGAGTTACTTTCTTGGAACAAATTCTAATTCAATAAGTATGTTGTTTTCTGGTATGTCAGGAAATGCAGGAAATTTAACAGGTAATATGATTTCAGATTATTATAGTATTAGAAATGGAAGCTATAAGAAGTTACTTACATCATATTATAATAAGTTAAATGCAGCTGATGATAAGACAAACAGTAATAAGACATCTGCCTCAACAAATATTTCTATAGATTCTAATGCAAAGCTATCACAGATTAGCAGTGTGAGCAGTAAACTTCAGGAGAGTTCGACTAATCTGCTTGCTAAAGGTTCTACATCATTATTTAAGACATCGGAAGTTAAAGATGAAAATGGTAATGTAACTAAAGAATATGATATGGACAAGATTTACAAGGGTGTCAAAGAATTTGTAGATAATTATAATTCGGTACTTTCGAAGGCTTCTACATCTAAGGTTAATTCCATCAGTAAAGCTGTAGCTAATATGGCTTCATCAGGTAAGGTTAATTCTAACCTTTTGAAATCAGTAGGAATTACAGTTAATGATAATAATACATTAAGTGTAGATGAGAAGAAATTAAAAGAAGCAGATGTATCAACACTAAAGATATTATTCAATACATCAGGTTCATATGGATATTACATAGGAACAAAGGCTTCAGAGATAAATGCTACAGCGAAATTCGAGGCATCTAAGACGAATACATATACCCGCACAGGTTCATATTCATCATATGTATCTACAGGTAATTTATATAATTCATTTTATTAAGAAATACAAATAGCTATTAAGGAGACAGAAAAGAGCAATGACTAAGATAAGAACACGTTTTGCACCAAGCCCAACAGGAAGAATGCATGTAGGAAATTTAAGAACAGCACTTTATGAATTTCTTATTGCAAAGCATGAAGGAGGAGACTTCATTTTAAGAATTGAAGATACTGACCAGGAGAGATTTGTTGAGGGTGCATTAGACATTATATACAGAACATTAGAGAAGACAGGCCTTGTACATGATGAGGGACCTGATAAAGATGGCGGTTATGGTCCGTATGTCCAGAGTGAGAGACAGGCAAGTGGAATGTATCTTAAATATGCTAAACAATTGGTAGAGAAAGGTGAGGCATATTATTGTTTCTGTACAGAAGAGAGATTACAGACACTTAAACAGACTATAGGCGATAAAGAGATTATTGTATATGATAAGCATTGTCTGTCATTGTCTAAAGAAGAGATAGAAGAGAACCTTAAGAAAGGTATGCCATATGTTATAAGACAGAACAATCCTAAAGAGGGAACTACTACATTTGTAGATGATATATATGGCGAAATTACAGTAGATAATTCGGAGTTAGATGATATGATTCTTATTAAATCAGACGGATATCCAACATACAATTTTGCTAATGTTATAGATGACCATTTGATGAATATTACTCACGTTGTACGTGGAAATGAATATATATCATCGTCACCAAAATATCAAAGATTATATGAAGCATTTGGCTGGGAGCCACCTAAATATGTACATTTACCATTGATTACAGATGAGAATCATAAGAAATTAAGTAAGAGATGTGGACATTCTTCATTTGAAGATTTAATCGAACAGGGTTTTGTAGCTGAAGCAGTAGTTAACTATATAGCACTTTTGGGCTGGAGTCCTGAAGATAATACAGAGATAATGTCGCTTGACGAATTAATTAAGAAATTCGATTATCATCATATTAATAAATCCCCTGCCGTATTCGACATTGTTAAATTAAAATGGATGAATGGCGAATATATTAAGGCTATGGATAATGAGAAGTTCTATGAACTTGCTATGCCATATATTAAAAAGGTGATTACTAAAGATTTAGATTTAAAGAAGATATTAGATTTAGTTAAGACAAGAATAGAAATCTTACCTGACTTAGAAGAACAGGTAGACTTCTTCGAAGAATTACCGGATTATGATATAGCGATGTATACTCATAAGAAGATGAAGACTAATTCGGAGAATTCTTTAGAAGTCTTAAAGGAGATGTTACCTATTCTAGAGAACCATAATGATTATTCTATAGATTCATTACATGATTTAATTATGAAATATATAGCTGACAAGGGAATTAAGAATGGTCAGGGTTTATGGCCACTTAGAACAGCAGTTTCAGGTAAACAGATGACTCCTGGTGGTGCATTTGAGATTATGGAGATTCTTGGTAAAGACGAATCAATAAGAAGAATAAAAGTAGGAATTGAGAAACTTGAACAGGCAGTTTAGTGAAGCACAGAGTAAGGCAATCAGACATTATACAGGTCCGAGCTTAGTATTAGCCGGACCTGGTTCTGGTAAAACGACAGTAATTACTCACAGAACGAAAAATTTAATAGAAGAATATGGAGTTAATCCGGCAAATATCTTAGTTATTACATTTACTAAGGCATCGGCAATTGAAATGCAGGAAAGGTTCGAGAAACTTATGGACGGAGTAAGATTACCCGTTTCATTTGGAACTTTTCATGCAATTTTTTTTAGAATTTTGAAATATGCATACAATTATTCGGCACATAATATCATAAGGGAAGAGGACAGATTCAGACTTATTAAGGAACTAATAGAAAGAGAAGAATTAGAGATTGAAGATGAGAATGAATTTGTCAGGTCAATAATGGCAGAGATAGGCAATGTCAAAGGCGATATGATAGACATTAATAATTATTATTCTGCAAACTGCAGCGATCAGATATTTAGAAAGATTTATAATAAATATGAAGAAAAATTAAGAAATAGAAATATGGTAGATTTCGATGATATGCTTATAATGTGTTATGAATTGTTTAAAGCAAGGCCGGATATCTTATCAGCATGGCAGAAAAAATATAAGTACATACTTATAGATGAATTTCAGGATATCAACCGGGTGCAGTATGAAGTGATGAAGATGTTAGCTGCTCCTGAAGATAATCTCTTTATTGTCGGTGATGATGACCAGTCAATATACAGATTCAGAGGTGCAAGACCTGAGATAATGCTTAATTTCGAGAAGGATTATGAAACGGCGGTTAAAATCGTATTAGACGAGAATTACCGCTCAACCGGAGCTGTTATTAAAGATGCACAAAGCCTTATTAAGAATAATAAGAAGAGATTTGATAAGAATATAAAGGCAGTACGTGACATCGGAACTCCGGTGAAATATATGGAATTCAAGTCGGTTGTCGAAGAGAACAGCTATATTATAGAGGATATTCTGAAACATATACAGAGAGGTGGAAGATATTCAGATATTGCAATCCTATTCAGAACTAACATAGGTCCACGTTTTCTGATAGATAAATTAATGGAATATAACGTACCATTTCATATGAAAGATACGATGCCTAATATTTATGATCATTTTATAGC
>UMCI01075703.1_pt1 | contig 14515 bp, 7 predicted proteins | sample 1964211 | NCBI WGS metagenome assembly UMCI01 (sample SAMEA4835966, study PRJEB28245) | human gut metagenome | biome: gut microbiome; material: fecal sample | place: Denmark | collected 2008 | reverse complement strand
TATACAGAGAATCGGCTGACCGATTTCTTTCAGGAACTTGACGAAAATTTGGATTTCCGCCTTTGGTTTTCCGGACACTATCACTTTTCCAAACAATTTGATGAGCGTCATGTCTTGCTTTATGATACGATTGTTCAGCTTACAGCGGGTGGATTTCGGAAATGTTTTCCTGTTGAGGAAATATGAAGGATTATGATATCCGTTCTTATTTATGTTTTTCGAGAAAAGTAGGATAGCGGGGGTTTGAAAATTTGCTGTATTACAAACCAGACAAAGACAGATGCACTGTGTTTTACAATGCATCTGTTTTTTTGTTATGATGTTTGTCATTTCTTTCTTTCGATTCCATCGAAAAGTATTAAAAAATAGTTAAATCTGTACAAGCGTATTGACTTTTAAAATAAAAGTATGTTAAAATAGCCTACGTCAGGCTGGTTTTGTGTCTTTTCGTAAGCATCTTTGCGATACAATTCTTATGATGCTTTATGAAAGTATTTGAATATTCATCTTTTTGGAAATTTAAATTTTCGCAGCACAGAACCGGTACAAGAAATAACATATTTTTACAGGAAAGGAAGACAGATGAAAGGGAAAATTTGGGGGCACTCACGAGTCAAACGCTTTTTAGCTGGTTTGAGTGCGATGACAATCTTAGCGGGGACAATTCCGTTTGCAGCGTATGGCTCACTGACGATGGCAGCGCATGCAGAAGAAGCTGGTATCGGCGAACAGGAGGAAAATCCGTTTTTGGTTTCCTCTGCAACGACAAAGTTCAACCTTACTGGCGGGATCATGAACGATAGTTCATTTGTGGTCAGCAATGGCATATGCAGTTTGTCTGACGATGCCGAACCGACCTGCATTCCCAATCCGGAACCGCCGGTAAACTCTAACCTCGTATTTGCCGGCTGGGCCAATACTGCTGGAGAGATCGTAACCGAGTTTCAGGAGAATATGACTTATTATGCAAATTGGAAATATGGCACGACCAGCGAAACCAACCACATTTCTAATTTGACATATCTGCTGTTGAATCGGAATAGCAATTTTTTTGATTTGCGGGGAAATGGCGGATCTCTCAGAACAACATACGGAGATGCTGGCTATAACTTGTACTATAAGTATAAGATCGACGAAATTTCTGCAGATATCAGAAGCAACATTACCGCTTTTGATGCGCAGAATGCAGAGTATTGTATTGGTAATCAGATTTATGTGACACCGATTTTCTCGTTTAGTGATTCCAAAGGAAAAATTTCGGAGAATGAGCAGGAAAATGCCTTTGTGAAGATCACCTACGTCATTCAGAACAGAAGTGAAAATCCGGTGACGGAGTTCGGACTTGCCAGCACTGCAGATGTTATGATCGGCGGCAATGACCATGCAGCAATTTATGGCTACAGCGCCGATCAGACGCCAGTTACCAGTGAAAATCACACCATGTTTTCCAATGTGCCAAATATTGAGATGCATGATGGTTCTGGAAACATCTTCAGTCTCTCTCTGTCTGATGATGGCGACTGTTGGTGGGGCGTTTATAGCAGCAGAACACAAAATGCTTATACTGGACACAACGGTTCTGCTTATTCTACGGGCTATGATTCCGGTATCTCGTATTCCTGGCAGAACATCAATCTTGCGCCGGGAGAAACTGTTTTCAGAAGTGCTGTTTTTGCCGCAGGAGATATTCACTTGTTCCGCAAGCATGCCTATGATGCAAATGGCTATTGTTTTGGCGGTGCGGACTGTGAACTTGCTATCGATCATGCTGATGAAAACAGTGTCATTTATCAGGCACCCATTTTCACAAACCAAACTTATGAGGTTCGGAATTCCGGTCAGCTTTTGTGGTTGTCTCAGCACATGAATGACGGAAGTGTTGTAGGAAATGCAAATATCAAACTGATGCATGATCTTGTTTTTCCGGATGATGGTCGAATTTCTTGGAAACCAATCAGAAACTATTCGGGAACTTTCGATGGACAGGGCTTTTCTATTAGCGGAATGCAATACACTTCTGAAGGAGAGGAAGATTGCGGTGGTATTTTTGGAACATTGAGCGGTGCCACTGTGCGGAACCTCGGTGTGATCAATTCCACATTTGAGAGCAGCAGCGGAAACACCGGTTCTATTGCCGGAAACGCAGCCGGTAATACAAGACTGGAAAATGTCTATAGCCTTGCAGCTGTCACTGGAACCAAAGCAGCTGGTCTAGTGTATGAAATTAGCGATTCAATCGTGAGCAGTGTACTTTGTGCAGGTGCTTCTGACTCAGGACACATGATATATGGAAACAGTACTGCATCGACATTCCAGTGTTGCTATTATCTGTCGGAGAAATCGGCTTATTCGGATTCTGGAATGCAGAATATTCTGTCGGATGATCTCTCTTCTGGCATGGTGGCCTACCAGCTTGGATGGAACCAGAATATCGGAGAAGAGGATTACCCGGTCCTGAATGGTGATGCAAAGGTCTATCGTTATACCATCAATCACTCCTGCAGTGAAGCCAATCCGATGCCAGAACTCAGCTATACCAATGATGAGTCTCAGAACGGTAAGGTCGTCAAGATCGAACACGAATATGACTGGGGCGAGCTGGTAACGCCGGCGACCTGTACTGAAAATGAGTTCTGGAATCGGAAGTGTGTCAATTGCGGTGAGGTTACTTCTGAAACATTTGAACGTGTGGAAGAAGGTCATCTTGCGACAGGACACACCTATGACTGGGGGCGTGTTGTTTCTCCCAACACCTGCACAGAAAATGCTGTGTGGGCAAAAAAATGTGTGAAATGCGGCGAAGAGCTGGAAGAAACGTTTGAACGTACGGATGGGGACAATGCTGCCAAAGGACATCGGTACGAGTGGAGGCGAATGATAAAGCCGGCAACTTGTACGGAAAACGCAGTTTGGGAGAAGTATTGTGTCAATTGCGGTGATGTATTGCCGGAAACCTTTGAACGTACAGATGGTGATAACGCTGCAACAGGACATAAATATCGCTGGGGCGATATGGTAAGCGCAGCAACCTGTACCGAGAATGCTGTCTGGACGAAGAAGTGCGTTAACTGTGGAGAAACATTGGAAGGAACCTTTGAACGTACTGACGGCGACAATGAAGCCAAGGGACACAGATACGACTGGGGCGACATGATAAGCGCAGCAACCTGCACAGAGAATGCTGTCTGGACAAAGAAGTGCGTCAACTGTGGAGAAGCATTAGGAGGAACCTTTGAGCGTACGGACGGTGACAATGCTGCCAAGGGACATCACTATGACTGGGATTGTATGGTGCACGAAGCAACTTGTACGAACAATGCGGTTTGGACGAAAAAATGTGTTGATTGCGGACTTGTACTGGAAGGAACTTTGGAGCGCAACGATGGGGAGAATGCCGCAAAAGGTCATCAGTATGAATGGTTCAAAATGATTTCGCCGGCAGACTGCGCTCACGCTGCACTTTGGATCAAAAAGTGTGCGGAATGTGATGCAGTATCAGATGATACCTTTGAGCGCACTGATGGCGGAAATGCTGCCAAAGGTCACACCTACGGAAATGATAGCATTTGTACTGTGTGCGGACAACGGGATCCATCTGCGCCAGTCACTACTACGACTACAGCAGCGCCTGCTGGCGTTGGAACAACAGTTTCTACCTCCAAAACAACCACAACTACCGCAGCAGCAACGACTGAACCGTATGCAAGAGTAACATCTACTTACGATAAAACCGTAGAGGATACTGTCAAGAAAGAGGAAAATCGTAAGCTGAATATCGTAGGGGATATGACTGTTACGCCGATGTCAAAATCGGATATCATCGCAGCGGGAATCGATCTCTCTGATCCGGGCAATTATCACTGTTACAATTACTCTATCGAGATGGATTTCGAAGACGTCCCCATGATTTTCACCAAGTATGAGGCTGTTCCGTCAACGCCGTCTGCACCAGAAAAGAAGAAAATTGTGATATCTCCGCCATCAGGCTCCGGCGGGCCGGTTGAGATTCCGTCTGGCGGAAATACGTACGTTCCGGAAATCGGCGCAAGTGTCGGATACTATGAATACGAGTCGCAGGAGATGTTTATCATCATTTATGGCGAGAGTAAATGGCTGAAGGAATTCTATGATGTACAATTGGTACTTTTCAATAGCGACAGCGAGTCGCTGAAAGACTGTACTGCAACACTGAATGTTCCCAGCGGTCTGACTCTGTGCAATAGCTCACAGACTAAGTTCATTGGCGATTTGGCTGCCGGCGCTGTCAGTGATATCCACTGGTATTTGAGAGGCGATGAGGCAGGCGATTATTCTCTGAGCGCAAGAGTGATAGGCGAAAATGATGGAGATGCATTCTCTTATGACTTCCACTCCAAGAATAATCTCCATGTTTATGCCGGAAGCGCATTGAAAATGACAATCGAAGCGCCTAATTATTCCTGCTATGGGGATAAGTATGAGATGAAGATCGCATTAACTAATGTTTCAGATAAGCCGATTTACGATTTGGAAAACAAGGTGAAAAATGTCGAGCACGGGTACTATTACTATAAGACTGTAAATGATCACGGGATAGTGACAAACACATCTGGAAAACGGATTCTAAGCAGTGGCGGTGCTACCAGCATTTCCGTGGAAGAGTTGAAACCTGGAGAATCGGCAGTCATTGAACTTTCAATTACAGATCTTTGGAAATCGCCCTATCAGAAGAATTTGGAACTGAGTAAGCTGTTCTTTGATGCGCTGAGCATTGGTTTGAGCGAGATGCCGTTGGCACAGTTCTGCGCAAGCCTTGCTGCGAGTACGGTGGATGGAATTACTGTGGTGCACATGCTGAACAATGTTGTGGTCACGACATTGGAGGGTTCTACAACAGAAATTCCATATGAAGTGGTAACTTCGAGCTTTACCGATGATTTTATCGATGACCACGCTTTTAGCTTTAGTGGTGCAGTAATCGATGCAGCTGTAGGTTCCTATGGTTCTGATGGCGTACAAAAAATTTACTATAATGGAAAGTGCTACATTAAGAAAATGGAATTTTATGCAGATTTAGTTCGGCAAATGGCGATTGACTATCAAAAAATTTTAGATGGTGCCATGACACAGGAAGCATATGACAGAAAGTATAATCTGGACTATCTGGAACACACCACTGGTGTCAAACTGGATAAGGATGACATTTGGGATTATATTCAAGATGTGATATCTGCTACCGGAATTGATGACATCGATTTCAACGGCAAGCAGCTTCCGATTTCAGATACAGTTACCATCGGCAGAGATCTGTACAAAATTTTCAGTAAACCAAAGGGAGAAATCAACGCAAAGATTTATGTCACAGACAAAAATGGAAATATCATTTCCTACAATGATGGCGAGAAAACTACAAACTCAGTACGCCGTGCCAAGGCCAAAATTCAGATGATGTCTGCTGCATCTGCGGCAGAACCGACCTATGAGTTTAAGGTTTTGAGCGGGGACTATACGTATGCTGATGGTGTATATACACTGACAAGCGATGCACTGATTGACATCAAACCTCTGGTTGCGAATGAAGAGGCCGTGGTTCATATCGAGTATTCTGATGGCTACCAAGCAGAGTATCCGATGATTTCCGTTCCGGAGCATGAGTGCAAGGGTGGAAACTATCAGGTAATTGCACCGCCGGATAGCGCAAATTACGGAACTGCTGCACAATACTGCGAGACTTGCGGAAAATTTATCAACTCTAAGAAAATCGCTAAGGTTTGCACTGCAATGCTCAGTAACGGTGAAATCTTCCAGAATGTCTACGATGCGGCAAGATACGCCGGGGAATCCGGCGAGGAAGTGGAACTGTCGATATTCGGTGAAATTACGCTGAATCAAGATCTGAATCTTTCGGACAATGTTCAACTTGTGGTGACACCATATGCGAATCTCACATTTGAAAACTCGGCAAAGATTCTCTCCAACCGTGAGGTGCTGGATTACACGAATTCTGTTTCGGAAGAAGTGTATGAAACTGTGACCTTGAATTACTGGGAGGGACGTACAGAAACGCTTTATTTCAAGTATGGTACAGAGGTTACAGAACTTCCGGCGCTGGGAGATGTCTGCGGTTTCAGCGGATGGTATTCCGATGGTGACTATACAGAGCCTTTTGTTCCGTTTACTGCCGGAGCAGGCGAACATCCCCATGTCTACTATTCTGATGCTGAACACATCTTCGGCAGTAATGGAACATGCAAGACCTGCGGAGAACTGAAAAACGGACGGGATTCCTTTACTAAGGTTGGTGTTTCTGTGGCAGATATGGTGACATTGAAGTTCGTCGCAGAAATTTCGGAAAATGCAGCAAACGATACGAATGCGTATGTTGAATTTACATTCCCCGACGGGAAAGCACAGACGGTTCGCTTTGCATCTGCACTGCAAAATGCCGATGGTACCTATGTATTCCGCTGCAAAATTCCGCTGAACCGACTGTCGGATACCATCAAGGCGCAGATCTGTTACTCGGATGGGACAAGAGGTTCTTATTTGGAATATAGTGTAAAACAGTATACCGATTACATTCTACAGCACCAGGAGAACTACGATAGTTCTGTTACAGAGAGTATCCAGGCACTTTTGAATCTCGGCGGATACATTCAGATGTATTCCGGATATCATGCAGACGCACCGATTAATCAGGAATTGAATCTGCCTTTGGATGATGTAAATGTTGTCATTGGCGACGAATACAAAGCCGTGAAAGAAGGACACAGCGACAACATTCAGGTAAAGGGAGCAAGTCTTTCTATTTCGGAGCAGGCATCGATCAACATTCAGTTTGCATTGAAAGATGGCGCAGATATTCAGGACTATACCTTTACTGTGGACGGAAAAACAGTTCCGGTCAAGAAATCTGGAAATTACTATGTTATTTCTCTCAAGGGAATTGCACCGCAGAATTATGATAAGATGTACCAGTTCAAAGTGGCATCCAAGACGCAGCCGGCGCAGGATTATGTGACATTGTCCTATAGCTGCTTCACCTATGCGAAGACAGTACTGGATAGCAGCTTTGAAAGCAATGTGACCAACCTTATCAAGGCGATGTATTTCTATCATCAGGGAATCGAAAACTATATGAGTTACTCTAAGGCTGCATAAGCAAACAAAAATAAACAGATTCCTATATCATGAAAGCGCTTCTGCGAAACAGCTGTCTGTTCCACGGGAGCGCTTTTGTTATCAACGAAATAGAATTGTTGGAATTTTAATCGATTTCTCTTACTGTTCCATCACCGGCACCAAAACCGTCGGCACATCGAATCGATTTATTCCTGTATCAAAACGAAGTACAGAGTACCGGGAGCCGATCATTTCGTTTTGATACAGCGCATCGCTTTTTTTCTGGTCAAAATAATGAAAACTCATCAGAAGCTTCACATCCTCCTGATACTGTTTCAGTGCCTCCAGATTTTCATAGAAGCTCTCCCGAAGCTGCAGAACACGTTCGTTTGTCAAATGACGGCAAGCGGCAGAGAGCTTCAGATGAATTTCGTCCTCCTCGCAATAAAAATGCTCCTGATCCGGCACGCACGTTTCTTCTCCGGCAGGATACACTTTCCCATCCGACAGATGGAGAAAATACGGCTTGCCATCCTTGAGATAAGTAACGTCCATGACGCTGATGTTTCCCACATCCATTGCCTTTGCGAATTTCTCGTCAAATATGTCATAAAACAAGTCTTCATCTGCCCACGACAGATCCGGAAGTACCTCCTCTTTTTTCTCATCGAACAGCGCCATCCAGGTTTTCAGCTTCATTGTCAGATGAATGAAAAAGTTTTGATCTGTAACCCACTCGCCTTTGCCAAATTCTGCAAGACTGATTTCCTGATACTTTGCCGCACCATAAACTGCATAGTTATAACCATAATCGTCGCTGGAAGTTTCGAAGGCAAAGGAACCGTTGTTGAGCGTGTCCACCTTTTTCAGGTCCTCGTACAGCTGATTTCCAAGCTGAAAAGCCAATTGGGTATAGTTGGAATCCATCTCGTATTCCGTGTAGTCGGGCTGTTTGTCCTTGCGGAAACCAGCGAACAAGTCGTCTTCTGAGTTTTCTTCCGCCCATTTCTGTTCCGTCTCCTGAAAACGCTTCTCCAGCAGCTGCAAAAGTTCCAGTGCCTCTTTCGTGTCTGTGTAAATGCGGATTTTTGCTTCAAACCATCCAAATGCATTCATTTTAATTCCTCCATGTTCCTTTTTTGTCATGATATTCTTTGAATCATGATTTGTTTTTGTTTTCAAATGCATTATACCAGCTTAAATATGAAATTTCTGTATTCTAAATATAAAATATAAAAAATCTGCAAATACCAATAAAGATTCGCCATACCCCCTCCGGAAATGCCACGGTGCAGGAGATCATTTTGCCGAAATACCTGCGAATTCTCCGTGAAAATGCGTTTTCCGGATGTACTGCTCTTCGGTGCATCTGGATTCCAAAAACTGTGAGAGATATTCCGGAGGACGTATTTCTGCATTGTGATGCGCTGGAAGCGGTCTACTATGAGGGAAGCAAGCAAATGTGGGAGAAACTGCCCATTCGGCGGTATCGGGATTGTGTCAGTTCCAAAGGAATGGGCGCGAAATTTACAGAAAAACGAGTGCCGCTGGCAGGGAACGAAACGCTGTTTCGGGCGACAGTTTATTTTGACTGCATCTGGGAATCCTGATTGCAGCACAGTTCGATCACAAACAACAAGAGCTAGCATTCTATATAGGATGCTAGCTCTTCGTTTTTCGATTCATTTGCAGTCATCGAAAATCTCTACGAGATTTTCACCAGAGAGATGTTGGAGAGTGTGACATTGTAGGAATCTTTCCCGCCCAGCTGAAAGATAATAGAAGCCGCTGCATCGTCCTGCTCTGCGGTGAACTCTGCGGAGAAGTGCGTCTTTTCGGAAACCGCATCAAACTTGCTGCTGAAATAGATGCTTCCATCCGCACCGCAAACCTGTACCGGCAGCATGCCGTCATATCCCGAGGTGCAGTCGAATTCCAGCCGGTAGCTTCCGCCGTTTTTGAGCGGAACGCCGGCAATTTCGGCTTCAATGGCATCTGGTGTTTCACCGCCGGTGACCATGTTGATCCAGAAAGATTTGTCATATCCCACATAAGAGGCGGCATTTCCGCCTTTTTCCGCAGCAATATTCAGGCGGTATTCCGCATCCGCTGCCATGTCCAGCCCGATCTGATCGGATTCCATGCCGAGCGCCTGACAGATCTTGTCCGCCAGAACATAGGCGCTTTTCTGCTGGGTGACTGCCGAGGGGTGCCAGTCAGAACCGATGCCGTCCGCCTGATTTTGCAGCGTTGATTCATAGCTCATAATGCGCTGATCTCCCGTTTCTGTGCGGTACTGTTCTACTGCATTCTCCACGCTGGGATAGAGATCACCGCCCATGGTTCCAAGGGTGCAGATGAGGTAGGCACTGGGGTTCTTTTCACGCAGGGTTTTAAGAAATTCCACATAGGCGCTGATGAATGCCGGCGTGCGTGCTTCCGCATCCTTGGACACGTAGCTGGAGTCGTTTGTGCCCAGGTTTACGACCACCACATCATAGGAATGGGTGTCGAAATCCCATGGCTTTGCGTAGTCCGGCAGTTTTCCGATCAGCCCGTAGCAATCCGGAATCAAGCTGTCAGTGTTGATGTCGCCGGAGGTGTAACCCGACAGCACACCATATCCGCTGTAGGAAACAGCACTGTAATCGGCATCCAGCTTCTGTGCGGTCAGATAGGCGTAGGATTTCATGAAGTTTTCGGTCGTCGTCCGGAACGGCTCATAGCTGTTGCTGCCCTCTACGCCGTAGGCGCAGGTGATAGAGTCGCCGATAAACTCGATGGAGAGCGCCTTTTCCTTTTCCGGAATGACCGCATCGGAGCGGTCGGAAACCGCAGAGATATCTTTCACGCCAACTGCACCGTTCATTGCCTCGGAGAGGTGGATGATCTGAATTTTTGCCGTGCGGATGACTTCGCCCTCAAATAAGGTCATCGTCTTTTCTGCGGAACTCATGACCTCATCTGCAACGATCTCTCCGTCCACCAAAACCGCATAGCGCGGGCGATAGTCGGCTTCGTTTTGAATGGAGCTGTCGCCGGCAAGTGTCACAGCGGCAGAGGTTCCGGTCACTGTGAAGGATACCGCAGAACCGCTCTGCACCAGCCAGGTGGTGTCGTTGCTGCGCATGGTTCTGCCGGTCAGCTTGACAGATTCCGAGGTGGCAGCATAGTGCTGCTGTGTCAATTCGCCGGTAGTCTGCTGCATGCTTCGAAGCAGACACAGGTCGAATCCGTTCACAATGCCATCGCCGTCGACATCATCCATCTGCGATAGTTCCGAAGCCCCCAGCAGCGCTGTTTGCAGCGATTGAAGTTCTGCGTCCGCCGCAGAAACGGGGACGAGCCCGCCGAACAGCAGCAGTGCAGCTGTCGGAAGTGCAATCCATTTTTTTCGATTCATGAGGTTCTCATCCTTTCTCCGTGTCATTTGCTGTGTTCAGGAGTTTGTACCGCAGCAGTGCCAGATCCATGCCGTTGATGACGCCATCTCCCGTCAGATCGCCGGTCAGTGTGGCAGAGCCGTCCAGCTCCAGCAGCCACTTTTGAAGCGTTACCGCATCCGCCAGCGAAACCACGCCGTCCCCGTTGATATCGCCGTCCGGCAGTGCTGTATTCCGGTAGACACGTGCGTACATGGTTTCCGCCCAAATGCGCCGCATCTCCTCGTATCCCTCGCTGCATGGATGTACGCCGTCGCTGCTCAGATACTCCGGATGCTCCTGAAGAATGCTGTAAAAGTCCGGCCCGGGAATAACCTGCGGGTACTGGGTATAGATGCGGTCGATCATGGCGTTATAGTCCTGTTCGTAATTCTGCACACCTGCTTCCGTGGCAAAGGGAATTTTCGGAAGCACAGGAATTTTTCCGGCATCCAGAACCGCCTGCACCATGTATACCGTATTCTCATAGTACGTTTGTGCACCGGTCTGGTTGCCCCATGCGTCATTGGTTCCGTAGGCAATGGAGACGTACTTTCCGGGGAATGTTTCCAGCCAGCGGTCAATATTGTTTCTTCCGTCTGTGCTGGTAATTCCGCCGATACCGCCGTTTTCCTGAATGGGGAAGTAGCGGGAATCCAGCCGGTTGAGGTAGGTGGCGAATCCCGTTCCATAACAGTTGTTCATACCGCCGGCAGTGATGGAATCTCCCAGAAACAGCCAGCTGTCGCAGATACCGTTGGAAACGTCGTGAATGTCAAAGTTCACCATGCACGTTCCGGATGTTTTTCCGTCTACGCCGGTGATGTGCAGGCGAATCCAGTTGTATCCGGCGAAATCCACGAGATGCTGCCGGGAACTGAGGGTGTTTCCTGTGACGGTTTCTACGATCTCCCATCCGTCTTCCGGATAATCGCCGCCCTGCGCTGCATTTACTTCAATGGTATAATCCGACGGTTCCATGTTGCGGTTGCTGTACATGCCGATGGTATCGTATGCGCTGGTATTGTACCAAACGGCATCGATGACCTGCCGCTGTGCCTCAGGAACACCGGAGAGGTCATAGGCGAGATAATCCTCCGGCGCAGCGCCGTTCCAGAAAGAATAGTAGTAATCGTCGTTTCCGGCGCAGGCAGTAGCTGGATTGACACTGGAATAGGCGGGAACATTTCGGCTGATTACCGGATTGGGCACTTCCACGGTTTTCGCCGAATCCGCAGAAGCTGTGGGCGGAACAAGCAGTGCTGCCGTAATTCCGGCAGCAGTTGCGCAAGCAATGATTTTTTTCATACACACAAGTCCTTTTTGAAAAGAATATATTTATAGTATATAATTTTACGCTTGGATTGTCAAGTATTTGTAGACAGAATAGCTCATCAGATAAATTTCTTTCGGTATTGGCTTGGTGTGCATCCGATGCTTTTCTGAAACAGCCGCATGAAATACTTGGCGTCCAGATATCCGCACTGTACTGCAATTTCCTCGATATGCAGGGAAGTGCTTAAAAGCAGATATTTTGCACGGTTCATCTTTGCAGCGATGCAGTCCTGTACATAACTGATACCGAAAAAGCTGCGATACAGATTGCGGAAATAGCCGACACTGAAGTGCAGCTGTGCTGCGGTGTTCTCCATGGATGCAGCTCGTTCCGGATGCTGGTATAGCGTCCTGCGGCAGGCGAGCAGCTTTGCACCATATGGCGTTTGCAGCTGCTCCTGCGCCCTTTGATGCTGCGCCTGAATTTGCTCCGCCAGCTGCTTTTCCGCTGCCGAAAGTGAGAAGCCGGCACAGGTCCTGACGCAGTCCGCATAGAACCATGCATTCGTTTCGCAGCACTTTGGAAATCCCAACTGGTTGGACAGAAAAACAGACAGCCGTTCCCACATGGCGTCAGCATCCTGCGCTGCTGTGCCGACTTGCAGAATGCCGTATTTTCCGTTTTGAAAATACCCGCAGATCGCCGCTGGAAACAGCTTTTGAAGAAGCTTCGCAACTGCTACAGCATCGTGCACGGTCCTTTCCTGCTGTCTGGAGGAGAAACCGTTTTGAAATGTGTCGAATTTCAGAGCTTGTATTCATAGGAAATATATGCGGATTTTCGAGCAATTTTTTTTGCAGACAAGGCAAAAATTTGCAGGCATACTTTCGTATGGCAAGAATTTTTAACGCAGTATGCAACAAAATTTGCCGAAAAGACGTAGATAGATGCCTATGAATACGAGCTCTCAGGATGCCAAACATCAGCGTGCTGTTCCGGCTGGCGGACAGCACTTGTTTGAGCTGACTGCGGAAGCCTGTCTTGTGGTAGAGTCCGGTGACGGAGTCGTAGGTGTCAGAGATGTTCTGACAGGCGATGTAATACTGGATGTCCGTTTTCATGCGCAGAAATTCCAGACCATTGGAAACGGTTTTCGCCCAGTTGCGGAAGATTGGCTCATAGGTAAATACACCGTTGTAGGAGAGCACCACATATCCCATGGTGCGCTTGGCAAAAAAGAGCGGGCTGAAATACGACACCGTGCACGGTCCTTTTGGATTGTAAATGTTGGAGGACACGGCGACATTTGCCGAGATCGTCTGTGCTTGTGTGAGAATACCTTGCAGCAGCTGTTTTTGTTCGGTATCGGCGATTTGTGCAGCAATGACGCCGAACAAGGGTCGTTTCATATCACAGCACCTCCTTTTCCTCCATTATACCGAATCTGCGCTGAGAAGTCAATGAAAATATATACAAAATATCCACCAAATGTGCAGAAAATCGGTTTTCGAATTTGTGCAGATATGATATAATATATTCGAAAAAGTTTATTACTTTTAGAAGAACACACGATGAAACATGAAGAGTGGAGGTACTTTTTTATGAAACATCATTTTGTTCGGCGATGGATCTCGGCGGCACTTTCCGGAGTTTTGACCGTTCTGCTGCTGGCAGTGCCATTTTCCGGTGCAGTGCCCAAAGCATCGGAAAACTAGAAGAGCCTTCTGAGCGCAGAGCCGATTACGGCACAGGCAGCAGGGAATTTCCGGCGGCCGGTGTCCAACACACAACCTATGTGGATTGTACACATTGATTCGTGGAATTACGCCGATCCGGCAAAAATCATCGATTTGATTCCGGAGGATGTGCTTGCCCTATGTGGTATTCAACATCTCCCTCTCCATCAACTTGGACAGCACCAATCACAAATGGCTGATGGTGCAGGACGGCTATGCGTGTGCAAAATCGTGGCTGCGCACCTGTGCGGATAAGGGCGTTTGGACGATGATCCAGCCTTCCAGCGGCGGACAGTCGCATTTTCCGGACTATAACGCCTCCACCGATTATGAGGACACGATATTTGCCGAGTTCTTCCGAGATTATCCCAACTTCATCGGCTACAACTACTGCGAACAGTTCTGAGGCTTCGAGAGTGCGGATTTCCCCATTACCTGCAAGCAGCGCTATCAGCACTTTGCAGCGTTGCTTGAATTGTGTAACCGTTACGGCGGGTATCTGGATGTTAGCTGGTGCGCCAACCAGTGGAGTGCCGGCATCAATCCCATTGCCATGCTGAAACAGGTGCCGGAGTGGGAGGAAGCATGCAGGAAATATCGGGATAACTTTATTCTGGAAGAAAAATATACGCAGGTGAGCTACATTGAGGATGTGGAAAGCGAGGTCTACGGCGCATTCATCTCCGGTTACTGCGGCAACTTCGGCGTGCGGTACGATGAAACCGGCTGGACAGATTCCACATGGAGCGGCACAGGCACTGCCACCAAAGATCAGTACCGGCTTGGAACCAGCATGCCGATCCACACAGAGCGTATGGCACTGAATGGCGCCACCGTCATCGATGAACCGGAACTGATCTGGGCGGATGATTTCAAGGAAACCTGGGGCTACAATGACAGCGACGGCTACCACGTACGGGAGTGGGCGATGTATGACCAGTACCAGAACACAGTCATTGAGAACCAGTCTTCACAAGCGG
>UMCI01009271.1_pt1 | contig 14533 bp, 8 predicted proteins | sample 1964211 | NCBI WGS metagenome assembly UMCI01 (sample SAMEA4835966, study PRJEB28245) | human gut metagenome | biome: gut microbiome; material: fecal sample | place: Denmark | collected 2008 | reverse complement strand
AGAAGTGCTGTCCGACAAAAAGAACTATCGGTAGCTTGCTATCGTAGCCATAGCTGAATGAAATAACAGAAGTATATCCAAATGAAAGACTTTTTCTACTTGCTTAAGGCTCCGACTTGAACTGTCGGAGCCTTTTTGCTATCCATAAATGCTCATAAATAAAACCCTTGAAAGCATCAGCCTTCAAGGGTTTTGTTGGCGCAGACGGTGAGATTCGAACTCACGTGCGGTTGCCCGCAAACTGATTTCGAGTCTTTTATGCAACTGTGACGGGGGTGTCCGTTTTGGGGTCGTTTCTGTAAGCCCCGTACCCGCCGAAAGCCGCTTGAAATCAGGCTTTTTCGCTCGGAAAGCCTTGCGGGACAGGCTTTTTTGAAAGTGGGTTCAAATCGGCATTTTTTCCGATTTTGGAGAGAAATGCGGGAAGATAGGAGAGAAAAATCGGGAGACGGCCATACACCGCAGAATAGAGCTTCCAACCGACGAAAATCTATTTTTGAGGTGTTACAAATGGATGTATTCCACGTTAACTGGGACAGCGTTCCCGAGGTGATGAACAAGGAGCAATTTTTCCGAATCTGCCATATCAGCAAGTCCACGGCGCTGCACCTGCTCAAAAGCGGCAAGGTGCCCTGCGAGTGGTCGGGTAAGAAAACCCGGTGCTATAAAATTCGAAAAGAGGATGTGAAAGCATACTTGGAGGAGCGGGCAATTTTTCCAGAACTCTATTCTGCGCCGAAGGGATGGTACGACACCCACTATGTGGCGAGGCTCTCCAAGGAGCTGCCGGAGGACACGCTGCGGCAGATGCACGGCTACTATGAAAAGCTGCTGCGCAAATACCCGGATGTGGTCACGGTAAAGGATGTGGTGACCCTGACCGGCTACACCCTGACCACCGTCCACAACTGGTGCAGCCGTGGGTCACTGAAAGCCATCCAGAAGGGGCTGAAGTTCTGCATTCCAAAGATCTTTCTCGTTGACTTCTTCTGCTCCCTGACATTTCGCTCCATTACCCGTAAAAGCCTCTGGCATATCCAGACGCTGAATGAATTCAGCAGGAAGATGAAGAAATAATGTGCGATTCAGAAATTCGCACACTCGCACCTGCCTTTCGGTTTTGGTAGACTGTAACCGAAAGGCGGGTGCATTTTGCATTGCAGACCTGCCGGGGAAATTTTGAATGGGAGGATCACATATGGAATCGCTATTTGAGCAGCTGGGCGGCACTTACACAAGGCAGGGCGACTACTGCCTGCCGGATGTTCGTTTACCGCCCGAAGAAGAACGCCCCATCGGCATTTACGGTCAGCGGCGGCGCACCTTTCTGAGGGAGTACCACCGGGTGCTGTATTATAACCTGCTGACCGCCGGGACGCTGGACGGGCACCTTGCAGACATCGAGGAGCAAGCGCAGGAACTCTTTCTTCGGCTGGTAGAACAATACGCAGATGCCGAGGGTGTGACGGAGAGGTTGAAGGCCAGCGAATCGCAGTCGTGGGTGCGGAAGATGAACGGCATCCGACATCGGGCAAACGAGGTCGTGATGCAGGAAATTGTATATGGGTAACGAGCAAGCGGAGGTCGATGGCCTCCGCTTGTTTTGTATGTAGAAAAGAACAATGCTGTTTTGAAACGGAATTGTTCCGAACTTTGTTGACATTGTTCTTTTATTCGGGTATAATGTACTTGTGATTTTATGCGTGGAGGTATCCCCTATGGCTGAAATGATCTCGGTAAGAGAGGCAGCAGTGCGCTGGAATATAACAGAGCGGAGAGTTGCGACACTCTGCAAGAATGGGAGAATCGCCGGTGCGAAAAAGCAGGGCAATCGTTGGCTGATCCCCGCTGATACGCAGAAGCCGGCGGATCAGCGGCTCAAGACGGGCGCTTTCCGCAAGACGGAGCGCGCGCCGAAGCTGCCCCTGCCCATCGGCGTGTCCAACTACTGCCTTGCATCGTCGGAATACTATTATATCGACAAGACGATGATGATCAAGGATTTCATCGACGAGCGTCCGATGGTGACGCTGTTCACCCGCCCCCGGCGCTTCGGCAAGACGCTGAATATGGATATGCTGCGCACTTACTTTGAAAAGAGCGACAAGGATACCTCCGTCTACTTCCGGGATAAGAAGATCTGGGCCTGCGGCCAGAAATACCGGGATTATCAGGGCAAGTACCCTGTGATTTTTCTGACCTTCAAGGATGCGAAGTTCGACACTTGGGAGGAGACCTTTGTGGCCATTCGGGATATTTTCGCAAAGGAGACCCGGCGGCACAAAGAGCTGCTGACCAGCGAAAAATGCGACGAGTACAGCAAAAAGACCTATGAAAAGCTGGCAGACGGCAAGGTCAGCGAGGTAGAGCTGGCTTCGGCACTGCTGGACCTGTCCGCTATGCTGCACAAGCACTATGCCGTTGCGCCCATTATCATCATCGATGAGTACGACACCCCCATCCAGCAGGGCTACCAGAAGGACTATTACGACAAGGTCATCCGGTTTATGCGGAACCTGTTTTCCGGCGGGTTCAAGGATAATCAGCACCTGTCCTTCGGCTTCCTCACCGGCATTCTGCGGGTGGCCAAGGAGAGCATCTTCAGCGGGATGAATAACCTGTCCATCAACTCCGTGCTGGACAACAAATACAGTGTCTACTTCGGCTTCACCGCCGACGAGGTGATGGAGATGGCGGAATACTACGGCGCTGCCGATAAGTATGACGAGATTTGCCAGTGGTACGACGGCTACCGCTTCGGCAAGACGGAGATTTTCAACCCGTGGTCGGTGGTCAACTACTTCAGCAACGAGTGTGAGCCGAGACCCTTCTGGGTCTCCACCGGCAGCAACGATATTATCGGGGAAGTGCTTGCCCAGGCGGACGAGGAGATTTATAACCGTCTGACCTCCCTGGTCAACGGCGAGACCTTCACAACCTTCATCGACACCGGCGTGATTTATCCGCAGATCAAAAGCAATCCCTCCACCATTTACAGTTTCCTGCTGGTGACCGGCTATCTGAAGGCGCTGAAAACCACGCCCTCCTTCAGCGGCGATTTTATGTGCGAGGTCTCCCTGCCCAATCGGGAGATTTCTCTGGTGTATAACAAGGAGATTTTGCAGCGGCTGGAGAATCTGATTCCGCCGTCCACGGCGATTTCCGTTCAGGAGGCCATCTTCTCCGGCGATAACGCACGGCTGAAAGCGCAGATCCAAACGCTGCTGACCCAGTCGGTCAGCTCCTTCGATACCGCCGGGGAGAACTTCTACCACGGCTTTATGCTGGGACTGTGCGCCCTGCTGGGCGGCGCTTTCGTGACCTCCAACCGGGAATCGGGCGACGGGCGCTATGACATTCAGCTGAAGCCCACGCAAAAGGGACTTCCGGGCATCCTGATTGAGCTGAAAGCGGAGAAAAATTGCAGCGATGAGCAGCTGAAAAAGCTGTCCGAGACAGCCTTGCGGCAGATCAACGATAAGAAATACGAAACCGAGCTGACGACCGCCGGGGTCAGGACGATTTATAAATACGGCGTGGCCTTCAGCGGTAAAAAGGTCGAAGTGGCAGTCGGATGAGGCTGACGAATTTCAAAGTATCAGCTTTCAGCTTCCAAAGTATCAAATTGATACTTTGGCGAAATCCCAAAGTGCCAGCACGGTGGTTCCAAAGTGCCAAATTGGCACTTTGGAGATGTGCTTATATCAAATGCTAAATGAATTAACAAAAATCGAGGGAGACTGCTTATGAAATCAAATTTTGATTTTCTGAATCGATACTGGCCTGCATTGGCACAGATCGGCGCAACCGCAGAAACCTATGTCTATTCTGATCCCAATGCCTGTATCTATAAACTCGGAATGTTTGCCGAGCGCTTAGTGCAGGAGATCCTTGTCTTTGAGCACATTGCGGAGCCGGCTGTTGACAACACCCACGCAAATCGAATTCGCATTTTGAAGCGAGCCGGTTTATTGCCGCACGAAATTGACAACACGCTATATGTTCTTCGCAAGACAAGAAACTCGGCAGTACATATAGGTACGGACTCCGTGGACGAAGCAAAGACATTGCTATCCTTGACATACAATCTTGCTGTTTGGTTTATGGAGACCTATGGAGACTGGGGATATATTGCGCCTGAGTTCGTTATGCCGAGCGAAACCACGCACGAAGATTTGGAATCCGTTATTGCTGAGCAGGAAAGGAAAATCGAGGGATTGACGAAGCAACTGGCCGTGGTCAAGACCGCCGCTTCGGGCAAAACGCAGAAGGAGCGCGCAAGGCGATCAGAATCTGTCTCCGCTATGATGAATTGGAATGAGGCGCAGACCAGATGCTTGATTGACGAGCAGCTTCGTCTTTCTGGTTGGGAAGCTGATACGCAGAACCTGTGCTACAGCAAAGGAACGCGTCCTGTAAAGGGGAGAAATATTGCCATCAGCGAATGGCCTACCAATTCGGCCTTTTACAAAAACGGGTATGCGGATTATGCATTCTTTGTTGGTGAGAAGCTCGTAGCATTGATGGATGCAAAAAAGATGTCGGAAGATGTGGCATCTACTATCGATGTGCAGGTAAAGGACTATGCTGCACATATTAAGCCGGAGGATATCCCACATACGGTTGGAAACTGGAATGGTTATCAGGTCCCCTTCCTCTTTGCTTCAAATGGCAGGGCGTATTTAGAACAGCTGCGGACGAAGTCTGGTATTTGGTTTTTGGATGTCCGGGAACAGGAAAATCAACCGTATCCTATTCGGAACTGGTTTAGCCCAAGTGACCTGATGGAAAAACTTGGTCAGAATACAGCGGCGGCCAATCAGGCGCTGGCTGCAGCAGATAATTCGTTTATGACAGATCCAAATGGGTTGAATCTGCGCGACTACCAGATCAAGGCTATTGATAAGGCAACAGAGGCAATCGTTGACGGCAAGAGAACGGCCTTGCTTGCAATGGCCACCGGAACGGGTAAAACCCGTACTGTTCTGGGACTTATCTACAAGATGCTGGAATCCAAGCGTTTCCGTCGTATTCTTTTCCTTGTGGATCGAGTGTCTCTCGGTGAGCAGGCAATGGACACCTTCAAAGATGTCAAGCTGAAGGAACTGCTGACGCTGGACAAAATATATGAGATCAAAGCGATCGATGACAACATCATCAATCTGGAAACCAAGGTCAGCATTTCAACGGTGCAGGGGCTTTTGAAACGCACGATTCTGGCAGAAGAACCGGATTTGATGCCCGGTGCATTTGATTTGATTATTGTGGACGAAGCCCACCGAGGATATATTCTTGACCGTGAAATGACGGAAGAAGAAATCCTCTACGATAATCAGGATGATTATATGAGCAAGTACAAGCAGGTCATCGAGTATTTCGATGCGGTGAAAGTTGCCTTGACTGCTACGCCCGCACTGCACACGACCGAGATTTTCGGGGAGCCGGTCTATACCTACAGCTACCGTGAGGCGGTTATCGATGGCTGGCTGGTGGATCACGACCCTCCGTATCTGATTAATACGGATTTCATTGAAAATGACGCACAGTTCAAGAAGGGTGAAACCTTGGCGCAATATGACCCCAACACCAATGAACTTTTGAACGGTGCAGTTTTGGACGATGAAATGGATTTCGATGTGTCGGAGTTCAACCGCAAAATTGTTCTGCCGGATCATACCCGCAAGGTGCTGGAAGAAGTTTCGACCTACCTGAATCCGGAAAGTGGAGAAAAGACGCTGATTTTTGCGGTGAATGATGCACACGCTGACCGTATTGTGGATACGCTCCGAGAGATTTACAAGCCCTATGGCATTTCCAATGATGCCATTATGAAAATCACGGGCAAAACTGCCGGCGGCAACAAAAAGAAGATTTTGCAGGTGATCAAGCAGTTCAAAAACAACCAGTACCCCAACATTGCCGTAACAGTCGACCTGCTGACTACCGGAATCGATGTGCCGGCAATTTGCAATTTGGTGTTTATGCGCAAGATCAACAGCCGGATCCTCTTTGAGCAGATGCTGGGACGCGCTACTCGCCTTTGCCCGGAAATCGGAAAGACGCACTTCAATATCTTTGATGCAGTTCGCGTGTACGAGGACTTGGACGACACTTCCAATATGAAGTCAGTCTCCGTCAGCAAATCAATGGCTGAATTGTTGGAGGATTTGTTCCGTCCGGGTGAGGTCAGCAAGCAGCCTGTCAAAGATCGCATTTTGGCAAGATTGCAGCGTAAGAGCAACAATCTGACCGATGAGCAAAAGTATGATGTATCCGAGCGTTTAGGCGGAAAAACAATTCGGGAATATGCGAAGGAATTGAAAAGCTGTACAGAGGAAGCTTTTGTGCGACGCTGCCGGGAGGATAAGGATTTCCTGCTTTGGTTTGACAACCTGAAGGGTAAAAAGCGTGGACATTACTATTCCGAAAAGGAAGATACCCTTTTGGAAACGACCCGCGGCTATGGTGACACGGAAAAACCGCAGGATTATCTGGACTCTTTTGTGGCCTATGTCAACGAGAATAAAGACCGTATCGAAGCGATCCGCATAGCCTGCACCCGCCCCAGCGATATGACCCGGGCGCAGCTTCGGGAGTTAAAGCTGGAACTGGATAAGGAGAATTTCACCGAGAGCAGCTTGAATGAAGCGGCCAGTGCGGTGAGCAATGAACGGATCGTGGCAGACATTATCGCCTTTGTTCGTCGGGCTGTACTTAAAACGCCGCTGGTGAACCACGATGACCGCGTGAAAATGGCCTTTTCTAAACTGATTTCGGTGCATCACTTTAACAAAATGCAGCTGGATCTGCTGGAAAAGATCAAGGTATATATGCTTCACGAGAGCATCCTCAATACCGAGACCTTTGAGGCACCGGCGTTCAAGATGGATGGCGGTTTCGCACGCTTTAACAAGAAGTTTGGCGGGCAGCTTGCGGAGATCATCCGCGAGATCAACACTTATATTTACGAAGGAGCAGCTTAAATGAGCACGCAAGATATTGTACAGAAACTTTGGAACCTCTGTAATGTGCTGCGGGATGACGGTATTACTTATCACCAGTATGTGACAGAACTGACCTACATTCTGTTTTTGAAAATGGCCGATGAGACCGGTGCAGATAAGGATATTCCTGAAGCATATCGTTGGGGCTCTTTGACCAGCCGTTCCGGCATTGACCTGAAAAAGCACTACTATACGCTGCTCAGCAAGCTGGGCGAAGAATCCGTTGGACGCGTGGCACAGATTTACGCCAACGCATCCTCCAGCATCGAGGAGCCGAAAAATCTCGAAAAAATCATCACGGAAATTGATAAGCTGGACTGGTATGAGGCCAAAGAGGAAGGTCTGGGCGACCTGTATGAAGGACTCTTGGAGAAAAACGCCAATGAGAAGAAGTCCGGTGCCGGTCAGTACTTTACCCCTCGTGTGCTGATCGATGTGATGACGGAGCTCATCAAACCCCAGCTGGGCGACAAGTGCTTTGACCCGGCCTGCGGTACTTTTGGCTTTATGATTGCAGCCAACCGCTATGTCAATGCGAATAACGATATGTATGCACTCTCTGACCGTCAGGCAGATTTCCAGCAGAATAAAGCGTTCAACGGTGTGGAGCTGGTGCACGAGACCCATCGCTTGGCATTGATGAATGCCTATCTGCACAATATGAATGCCAATATCACATTGGGGGATTCTCTCGCACAAAGCGCCAAGGGATTGAAAGATTTTGATGTTATTCTGACCAATCCGCCCTTTGGCACGAAAAAGGGCGGTGAGCGTGCGACCCGAGATGATATTTCTTTCCAGACCTCCAACAAGCAGCTGAACTTTTTGCAGGTGATCTATCGCAGCCTGAAGGCGGACGGCAAGGCCCGCTGCGCCGTAGTGCTGCCGGATAATGTGTTGTTTGCTGCCGGTGACGGTGCCAGCGTGCGCCGGGAACTGATGAATTTCTGCAATCTGCATACCATTCTGCGCTTGCCTACCGGCATTTTCTATGCGCAGGGCGTCAAGACCAATGTGCTGTTCTTTACCCGAGGGACGACCGAGCGGGATAACACCACCGAGGTTGCGTTCTACGATATGCGCACCAATATGGACAGCTTTGGTAAGACCCGGCAGCTGCGCAAGAGTGATTTCGACGAGTTTGTGGCAGAGTATGAAGACCCGTCCAAGCGCACCGGCGAGCGCTGGAGCAGATTCACTCGTGAGGAGATCGCCAAGAATCCGGATGATAGTCTTGACCTTGGCTTGATTCGTGACGACTCCATCGTGGATTATGACGATCTCCCTGACCCTGTAGAAAGCGGCGAGGAAGCGATTTCGAATCTGGAAGAAGCGGTCGATTTGCTGAAAAGTGTTGTGCGTGAGCTTCGTGCTCTGACGGAGGAAAAGTGATGGCAAGAGCAAAAAAAGAAGCCGCCCTCACGCCCGAAGAGCGTTTGCAGGTGGCCTTGGTGCCGGATTGGGAGTGGCCGTATAAATTGCCGGGGAATTGGTGTTGGACATATTTCAAATCAATTTCTACAATTCAGACCGGAAGGAAAGATGCTAATTACGGTAGCGATGAGGGCAAATATCCATTTTTTACTTGTGCAGCCGAGCCAATTCGATGCCACGGATATTCATTCGATTGTAGAGCTATATTACTTGCCGGAAATGGTGACATCAATAACATAAGTCGTTATAACGGAAAATTTGAAGCTTATCAACGGACATATGTAGTAAAAATTGCAGAACCACTTTGCTTTGATTATATTTTTTATTGGTTTAAATATAGATGGTTCGATTTTAACAAAGGCAAGATGTTCGGGACAGCTATACCATATATTCGTTTAGGAAACCTACAGGAATTCCCTACTCCTATTCCCCCTCTCGCCGAGCAGCAGCGCATTGTTGACCGCATCGAAAGCCTGTTTGCCAAGCTGGATGAGGCCAAGGAAAAGGCACAGGCCGTGGTGGATAGCTTTGAAACCCGCAAAGCCGCTATTCTTCATAAAGCCTTCACCGGGGAACTGACTGCGAAATGGCGAGAAGAACGCGGTGTGGGGATGGATAGTTGGGAAAAAAAGAGTGTGGGTGAGCTGTGTATTTCATTAAAATACGGCACTGCAAAGAAGTCTGATGCATCTGGCAATGTGGTTGTACTTCGGATGGGCAATTTGCAGCAAGGTGAAATCGACTGGTCAGGCTTGGCTTATTCGAATGATCCAGACGATATAGAAAGGTATAAGCTTTTCCCCGGAGATGTTCTTTTCAACCGAACAAATAGTGCAGCGCTTGTTGGGAAAACAGCAATCTATCGTGGTGAGCATCCAGCCATTTACGCAGGTTACCTTATTAAACTGGACTATGATCACGATAAAATAATAGGTGACTATTTGAACTATGCATTGAACACTCTTGATGCGAAAAAATACTGTAATTCGGTTAAAACGGATGGAGTGAACCAATCTAATATCAATGCAAAAAAGATTGGAGCCTATTCGTTTAATGTTCCCAATATCCCTGAGCAGGAAAAGATAGTATCTGTAATACAGAAGTTGCTATCGAAAGAACAACAGTCCAAAGCAGCCGCCGAGGCAGTCCTTGACCAAATCGACCTGATGAAAAAATCCATTCTCGCCCGTGCCTTTCGCGGTGAACTGGGTACGAATGACCCAAGCGAGGAGAGCGCGGTGGGATTGCTGAAGCGAACCATTTTATAAAAGAAAGAGGTGGTATTGTGCGTAGATTTATCTATCTTGATACAGACACCCTCAACTCCTATTTGGCGCAAATATTTGACGGTCTAATTCAGTCACAGGAAATGGAAAAAAGCGCGGGCAAAAAGAAGGAAAAGCAAAACCATTTTGGCAGTAATCTCGGAAGTCAAATTGCATTCAAGCTTTTTGGAAAAGGTATAGATGCAAATGCGCAAGCCACTTATGAACATTTAAAGACTGTCGCAAATGATGAAATGGTCAGAGATGTTCAAACTAAAATAATGCACGATAATGCTTTTGATGAGTTTGCATCTTACTTAAGCGAGAATGGCCTTCTAGGCGGAGCGAACATAGGAAATTTTATTTCAGTTGAAGATGAATTCTATATTTTCGACATTGCATTTTTTCAAAAAATGTTTGCCGAAGGTGGATTCGTATCTGAGCTGAAAGAAATTCAAAAGGTTTCTATTCAAAAGGAAGCGGAGCAACAAGTACAGGGACTTAACCGCGGACAGCAGAGAAGCAAAACTCTGCAAAAGCAAGTTCGGGATATTGTTGAGGCTGCTACTTCTAAAAACGAGGAAGAGTATAAGCCGGCAGAGGCGTTGATTAATATGCTTGCCTCCATAATCCCTTATCCGCAGATTCTATGCATATCAAATTATCTTGTTGTTCTTAATGAAAAATATTTGCGCGATAATATTTCGACAGCTGCGTTCAAATACGGAGGAAAAGTTAAAGTGGTTGGCTACATAACTAACAAGGTTATGGCACAAAGCAATACGCATACTTCAGCTTTTGCGGAGATAGGCGCTTCCATTAATGCACTTATGAAAATTTTCTTTGAGAATGCAGATGAAATGTTTGTTGTTCATCCGGTTGCGATTTACTACGATAACTAATTGCAACTTACAGATATGCAGCGATAATCGTGCATACTTGGTGAAAGCAAGAACAGAAATGAGGGATGATAGTGCTGGATCAAACAAATGCAAATATTGAAAGACATATCAAAACCCACACAGAGCGTTCTGATGATGACCGCTCGGCAGTATCTGTTTTGGAGACATTTCTCCGTTCGAATGGAAGAATCAACACTTCTTTTGCCTCAGATGATAAGTGGCCCAATCACGATAACACTTTTGAGTTTGTTCCAAACCCGGAAATTTCGAGACGCCCCGTGCAAACTTTCTATGTCCAAATAAAGGGAACACGCAATTATACTGAGCGCGAGGGTGTTATCAAGTACACACTAAAAGATCTCGCTTTTCCTGCTTTTATATGTGGCAGAGTATCTCTTGATCCGGGAATTCTGTTTGTGATTCTCAATCCCGCTGAACGCGGAGATGAGAGAGTTTTTTGGAAGTATATGTCGCCCAGTTTTCTCAACAGTATTGATTTTGCAAAAGACAGTATAACCGTCAGTTTTTCACCGGAAGAGGAAATCTTGAACAATGAAGAAAGCGTTTTAGCTTTTTGCGAGAGGTTAGAAGAAATTGTCGAGCGGCATTCCTTTGTAAACCAATTGGAGCGGCATAGTTATTCTTTTGAAGAAGCTAAGCGAATCGTTGAGACCTGTGATACGGAAATCACGGAAAGCATCGACAATTTAAGCATTCTAAATAAGAGCCGCGACAACATTTCACGGAGAATTCTGACGAGATTGAACGATCTATGCATTTCAGCTTTACTGTTGAATGCGATGAAAGACGGCTATCAAAGTCCCAACGCCGGCTTTGCGTGGGAATACTCACTCTTAAGGGCAAATACAAAGTACTTAGGGAATTTTTACCGAGGATTGCAATATATCGGACGCCGGATCCCCGAGGAAGGCCAAGCAGAGCGGCTGATGCTGAAGTACTACAGCTTTATGTGGCAGATCCGTCAATCACTCTATGAGAACTACGGCATCACCGTGCTTCAGAACTTGGAAAAGTTTCAGGAATATACCGGAACCGATGAACAGGATAAACAATACTATGAGTTGGTGGCGAATGCTTTCTCAACCCCCAAAACCGAGCAGAAACATAACAGTAATACGAGGTTTTATATTCAGAAAAGGACGCCGTTTTATGTTGGTAAAGAGCGTTATTTTGAGGTAACACTGCAGCAAGCGGACATCTATGCGTCAAAGTATAACCGAATTACAGCATATACCAAACTTGACATTTCTACAGGCTATTCTGTACAAATCGACTATGTCCCATCATACATTAATCTCTGGGGTGTCAATACAGAAATTAAAATTATCACAGCTTGGCGTGTTTCGGTAGATCCTAAATGTTTGAACAAGCTTGGAAGGATACTTAATATGCGCCTTCAGCTTTCTTCAAAATATGGAGAATATGATGCCCTGATGAGATTCCTAACAGAAACAGGTGTGGATTTTCTGGAAATGATTGATCTTCGGGAGATACATTTCTCGAATCTTTTGGAGTCGGTTTACAAAAAAACAAATACCTCTTATTTCAAAGATGTTTTGCAGCAGCTGAGGGACAACTATTCTACAGGTTCGACACGCTTCGGCCGATATACAATTCGGTATCTGTTACTGAATCTGCGCGAAGATCTTTTGGAACGCGTTATGCCGTCTCAGTTTAGTCCGCAATGGAAATGCAAGGATTTATACCTGTCTAGAAAATGCTTTCCGTTTGAGTGTAACCCACTTGCTTCTGATTTAGCTGACAGCAAAACGAGCCAGATAAGTCAAGCCAAGTACTTGGCCAGAGTAGTTGAAAAGGAAAAGACTGAGGTTGCGGTTCCATACTGGTCTATTGTAAAGTCTATGCAAGATACCGGCGAAATTTACTGCGATCTTGGCGGAGATTTAACCGAACAGGCGATCCAGAAATATAATGATTGCTTAGACGATTGGGAAAAGCGCCAAGGGTATGAAATCATTTCAGATGGAAATGTCGCTTGTATCGCAGCATATGAGGCATCGACGCTCTTTATTTTGAATAAACTCCTGGAATTATCACAGATTCACAATAAAGGGCAAAAAGAAGTTAACGAAAGATATTTGAGAAATTGTGATATTGCCTTTCCAGATCCTAAAAAAGAAGAAGCTCTTAAATATGCTTTTGTAAACTCCAGAGTACTTCTTGTTTACGGAGCTGCCGGTACCGGAAAGACGACCCTAATCGATATGATCTCGACAATGCTGTCTGGGCGTCGGAAATTGTTTCTTACCAAAACACATACGGCCTTGCAGAATCTGCAGAGGCGAATTAATAATCCGGGGGCTGATGCCAGTTTTGTAAGCATCAATAGTTTTACGAAGAGGGTAAACCTTCCTGATTATGATGTTATCTTTGTAGACGAATGCAGCACCATTGATAACCGTGCAATGAAGGTATTCCTCGAGAAAATGCGCCCGGATACATTCTTAGTACTTGCGGGAGACACCTATCAGATAGAATCTATTGATTTCGGTAATTGGTTTACTTATGCCAAGGATATTATTAAGACTAAAGGTTCGAATGTTGAACTCGTAAGCACTTGGAGAACAAAGGATCCCGGTTTAATTGAGCTTTGGAATGAGACTCGAAATAAGGGTGCGCTAATAACGGAAAAACTTGTTATCGACGGCCCATTTTCTGAAAATATTGGCGAAGGAGTGCTCAATTCCGAGATAATGGATGAGGTGATTTTATGCTTGAACTATGACGGAAAATTTGGCTTGAATAATATGAATAGCTATTTCCAAAATGCTAACACAGAAACGGCTGTTGTCTGGAGAGACTGGAAATATAAAGTTGGCGATCATATATTGTTCAATGACACGGACAGATTTTCTCTGCTCTATAATAATTTAAAAGGGCGAATTGTCCAAATAGAACTGTTTGACAGTAGAATCAGATTTACAGTAGATGTAGAGATCCCGTTAACAGAGCAAGATTGCCAAAACGATGGCATAGAATTCATCGATATAATTGATGATGTGACCCGAATACGATTTGATGTACTTGATTTTGAAGAGGAAATGGCAGATGAAGATCGCAAAAAAGCCATCGTACCGTTTCAGCTTGCCTATGCGGTTTCAATTCATAAAGCGCAGGGCTTAGAGTATAGGTCAGTTAAGGTTGTTATTCCGAGTAGCAACGCTGAAAAAATAACACACGGTATTTTCTATACAGCAATTACGCGTGCAAAAGAAAAGCTAAAAATCTACTGGAGTTCTGAAACAATGCAAGAAGTCGTCGCTGGATTTTCAGTAGACACTTCAAGGCAAAAAAGCTTGGCAATTATTAAGGAGAAGCTGAAGCAGGACAAGAATACTTAGGAATAGGGCACCGACCGTTTGGCCGGTGCTCTATTTATATATGAGCCATCTATAAGTCAATAGTGATTACCAGCCGTCCTCCCATCATCGGGAGGGCGGCTTTTTTGCGTCTTGATAGAAAAATTGAGAAATTTCTCGAAACACCCTGCCAAATGGCACCCCTTATTCAGAGTAAGTAGAAGGGTCCTTTTGAAAAATTGAGGGGACTTTTCAAATTACTTTGCCAAAATCTTGAAAAAGTTCCCAATTGGTTAGTAGGAAGGCCCTGAAAAATTTTCTTCAAAATCCTATTTGTTATTTGCCAGAAAAGTTCCCAGTTGATTAGTGGGAGGGGCGCTTAAAAATTTTCTTCAAAATTCTTTTTATTTTTGCCGGAAAAATTCCCAATTAAGTAGTAGAGGGGTTCGCAGAAAAATTCTCAAAAGTTCTTTCGTTCAAATCCGAAAAAATTTCCCAGTTGGTTAGTAGAGAGGATTTCAAAGAATTTTTTCAAAGTTCCTTCGTACAAATCGAAAAAAATTTCCCAGTTAATTAGTGAGGGGGTT
>UMCI01024135.1_pt1 | contig 14636 bp, 16 predicted proteins | sample 1964211 | NCBI WGS metagenome assembly UMCI01 (sample SAMEA4835966, study PRJEB28245) | human gut metagenome | biome: gut microbiome; material: fecal sample | place: Denmark | collected 2008 | reverse complement strand
CGCTGATCGTCAATCTGCCGGGAAGTCCCAAGGCCGCGAAAGAGAACCTGGAGGCGGTGCTGCCTGCTCTGGACCATGGCCTTATGATGCTGCGGGGCGGGCCGGCGGACTGCGCGGGTACGGCAAAGCCGGTGTAGCGGTCCAGGGGTTTCGAAGGCTGCCAATGTAGAAAACAAAATACGCAAAGCCGCCCATCTTCCAAGAATAATTGGGAGATGGGCGGTTTTTTTGGCGCTTTTGGAGAGAAGGAGGTGTTTTCGCCAGGAGGACGTTTACAAACGCCATTACAGATGTTATACTGTCTGACTGGAAAGAATCAGGAGGGGGGCAGGCTATGAGCCGGGAAAAGATATACGCGCTGCTGCGGCAGAGGCCGGGGACGTTTTTCTCCGGTGAGGAGCTGAGCCATGAGCTGGGGATCAGCCGTGCGGCAGTGTGGAAGGCCATTGACAGCCTCCGCCGGGACGGCTATACCATCGAGGCACGGAAGTCCCAGGGCTACCGCCTGGTGGCGGCGCCCGACGCCCTGGTGGAACGGGAGATCCGGCAGCATCTGGCTGCGGACATCAGCTGCCCGGAACTGCGCTGCCTCCAGGAGGTGGATTCCACCAATTCCTATCTGAAGCGGGAGGCGCTCAAGGGGGCGCCCCATGGTACCATTGCCGTGGCCAACTGTCAGACCGCCGGCCGGGGCCGTATGTCCCGCCGGTTTCAGTCTCCGCCGGACTGCGGGGTATATCTCTCCATTCTCCTGCGGCCAAAGCTTATGCCCACGGAGCTGATGGGCGCCACAGGAATGGCGGCGGTAGCGGTGTGTGACGCGGTGGAGGAGACTGCCGGTGTCCGCCCGGGGATCAAGTGGACCAACGATCTGATCCTGAATGGCCGGAAGCTGGGAGGCATCCTCACGGAAATGGCCCTGGAGGGCGAGACCGGCCAGACGGAGTTCCTCATCATCGGTGCGGGCGTCAATGTCCGCCAGAGTGAAGAGGATTTCCCGCCGGATGTGGCTCAGGTGGCCACATCGCTGGCCGCTCAGGGGTATGAGGCATCCCGCCCGGCCCTGGCTGCCGCTTTGATCCGGGCTTTTTATCGGTTAGGTGAAGACCTGGGACGGGATACGACCCCCTGGGTGGAGGCTTACCGCCGGGATTGCGTGACCATTGGCAAGGATGTGCGGCTTCTCTGGACGGAGAGCCAGGAGCGGGCACGGGCGCTGGATGTGGATGAACAGTTCGGCCTGGTGGTCCGCCGGGAGGACGGCAGCGAGACTACGGTCCGCACCGGGGAGGTGTCGGTCCGGGGCATGTACGGTTATGCGGAATAAGCGCCGGTGAGGCGTGGTATTGAGAAAGAAAGAGATGAGGCATTTTTCATGAATCAGTTAGCAGACCTGTTTTTGACCTTCGCCAAGGTGGGGGTCATGACCTTCGGCGGCGGCTATGCCATGCTGCCCATTCTCCAGCGGGAAGTGGTGGAGAACAAACACTGGGCTACCGAGGAGGAGCTGGTGGACTATTTCGCCATCGGCCAGTGCACCCCCGGTGTCATCGCCGTCAACACCGCCACCTTCGTGGGCCAGAAGCTTCGGGGCATCGTGGGCGGTATCGTCGCCACCCTGGGCGTGGTGTTCCCTTCCCTGGTGATCATCTCCCTGCTGGCAGGTGTGATCTCCGCTTTTTCCCATCTTCAGTGGGTCCAGCACGCCTTTGGCGGTATCCGCATCTGCGTGTGCATTCTGATCTGCAACGCAGTGGTGAAGCTCTATAAGAAAGCTGTGGTGGACAAGCTGACCCTGGCAGTGTTCCTGCTGGTGACTCTGGGCAGCTACTTCCTGCCTGTGAGCCCGGTGATCTTTGTGCTGCTCACCGCCCTGATCGGCATTGCTGCGAAGAACTGGGGGGTGAAGAAATGATGCTGTATCTGCGCCTGTTTTACGAGTTCTTCAAGACCGGCCTCTTCGCTATCGGCGGCGGTATGGCCACCATCCCCTTCCTCTACGACATGGCGGATGCTACCGGCTGGTTCACCTATGATGACCTGGCCAACATGATCGCTGTAGGCGAGTCCACCCCTGGCCCGGTGGGTGTCAATATGGCCACCTATGTGGGCTATGTGACCGGACAGGGCGTGGCGGGTATACCTGGCGCTATTTTGGGCGCGGTGGTTGCCACCCTGGGCCTGGTAGCTCCTTCCATTATTATTATTCTTATCATCGCTGCCTTCCTCAAGAGCTTCCGGAATAACCGGTATGTGGACAGTGCTTTCTACGGCCTGCGGCCTGCTTCTACAGGCCTGATCGCCGCGGCGGGCTTGTCTGTGGCGGTGAGCAACCTGTTTTTTACCGACACGCTGGCTCAGGGCCTGTCCCTGGCGGTCCTCAACTGGAAGGGCTGGATCCTGGCGGTGATCCTGTGGGTGCTTACCAACAAGGTAAAGAAAACCAAGGGGCTCCATCCGATTGTATTCATCCTGGCCTCCGCTGTGGTGGGTATCGTATTCGGCATGTGAGAAAACCCAATATTCCAGAAGAATTATATCGGGAAAGACCCAACCGGGTCTTTCCCGATTGCTTTTTCAGCGGGAAACGGCTATACTACTTCTGATGAAAATGAGAGGGGGCGGAGGAAGTGCTCTATCGGATACTGGCCATCGGCGATGTGGTGGGAGAGCCGGGCCTCAGACATTTGCAGCGGCATCTGCGCAGCGTCAAACGGCTCAAAGACATCCACTTCACCGTGGTCAACGGGGAGAACGCCGCCGGAACGGGGATCATGCCCGATCAGGTGGAGGACCTCTACGCCGCAGGGGCCGATGTGGTGACTCTGGGGAACCACACCTTCGGCAAACAGCAGATCGCCCACCGTCTGGAGGACGACCCCTATCTGCTGCGGCCTGCCAACTATACCGGCCGTGCCCCCGGCCGGGGCTGGGGGATCTATGAGTGCGGCCATATCCATATCGGCGTTATGAGCCTCATTGGCCGCTGCGGCCTTGACTTCCATGCCGACAACCCCTTCACCACAGCGGACAAGCTGCTGTCCGGCGGGGAGAAGCCGGAGCTGGTGCTGGTGGACTTCCACGCCGAAGCTACCAGTGAGAAGCTGGCTCTGGGCTACTACCTGGATGGCCGGGTGTCCGCCCTGTGGGGCACCCACACCCATGTGCCTACCGCTGATGAACATGTTTTGCCCAAGGGTACCGGCTATATCACGGACCTGGGTATGACTGGCCCGGCGGTGTCAGTGCTGGGGATCGCTCCCCGACAGAGCATAGAGACCTTCCTGGGCGGGCTGCCGGGCCGGTATCAGCCGGCTGAGGGCCCCTGCAAAATGGAAGGGGCGGTGTTCACCCTGGACAGTGAGAGCGGGAAATGTACGGCGGTGGAGCGCATCGCCATAGAGTAGTGAGTAAGGAGAAAGAAGTATGTCGATTCAGCGGGTAAGAGAATACCTGAAGCAATTTGGCGCTGAGGAGCGTATCCGGGAATTTGAGGCGTCCACCGCCACGGTAGAGCTGGCGGCCCAGGCTGCCGGCGTGGAGCCGGGCCGCATTGCCAAGAGCCTGAGCTTCAAACTGGAGGATCGGACCCTCCTGGTGGTGGCTGCCGGGGATGTGAAGGTGGACAACAGCAAGTATAAGACCACCTTCGGCGGCAAGGCCAAGATGCTTACCGCCCAGGAGGCGGAGGAGCGCATCGGCCACGCTGTGGGCGGCGTGTGCCCCTTTGGCGTGAAGGAGGGCGTGGAGGTGTACCTGGACCGGTCCCTGGAGCGCTTTGAGACGGTGCTGCCCGCCGCGGGCAGCAGCAACAGCTGCATCGAGCTGACCCTGCCGGAGCTGGAGAAGTTCTCCACCGCCAAGGGTTGGGTGGACGTGTGCAAGCTGCCCCAGGCGTAAGGAGGCGTACCATGCCCAAGATCATCCATGGGGCGGACTTCCATCTGGACAGCGCCTTTGCGGGCTTGCCCCCGGAGAAGGCCCGGCAGCGGCGGCGGGAGAGCCGGGAGCTGCTGGAGAACCTGGCGGAGCTGGTCCGGACAGAGAAAGCGGAAGTGGTGCTCCTCTCCGGGGACCTTTTTGATGGGGAGCGGGTTTACCCTGAGACCCTGGAGCGGCTGCGGGCCGCATTGGGAGCCATGAACTGTCCGGTGTTCATCGCCCCGGGAAACCATGACCCCTACACTGCCTACAGCCCCTACGCTGCCGGAGACTGGCCGGAGAACGTCCACATCTTCCGCTCACAGAAGATGGAGGCGGTGGAGCTGCCGGAGCTGGGCTGTGTGGTCCACGGCTGCGCTTTTACCGGGCCGGAGCAGACCAATCAAGCTCTGGCGGGTTTTACCGCCCCGGCGGACGGAAAGCTTCATCTCATGTGCCTTCACGGCGATGTGGGAGCGGCGGACAGCACCTACGGCCCCATCACCCGGGAACAGATCGCTGCCAGCGGCCTTGCCTATCTGGCTCTGGGGCATATCCATCAGTACAGCGGTGTGAACCGGGAGGGCAACACCTGCTGGGCCTACCCGGGCTGCCCTGAGGGCCGCGGCTTTGACGAGCTGGGAGATAAGGGTGTGCTGGCTGGTGAGGTGAGCGCGGCGGGAGTGGATCTCCGCTTTGTACCTTTGTGCCGCCGCCGGTACCATATCATCCCGGTGGACGTCACGGGACGGGAACCCCGGGAGGCTTTGGCGGAAGCCCTGCCGGAGACGGCGGCGGAGGATGTATGCCGCTTTGTCCTCACAGGGGAGAGCGGTGAGCAGGGGGTGGATCTGCCCTCCCTGGAGACCGCCTTCGCCCAGCGGTGCTATGTGCTGCAGCTCAGGGATCAGACCCGTCCGGCGGAAGATATCTGGAAGCGGGCGGGGGAGGATACCCTGCGTGGGCTGTTTCTCCAGGACCTGCGGCGTCGCTGGGAGGCCGCATCAGATGAGGAGGAGCGGCAGAAGATCGCTCTGGCGGTGCGGTTCGGCCTGGCGGCCCTGGACGGCCGGGACCTGTAGGAATATTTTTTAACAGAGGAAAAACGGCGGCGGCCGGGAGAAACCGCCGTCAAGATACAGGAGGAGATCTATGGAGAGGAAACACATTCTGCTCATCGGCACCGGCGGCACCATCGCCTCGGAGATGGGGGACAGCGGCCTTGTGCCGGAGCTGACCTCGGAACAGCTGCTGCGCTATATCCCGGATATTTCCGGCATCTGTGACGTGGACTGCGTACAGCCCTTCAGCCTGGACAGCAGTGACCTTCAGCCCAAGCACTGGGTGCTGGTGGCCCGGATTATCCGGGAGCACTACGGCCACTATGACGGCTTCGTGGTCAGCCACGGCACCGACACCATGGCCTATACCGCCGCCGCCCTCAGCTATCTCATCCAGGGCAGCCCCAAGCCCATCGTCCTCACCGGTGCGCAGAAGCCCATCGGCTTTGAGACCACCGATTCCAAGCAGAATCTGCGGGATGCCTTTGCCGTGGCGGCCTCCGACATGGCGGGGGTAATGCTGGTGTTCAATGGGAAAGTGATCTTGGGCACCCGGGCCAGAAAGACCCGCAGCAAGAGCTTTGAGGCCTTTTCCAGCATCAATTACCCGGTGCTGGCTCTGGTCCAGGACGGGCGGCTGATCCGGTATATCCGGCCGGAGTGCCGGGAAAAGCCGGTGTTTTATGACAAGGTGAACCCCAAAGTGGCCCTGATGAAGCTGATCCCCGGAGCAGACTGCGATATGGTCCGGTGGCTGCTGGAGCGAAACGACGCCCTGATCATTGAAAGCTTCGGCGTAGGAGGCCTGCCCACCTATGAGGAGGGCAGCTACTACGAGGCGGTGAAGGAGGGCCTCAGCCAGGGCAAGATGGTGGTGATGACCACTCAGGTGGAGAACGAGGGCAGTGACCTGAGCGTCTACCAGGTGGGCACCCACGTCAAGCGGAACCTGCCGATTCTGGAGGCCTACGACATGACCACCGAGGCGGTGACCGCAAAGCTCATGTGGATCCTGGGCCAGACCACCGACAGGGAAAAGGCGGCGGAGCTGTTCTACACCCCTGTGGCCTGCGATATCCTGGCACAGAAGTAAGTTGCAAAGGAAAATATCCACGCCCCGCGGCGAAAAGCCGCGGGGCGTTTGTTGTGGAAAAGAAAGCGGAGGGAGGACCTGAAATCTGTGGATGACAGGTGACAAGGGGGGAGAAGTGTGCTATACTGCCCTCCAGTGTGTAAAAATGAGGGTTGTGCTGCGGGGAGACAGGAAAGGAGACGGCTGTTTTGCGTACGTCAAACGGGGATATTTCCTCTGAGCTGGGAACTGCGCCGATCGGTAAGCTGCTGTGGAAGCTGGCGGTGCCGACAGTGGTGGCCCAGTTGGTAAACCTTCTGTATAATATTGTGGACCGCATCTATATCGGCCATATGCCGGATGTAGGGCGGGTGGCCCTGACGGGTGTGGGGCTGTGCTTCCCGGTGATCTATCTCATCTCCGCCTTCACTATGCTGGTGGCCCAGGGAGGTGCACCCCGGGCGGCCATTTCCATGGGGCAGGGGGATGACAAGGCCGCTGAGGAGATCATGGGCAACTGTTTCACCTGCCTGGTTGTGGTGGCCCTGCTGCTGACGGCTGCCTTCTGGTTCTGGGGCGAGCCGCTGCTGTGGCTGTTCGGGTGCAGCGAGGAGACGATCATTTACGCCTTGCCCTATATGCGCATCTATGCCAGCGGTTCCCTGTTTGTTATGATGGCCCTGGGCATGAATCTGTTTGTTACGACCCAGGGCTTTACCCGCTTCAGCATGATCACCGTGGTGGTGGGAGCAGTCAGCAACATCATACTGGACCCCATTTTCATCTATGCCCTGAATATGGGAGTACAGGGAGCGGCTCTGGCCACCGTGATCTCCCAGGCTATCTCCGGCATATGGGTGGTTTGGTTCCTGGTAGGCGGGAAAACGAAGCTCCGGCTCCGTACCCGGTGGCTGCGGCCCAGTGCCAGAGTAATGCTGCCGGTACTGGGATTGGGACTGGCACCTTTCATCATGCAGGCCACCGAGGCCATGCTGAATATCTCCTTCAACTCCTCCCTCCAGCGTTACGGCGGGGACATCCCGGTGGGGGCCATGACGGTGGCCAGCACGGTGATGCAGATGGTATGGATCCCCACCCAGGGCATTGGCCAGGGGGCTCAGCCCATCATCAGCTACAACTACGGTGCGGGCAATACGCAGCGGGTGCGTCAGGCATTTTGGGCGCTGCTGAAGGTCAGCGGCATTTTTGTGGCGGTAGTCTGGGCGCTGATCCAGCTGTTTCCGCAGTTCTTCATCCGCATCTTCAACGATTCCCCGGAGCTGCTGGACACCGCTGTGTGGAGCCTGCGGCTGTACACGGCGTCCCTGGGGCTGTTTGGCATCCAGCTGTCGGTGCAGCAGACCTTTATGGCTATCGGTCGGGCTAAGGCGTCGCTGTTCATCGCCTGTTTGCGGAAGGTCATTTTGCTGATCCCGCTGATTTTTATCCTGCCGCTGTTCTTTGAGGACAAGGTGTTTGCTGTCTTCCTGGCGGAGCCGGTGTCCGACTTTATCTCTGTGGTGGTGTCCGCTATTACCTTTTACTTTGTGTTCCGCCGGGCTATGGCGGATCTGGAGAAGAAAAAGTCCGGAGGAAGTGAGCCTGCCTGTCAGGGGCGGTGATCCTTGCTCCCACAGACCAAAAGGAAGCGCGGGAAGCTGGTAGCGATACCGGCTTCCTGCGCTTTATCTGTTTTCTCGGAGAGTGCGATGTCAAAAAAATATTAAATTTCTCACAAGCCCCTTCCCTTATGGGCGGGATTATGGTAAACTTCTGGCATATGCTGTCGAAACCTGTCAGGAGGTCGGAAAGAAAGTGAGAATACCCATGAAGCCCATGAAGAAGATCCTGTCCCTATGCCTTTGCGTGCTGCTTATGCTGACGCTGCTGCCTTCCGCCGCCCTGGCGGTAGATACCTATACCACCAGTGCCGCCGGTGTGGCCATGATCGAGTCCTTCGAGGGCTTCCGGAGCATGCCCTATTCCGATGACAATGGTTACTGGTACATTGGCTACGGCAGCCAGTGTGACCCGGCAGATTACCCTATGGGGATCACGGAGGAGCAGGCGGACATCCTGCTGCGGCAGGATCTGGCCAGCAGTGAGGAGGCGGTGAACCGCCTGCTGCTGGACTACAATATCTCCGTTACCCAATATCAGTTTGACGCCATGGTCAGCATGACCTACACACTGGGGACACAGTGGATGAATCCCACCTACCGCTTCTGCGGCTATTTGATCCGGGGCATCCAGAATTACAGTGAGGTGGAAGTGGTCAATGCCATCGCCACCTGGTGCCACTCCGGTGATGATCCCCTGGACAACCTGGTGGATCGCCGCCTTCAGGAGGCGTATCTGTTCCTCTACGGCGTCTATGACAATGACGGCGCGCAGCGCTACCGTTACATCCACTTTGAACCCAACGGCGGCGATGTGGAGAACAAGACGGTGTTTTATCCGGTAGGCACCGCCTACGGCACACTGCCTACCCCCACCGGCAACGGCGGGCGGACCTTCCTGGGCTGGTATACCGCCGATGGTACAAAGCTCACCGGCCAGGAGCTGGCGATGGAGAACATCTGGGTCACCGCCAAGTGGGACGGTGAGGGCAGCGGCTCCGCCGGCGGCGATATCGATCTCTCCGGCTGGGTGAATCCCTACAGCGATGTCAAGGATACCGACTGGTATTTTACCTATGTCCGTGAGCTCAGTGCCAAGAAAGTGCTGGGCGGCTACCCTGACGGTACCTTCCGGGGCACCTCCACCCTTACCGCCGGCGAGGCTTTGAAGCTGATCCTGCTGGCTGCCGGCAATAAGGAGCAGGCGCCTACCGGCTCCCACTGGGCCAGCGGCTATCTGACGCTGGCGGAGAGCCTGGGCTGCGTAGCTCCCGGGGAGATCACTGATCTGGACAGTCCCATCAGCCGCCTGACCATTGCCCGGGTGGCTGCTGTGGCCATGGGCATCACGCCCCGGACCGGCGCCTCCCCCTTTGCTGATGTGGATGACGGCTACACCCTGGCCCTCTACGAGGAGGGGATCCTCAACGGCACCGTGGTGGGCGGAAAGCGCTACTACTACCCCAACGATGGCATCAACCGGGCGGAGGTCTGCGCTATTGTCTCCCGGATCATGAACTGGACGCCCACCGTGAAGAACGATCCCTCCCAGTCCGGCTACATTTCCTATGGCAACAAGTACTATCCCGTGCTCCAGAATGTGGAGGTGTGCCCCTATAATACCAACCTTTTCGTGTTGGACGGCACTACTATGTATTATAATGACCCTGCCTATACCACTGCGCTGGGCATCGATGTATCCTCCCATCAGGGGGAGATCGACTGGCAGAAGGTCGCCACCTCCGGCGTGGAGTTTGTATTCATCCGGCTGGGTTACCGGGGCTACGGCAGCGAGGGTACGCTGAACCTGGACCCCTACTTCAAGCAGAATCTGGCGGGGGCCAAGGCTGCCGGCCTGAAGGTGGGCATCTACTTCTTCTCTCAGGCCATTTCCGTGGAGGAGGCCCGGGAGGAGGCTCAGTTTGTGCTATCCTATCTGGCGGGTACCCAGCTGGATTATCCTGTGGTATATGACTGGGAGCCCATCAGCGGGGCGAGCGCCCGGACGGACGGGCTGGACAGTGTCACCCTCACCGACTGCGCCATCACCTTCTGTGAGACGGTGGCCCAGGCGGGATACACCCCCATGGTCTACTACAACAAGCCTGTGGGCTACACCCGCTACGATCTCAGCCGGCTGACGGACTACGACGTGTGGTTCGCCCAGTATGCCTCCAAGCCCGATATGTACTATAACTACCGTATCTGGCAGTATACTTCCAGCGGCAAGATCCCCGGCATCAGCACCAAGGTAGACATGAATATCGCTTTTATTCCCTATTGATCTGGGATAGCAAGATGACAGATGAAAGGGCCGGGATGGAAATTCCCGGCCCTTTTTCCCAAAAACTCTGCCGGATAACGACAGATGTCCGCTCTGGAAGGCTTCCATAGGATTCTACGAAGCCACCAAACTTTTTTAAAAAATTTTATAAAAAACAGAGAAAAACCTCTTGACATTCTCGGAAATATCTAGTATCATAATCTAGCTTGCGCTGGGCGTACCATGTCTGGCACCCGGCGGCAGGTACTGCGATGATGCGGGAGATTGCGGCTCTGCCGGTAACTTCCGCGGAGTATGTCCGATAATCGGGCGGCTGAGAATGTCCTTTTTCGCGGCGTAGATCGCTGTGCCATAGGGACAATACCGGCCTTTCGTGCCGGTATTTTCTATGAGTCAGAATGATACGCACGGATGCGCGGGAAGAACTTCTCGCCGTACAGAGTAAGGGCCAAGAGAAACTACTTTGTACAATATTATGGAGGAACAATCAAATGGCAAAAGAGATGATCCGCATCCGCCTGAAGGCCTATGACCACCAGGTGATCGACCTGTCTGCCCAGAAGATCGTGGAGACCGCCAAGCGCACCGGCGCCACCGTGTCCGGCCCCATTCCCCTGCCCACCAAGAAGGAAGTGGTCACCATCCTGCGCGCCGTCCACAAGTACAAGGACAGCCGTGAGCAGTTTGAGCGCCGCACCCACAAGCGCCTGATCGATATCACCAACTCCACCCCCAAGACCGTCGAGGCCCTGATGAGCCTGGAGCTGCCCGCCGGCGTGGAGATCGAGATCAAGCTGTAACAGCCGGATCTCAGTATGGGAACCGCGGCGAGAACGCCGCACCTAAACTTTGTTACCCATCGGTCCGCCGACTTGCGTGAGGCGGACGGGGTCATGTCGCCGCAGCAATGGCCAATGAGCTAACTGCGCCGACCAATAACCTTATAAAGGAGAAAGTACCATGGAGAAAGCTATCATCGGTAAGAAAGTCGGCATGAGCCAGATTTTCGACACCGACGGCAAGGTGATCCCGGTTACCGTCATCGAGGCCGGTCCCTGTGTCGTGGTGCAGAAGAAGACCGCCGAGAAGGACGGTTACGAGGCTGTACAGCTGGGCTATGAGGATGTCCCCGAGCGCAAGCTGAGCAAGCCTGAAATGGGCCACCTGGCCAAGGCCGGTGTGTCCCCCAAGAAGCATCTCAAGGAGTTCCAGCTGAACAAGGCCGCCGAGATGAACGTCGGCGACATCGTGAAGGCTGACACCTTCGCCGTGGGCGACCACGTGGACGTCACCGGCATCAGCAAGGGTCACGGCTACGCCGGCGTTATCAAGCGCCACAACGCCAGCCGTCTGAAGGAGACCCACGGTACCGGCCCTGTCCATCGTCATGCCGGTTCTATGGGTTCTGGTACCGATCCCAGCCGGATCTTCAAGGGCAAGATCGGCGCCGGCCACATGGGTGTGGATCAGGTGACCATCATGAACCTGGACGTTGTTAAGGTGGACGCCGAGCTGAATATGATCGTTGTCCGCGGCGCTGTTCCCGGCCCCAAGGGCGGTCTGGTGACCATCCGCAGCACTGCCAAGACCATCATCGAGAAGAAGGGTGAGGCTGCCGGTATCAGCTCCAACCCGCAGAAGGCTTCTGCCCGTGTCAATCCCCAGAAGGCCTCTGCGCGTAATAAATAAGGGAAAGGAGAGTGCTAAACATGTCTATCAAGGTTTTGAACATGGCCGGCAATCAGGTCGGCGAAGTAGAGCTGAAGAGCGAGATCTTTGGCATCGAGCCCAATATGCACGTTGTGCATGAGGTGGTGAAGAATCACCTGGCCAACTGCCGGCAGGGCACCCAGAGCGCTCTCACCCGCGCCGAGGTTTCCGGCGGCGGCAAGAAGCCCTGGCGTCAGAAGGGTACCGGTCACGCCCGTCAGGGCAGCACCCGTGCTCCCCAGTGGACCCACGGCGGTATCGTTTTTGCTCCCAAGCCCCGCAGCTACAGCTACGTCCTCAATAAGAAGGTACGTCGCCTGGCTCTGAAGTCCGTCCTCTCCGCCAAGGCTTCCGAGGGCAAGATCATCGTGGTGGACTCCATCGCGATGGACAGCATCAAGACCAAGGCGTTCCGCGGCTTCCTGGATGCGGTGAACTGCGACGGCAAGGCCGTTGTCATCACCCCCGAGGTCAATGAGAACGTGGTCAAGAGCGCCCGCAACATCCCCGGTGTCCTGACCACCACCGCCAGAATCCTGAGCGTGTATGACATCCTCAACGCCAAGTACCTGGTGATCGATCAGGCCGCCCTCGCCACTATCGAGGAGGTGTACGCATGATCTCTTATGACGTCATCATTCGTCCCATCATCACCGAGCGCTCCATGGCCGGTGCTGCTGAGAAGAAGTATGTTTTTGAAGTTGCCCCCACCGCCGGCAAGATCGAGATCAAGAAGGCTGTGGAAGAGATCTTCGGCGTCAAGGTCGCCAAGGTCAACACCATGAACGTCCCCGGCAAGGCCAAGCGCCTGGGCGCTGCCCGCCCCGGCCGCACCAAGGACTGGAAGAAGGCCATCGTGCAGCTGACCGAGGATTCCAAGACCATCGAGTTCTTCGAGGGTATGGTGTAAGGAGGAGAGTGAACTATGTCTATCAAAACGTTTAAGCCGACCACCCCTTCCAGAAGACATATGACCGTCTCCGGCTTCGACGGCATCGATAAGAAGGCCAAGCCCGAAGCCAGCCTGACGGAGATCCTGAAGAAGAGCGCCGGCCGCAACAGCTATGGCCGCATCACCGTCCGTCACCGCGGCGGCGGCAACAAGCGCAAGTACCGCATCATCGACTTCAAGCGCGACAAGGTGGATATGAGCGCCACTGTCCTGCGCCTGGAGTACGATCCCAACCGCAGCGCCAACATCGCGCTGGTGGAGTACGAGGATGGCGAGCGCCGCTACATTCTGGCCCCCCTGGGCCTGAGCGCCGGCGACAAGGTCCTCTCCTCTGCTTCTGCTGATATCAAGCCCGGCAACTGCCTGCCTCTCGCCAACATCCCTGTTGGTACCGTGATCCACAACATCGAGCTCCACCCCGGCAAGGGCGGCCAGCTGGTCCGTTCCGCTGGCGCTGCTGCTCAGCTGATGGCCAAGGAAGGCAATGACGCTCAGATCCGTATGCCCTCCGGCGAGGTGCGTATCGTCCGCCTCAACTGCATGGCCACCATCGGCCAGGTGGGCAACCTGGACCACGAGAACGTCCAGATCGGTAAGGCCGGCCGCAAGCGTCACATGGGTTGGCGTCCCACCGTCCGTGGTAGCGTCATGAACCCCTGCGACCACCCCCACGGCGGCGGCGAGGGCAAGAGCCCTGTGGGCCGTCCCGGCCCTGTGACCCCTTGGGGCAAGCCCGCCCTGGGTTACAAGACCCGCAAGACCAAGAACCCCACCGACAAGTTCATTGTCAAGCGGCGTAACGTGAAGTAAGGAGGCAAGAGGATATGAGCAGATCTGTTAAAAAAGGCCCTTTCGTTGCCCCTGAGCTTCTCAAGCGGGTCAATGAGATGAATGAGAAGGGCGAGAAGAAGGTCCTGAAGACCTGGAGCCGCAGCTCCACCATCTACCCCGCCTTCGTGGGCCACACCATCGCCGTCCACGACGGCCGCAAGCATGTGCCTGTCTACATCCAGGAGGATATGGTCGGCCACAAGCTGGGTGAGTTCGCCCCCACCCGCACCTTCCGCGGCCACACCAAGGGCAAGTAATAAAGGAGGATGCAGATTAAAATGGAAGCAAACGCTTATTTGAAATATCTCCGCATCGCTCCCCGCAAGGTCCAGATCGTCGCTGATCTGATCCGCGGCAAGGATGTGGGTACCGCTATGGCCATCCTCATGCAGACTCCCAAGTCTGCCTCTGAGCCGATGATGAAGCTCCTCAAGAGCGCCGTGGCCAATGCTGAGAATAACTTCAACATGGATGTTGAGAAGCTCTATGTGTCCCAGGTGTTCGCCACCCCCGGCCCCATCCTCAAGCGGATGATGCCCCGGGCTCAGGGCCGCGCCTACCGCATCAACAAGAGAACTTCTCACGTGACCCTGACGGTCGCGGAAAAGGCTTAAGGGAGGAGACAGTTTTATGGGACAGAAAGTTAATCCCCACGGCATGCGCGTGGGCGTCATCAAGGACTGGGATTCCCGTTGGTATGCCAGCAATGAGAAGGTCGGCGATCTTCTGGTCGAGGACAAGAAGATCCGTGACTTCCTGAAGAAGAGCCTGTACAACGCTCAGGTTCCCAAGATCGAGATCGAGCGCAGCAACGGCGGTGTCACCGTCTACCTGCACTGCGCCCGTCCCGGCATGGTCATCGGCAAGGAGGGCAAGGACATCGAGGCCACCCGCCTGGCTGTTGAGAAGATGATCGGCAAGCCCACCAAGCTCAACATCGTCGAGGTCCGCAACCCCGACATGAACGCTCAGCTGGTGGCTGAGAACATTGCCCAGCAGCTGGAGAAGCGTATCTCCCACCGCCGGGCCATGAAGAATGCCATGGGCCGCGCCATGCGCGCCGGCGCCAAGGGCATCAAGTGCTGCTGCAGCGGCCGCCTGGGCGGACGTGAAATCGCCGGCAGCGAGCACTATCACGAGGGTACCATCCCCCTGCAGACCATCCGCGCCGACATCGAGTACGGCT
>UMCI01022276.1_pt1 | contig 14766 bp, 13 predicted proteins | sample 1964211 | NCBI WGS metagenome assembly UMCI01 (sample SAMEA4835966, study PRJEB28245) | human gut metagenome | biome: gut microbiome; material: fecal sample | place: Denmark | collected 2008 | reverse complement strand
GAATTAGAATAAAGCAACGTACCGAAAATGCAAGGGGAATTTTAATGTTGGAAAGCAACAAAAAAACGGATAGTTAAGTTAATTAACTATCCGTTTGAAGATGGTGTTTCTGTTTTTTTACATAAAGAAACGGATGTGCAGGTAGATGGCACCGATGGCTACTGAAATCAGCATGGTCGGGATTGACCAGATTAAGAAGCCGATAAAACTGATCGGATGTCCTTCGCGCTGGGCCATGCCGGCGACAATGACATTGGCCGAGGCGCCAATCAGCGTTCCGTTTCCGCCGAAACAAGCCCCAAGCGACAAAGCCCACCAGACCGGCATCATTGCTTCGCGTCCGCCCATTGATTCTTCCATGGATTTAATCATCGGAATCATGGTGGCAACAAAAGGAATGTTGTCAATGGCGCTGGAAACAAAAGCGGAAGCCCAGATAATCAGCATTGCGGTTTTTTCGATGCTGCCTTCGGTGAGTTCAACAAACTTATGTCCGAGCAGAGCCAACACGCCGGTTTGTTCCAAGCCATAAACAATCATAAATAAGCCGGAGAAGAAAAAGATTGTGGTCCAGTCAACCAGTCCGAACACTTCTTCGACTTTATGATCGCGTTCGCTGTGGCTGCTGCCCAGCGTATAGAGCAGGAGCAAAACCGCGGCGCCGGCCATGGCAATAGTGCCGTTGGCAATATGAAACCGTTCGGCATTGATGAATCCGAAGATGACGATTGCCAGAACAAACAATGACTTGCCCAAAAGTTTCCAATCGGTAATACAGTCAATTTCATTGATTGCCATCACGGTTTTTTTGTTTTGTTCCGTTGTTATCAGGCGGCGTCCCCAGATGAAATCAAAGGCTAAAAGAAGAACAATCATGGTAACGGTCACAACCGGAGTCAGCTCGTTTAAGAAGTCCATAAAGGAAAGTCCGAGGGACGAGCCGATTAAAATATTCGGAGGGTCGCCGATAAGGGTGGCTGTGCCGCCGATGTTGGAGGCGAAAATCTCGACAATCAGATAAGGATAAGGGTTAATATTGAGTTTGCGGGTGATTTGAAATGTAACCGGCGCAATCAGCAAGACGGTGGTGACATTGTCCAAAAAAGCGGAGAATACGGCAGTTACGGCGGCCAAGACGATCAAAAGTCCCCGCGGGTTGGCGCGGACTTTTTTGGCTCCCCAAACAGCAACGTATTGGAACATGCCCGATTTTTCGGAAATGCCGACGATGGTCATCATGCCGATTAACAAGGCCAGCGTGTTAAAGTCGATGCCTTGGAGAGCAGTTTCCTGGGTTAAAATGCCGGTAAAAATCATGACGGCGGCGCCCAGCAAGGCGACGATAGCGCGGTTTACCTTTTCGGTAAACAGCACTACATAAGAAATGATAACAATAGCGGTTGCAAGTATTTTGGCGTCCATTCCCCAAATTAACTCAGGAACCGCGGCTAAATCTGCTGCGTGCATAATTGGTTTCCTTTTTTACTAATCCGTTTACCTGTTGTACGCTAACAGCTTTTGCTTAAATCTTTGTTAAAAAAAAAGAACTCTTTGCAGAGTTCTTTGCTTGTTTACATAAAATGTCGGAGATGGAGGTATACCGCAGCAATTCCGACAGTTATCAGCATGGTCGGGATTGACCAGATGAGGAAGCCCAAAAAGCTGATCGGGTGTCCTTCGCGTTGGGCCATGCCGCCGACAATAACGTTGGCCGAGGCTGCAATCAGCGAGCCGTTGCCGCCATAGCAGGCACCGAGCGACAAAGCCCACCAGACCGGCATCATCGCTTCGCGTCCGCCCATTGATTCTTCCATGGATTTAATCATCGGAATCATAGTGGCAACGAAGGGAATGTTGTCAATGGCGGTGGAGACGAAGGCTGAAATCCAAATGACCAGCATAGCTGCTTTTTCAATACTGCCGTCGGTGTATTCGATAAATTTGTTGCCCATAACCTGCAATACGCCGGCTTCTTCCAGCCCGTAGACAATGGCAAACAAGCCGGCAAAGAAAAAGATCGTGGTCCAGTCGACCAAGCCGAAAGCCTCTTCTACCCGGTGTTCACGCTCGCTGTGCGACGTTCCGGCTGTGTAGAGCAGAAGCAGGACGGCGGCGCCGAACATGGCAATAGTGCCGTTGGCGATATGCAGGTGCTCGGCGGCAATAAAACCGCAGATAACCGCCCCAAGAACAAAGAGTGATTTATAGAGCAGCGTCCAATCGGTGATGGTGTCAATGGCTTTGATTTTCATGACGGCGGCTTTGCTTTTTTCGGTAGTTGTCAGGCGGCGTCCCCAGATAAAGTCAAAAACCAGAATCAAAACAGCCATGGTGAAGGCAACGACCGGCGTCAGCTCATTTACAAAATCCATAAAAGACAGGTTGAGCGCGGAACCAATCAGAATATTCGGCGGGTCGCCGATGAGGGTGGCTGTTCCGCCGATGTTGGAGGCAAAAATCTCGACAATCAGGTAAGGGTAGGGGGTGATTTTGAGTTTGCGGGTAATCTGAAAAGTGACCGGCACAACCAGCAAGACCGTGGTTACATTGTCGAGCAGAGCGGAAAAAACGGCGGTTACCAGAGCCAAGACGACCAAAAGCCCCCGCGGATTGGCCCGGACTTTTTGAGCCGCCCAGACGGCAACATATTGGAACATGCCCGATTTTTCAGAAATGCCGACGATGGTCATCATGCCGATAAGCAGCGCCAAAGTGTTAAAGTCAATGCCTTCCAGCGCTTTTTCCTGACTCAAAATGCCGGAAAAAATCATGACGGCGGCACCCAGCAGGGCGACAACGGCACGGTTTAGTTTCTCGGTGAAGAGGATAATATAGCTGACAATCAGGATGGCCGACGAAAGAATCATCGGGTCCATTCCGAAAATGACGTGAGAGGCATGAGCCAGATCTGCAGCCTGCATCGGTGAACTCCTTTCTGATGATATAACATCCTAATCCTATTCGATAAATCTCAAGAATTAGTAAATATATAATCGGCAAAGTTCTATTTTTTACGGGGCTGCTTGAGATAATTTATAATGCCGTACAGAGTATTGAGTTCCTGTTCGGTAAGGCGGTTGCGGGAAAAAATGTTACGCAGGTTGCGCAGCATCCGCGGCCGCTTTTCGTCAATGCTGAAACTGTGGCAGTTGTCCAGTTCTTTTTCAAGGAATTCGTAAAAGTGCTGCAATTTTTCTTTATCGGCAATGACGGTGTCATTGGTAATAAACTGTTCGGCGGGGGCGTCAATCTGCTGTTTGTAAAATTCGTATCCGACCAAAAGGACTGCCTGTGAGAGGTTGAGCGAACAATGCTTAGGGTTGAGAGGAATGTTGATGATGGCATCGCAAAAGCTGACGTCGTCATTCTCGAGTCCTGTGCGTTCAGGGCCGAACATTAAGCCGCATTTTTGTCCCCGCAGCAAGCCGGATGTCATTTCGGACGCTGCTTTTTCTGCGGTATAGACGGTTTTGGTCTGATGACGGTGGCGGGCAGTAGTTGCAAAAACCTGTTGCAGATCGGCAATGGCTTCGGGAACGGAAGCATAGATTTTGGCCTGTTGCAGGATTTCTTCGGCGCCGGAGGAAGCGGAAACGGCTTTGGCTGAAAGATGGTTTTCGCGCGGGGCGACCAGGCGCAGGTCATATAAATTACAGTTCATCATGGCACGCGCGGCCATGCCGACATTTTCGGCAAGCTGCGGATGAACCAGAATAATGCTGGGTGTGGTATTCATGTTTATTCCTGATTTTGTTTATTGTCCAAAGCGGCGGCGGACGGAGATATGTTTGACGCCATCGTCTTCTTCTTTAATTTTTTCTTCCGTGCCTTTGTTGGTTTCCGGAGCGGTTTCTGCAACCGTTTCTATGTTGTTTTCCGAAGTCTTATCCGCTTTTTCTTTATTTTCTTTTTCTTCTTCTTCGGTATTTTCCTGATTTTCTTCAGCGGTTTCTTCCTCGTCCTCCTGCGGTTGCAGCAAGTGTATAAAATCTTCGGGCTGGTTGTTTAAGTCCAAAATATTGATGATTTTGCCGCTGACGGCTTCCGGCGTGTCGGCGACCAGCGGATGTGGCTCGCTGGGGTTCATTGTTGTGGCGGAGGCGAGGAGGTTATTTTCTTTGAGAACCTGGTTTCTTTTGCTCCAGGTTGTTCGTGAACTGAATGCTCTGTTCAAGCCGGCCACTTCTGCCGGAACGGCTTTATGGAGCGTGTTCTTAACATTGTTGCGCGGCGTGATGGCCATGGATACGGCTTCTTCCGGGGTCAAAAAAGGAAGCTCGCCGGCCTGAACGGCAAACGGCAGGACAACGGCGGAAAGCAATAAAAATCCGAAGCGGGCAGATTTCATGATAAGGTCTCCTAGTCGGTATTTAAGAGGTCGATGCTGTTAAACAGTAAGTTTTCTGTGTCAAGCCCGGTGCTTTTTTCAAACAGCCCGATAAAAGCCGAAGATATGCCGGCAAACGGATCGCCGCTATGGTCGCCGTATACGACGCTGTCATAAGCGGCGCGGAGCTGTTCGGCATAGTTGCTGGGCAAATCTTTGATATTCTGGTCATAGCTGGACGGGATCTTGTATCCCAGATTACGCAGATGCTGCGTCATAATCAGCATATTATGGCGGTTGACTTCGGGGGCAATCATTTCTTGTCCGTAGGCGGTTCCGTAGGTGGTGGCTTCCCCGACATAATTCAGGCCGCGGTCGTGCCGTCCGCTGCCGCGCCAGGTTTTTATGCCGCTGCGGTCGCGCGATCTGGCCCAAGGGTCGACGGGAAGAACTTCGCCGCCGGTTTGTCCATTATTGTATTCCGGAATTTCGGGAGCTTGGGTCGAATCGTAGGTCGGTACATTTTCAAAATAACCATCGTTAGGATGCGGCGCCCAGGGATTGCTCGGCAGCTGTGCGGAAACGCTGCCGGCCAAACCGGCTGCTAGGCACAGCGACAGGCTCAATATTTTCTTGTCCATGGTTGCCTCCTTTTACGTTGTTTTGTTCATTATATCATATAATTATATTTTTTCAAAGTTACAAAAATGTTAATTGCCGAAACTATTTTTGGCAATGAAACCGCCGCCTAAAACCCGGGTTCCGTCATAAAAACAACATCCCTGTCCGGGAGCTACGCCGTAGAAACGGTCTTTGAGCCGAACTTCTGCCCGGTTTTCGGGTAAAAAGCGTACGACAGCCGGAACAAGGCTCTGCCGGGAGCGGAGTTTGACTTGCAACTCCATTTCTGCGGGACGGTTTTCGCCCAGCCAGTTGACATTATTGACGAGGACATCGGTTTGCCCCAGGCTTTCGTGCGGGCCGACGATAATTCGGTTATGGGCGGCATCAATGCCGACAACGTATAAAATCCCTTCGTTGCCACCGATGCCCAAGCCTTTGCGCTGTCCGACCGTATAATGAATCAGCCCTTTGTGGCTTCCTAAGATACGTCCGTCAACATGGAGGATTTTTCCCGGGAGCGAGGTTTGGGGCGAAAAGCGTTCGATTAATTCGGCATATTTGCCGTTTTCGACAAAGCAAATGTCTTGGCTGTCGGGTTTTTGAAAAACCGGTAGTCCGGCTTTGCGGACAATTTGGCGGGTTTGAGCCTTATTATAACCGGCCAGCGGGCAGCGCAGCATTTGCAGGTTTTCTTTGCTGACGGCAAACAGGAAGTAACTTTGGTCACGGGTCAAATCGGCGGCGCGGTGCAGTTCCACGCCATTGTCGCTCAAACGGATATCGGCATAATGCCCGGTTACGATAATATCGGCGCCGAGTTCCCGCGCTTTGTCTGCCAAAGCGCCGAGCTTGATGTGTTGGTTACACAAAATGCAGGGCGAAGGGGTTTCTCCGGATAGGTAACCGCAAATAAAAGGTTTGACCACTCGGTCGGAAAATAAGGTTTTATAATCGAGATAATGGTGTTCAATGCCGAGTATGGCCGCTACGGTTCCGGCGTCTTTTATGCCGGACACGGCAGGAGCGTAAGGCGGTTGCAACAAATCCATCGTCAGTCCGAAGACCTGATAACCTTCTTGCAACAGGAGGCAGGCGGCAGCCGTACTGTCAACACCGCCGGACATGGCGACGCAGACTTTTGTTTCCTGCGGGGATTTGTTCAGACCGAGTGAGTTAGGCATCTTTTTTAAGTTCTTTCATTTCCATACGCAGCTGCTCAAGTTCTTTGCGCAGGGCTTTGATTTCTTCTTCCATCGGGTCTGGGGTTTTGCTGTTGACGCCATAAGCGCAGAACCCGTTTTTGCTTTTGGCTGTCGGATGGGCGGGAACGCCGACGACAGTCGTATTGGGAGCAACATATTTGAGTACGACGGCGTTGGAGCCGATTTTAACATCATGCCCGATGGTAATCGGTCCTAAAATCTGGGCACCGGAACCGATAATCACATTATCACCGATAGTGGGGTGGCGTTTGGCGGTGTTTTTGCCTTTGGCGCTGAAAGCCGAAGTGCCGCCGAGCGTTACGCCGTGATACATAGTTACGTTATTGCCGATTTCGGCGGTTTCGCCGATAACGACGCCGGCGCCGTGGTCAATAAAGAAGCCTTGTCCGATAACAGCGCCGGGGTGGATTTCAATCCCGGTCAAAAAGCGCGCGATCTGCGAAAGGACTCGGGAAAGCAGGCGGAAGTTTTTGCGCCACAGAAAGTGGTTGAACCGGTATAATATAATCGCATGGACGCCCGAAGAGCAGAGCAGCGCTTCGGTTCGGCTGCGGGTCGCGGGATCGCGGGCGATGACCGCATCGATGTCTTGCAGAATTATCTTGTAATTTGCCTTCATTTTGTGTTATGTTCCCTAAAATTAACAATTTATATAAACTTTATCGTTAATATAATCCTTGGGTTACTAAATTTAGGTTAAAAAAATGACAGAAGTTTTATTTAACGGGCATGCCGGCAGACTGGAAGGCCGCTATCATCAGAGTGAAAAGCCGGGAGCGCCGATTGCTTTGATTTTGCATCCGCATCCGCAATATGGCGGAACCATGAACAACAAAGTGGTTTATACGTTGTTCAGCTGTTTTCAGAATTTGGGGTTTTCGGTGCTGCGGTTTAACTTTCGCAGCGTGGGGCGTTCGCAAGGGCAGTTTGAAGACGGGCCGGGTGAGCTTTCTGACGCCACGGTGGCTTTGGACTGGCTGCAATCGGTTAATCCGGAGGCCAGACAATGCTGGATTGCCGGGTATTCCTTTGGGGCGTGGATCGGTTTGCAGCTTTTGATGCGCCGTCCGGATATTAATAATTTTATTGCGGTTTCGCCGCCGGCTAATGAAAAAGACTTTTCTTTTTTGGCGCCGTGTCCGACTTCGGGGCTGATTATTCAGGGCGGAGCCGATGAGATTGTGACGCCGCCGAGCGTGGCAACAATGGCCAAGCGGCTCAATCAGCAGCGCAACGTCGATGTCGATTTTGCCCTGATTGAAGAGGGTGACCATATGTACAACAACCATTTGGTTGATTTGTATAAAATTGTCGGGCATTATGTAATTAATGCCATGAAAAAGAAGTCGCCGCAGAAAAAACGCCGCGGCCGCCGCAAGAAAAATGAAATGCTGGAGGATCAGGATCCGTTGCTGCTTCAGGACGAAACCAATGACGAGGTTTTGGACAACGAGGCTGGTGATTTTGATGATGAGGCCGATTATTCTGACGATGAAGAATAAGCCGGAATTCTGTCGGCAGAAAGCTCCCGTTTCCAGAACGGGAGCTTTTCTTATGACTGCCGGCCGACAAGCTTGATTTTGATGTCTTTGTTATAATATTTTAGCAGTCCGGCGGGTCAGTCCGTAAGCTATATAACGTCCCCGCTCAAGGCTTTGCGAATGGTTTTATCCCCAGCTCCATATAAAGGAGTTGTTCTTTTTCTGACAGGGAGTTACTACACTCCGCACCCGGCTCTCCCGGATGCAAAAACAAGATTAAGTAAATTCGTTAAAATACAAGGGGAATTTTAAAAAATGTTATATCGTTTTGTAGATGAGAAGACTCAAGAGCGTAACTGGTTTTGCAGGTGCTGAAGGATATAAACGCGAATGGCGGAGGATAAGTTTTCATGTTCGCGCATTGAATCAATTTCGGTGATTAACTGGTTGAGGCTGAGTTTTTTTTCTTCGGAAATGCTTTTTAGTGCATCTAAAAATTCTTCTTCCAGCGAGATGCTGGTTTGGTGGCGATTGGCAATGACGACAGAGAGTTTTTTCATTTATTTTTTGCGGAAGGCGTCAATGGAAATAACCGTGGCGTTGCCGCCGGAAACTTTGGCCGGAGCCGGTTTTTCTTCGTCGTCTTCCAGCTCTTTGCGGGTAAGGTCTTCGCTCAAATTGAAGCTTAAACCAAATTTGGCATGCGGGTCGGCAAAATAAATTACGGCATCAAAAGGAATGGTCAGGGTTTGCAAAATGCCGCCAAAACTCAAATCGACCGAAAAATAGTTTTTTTCGACAATCAGGTTGGCGTATTGGTGCTGCAACACAATAGTCATTTCTTCCGGATACTGGTTTTTGAGCTGGGCGGAGATTTTGGTTCCGGGGTGATTGGTTTTGAATGTAATATAAAAATGGTTCTCCCCCGGGAGCCCCTGGTCTTCGGCAATTTTCAAGGCTTCAACAACCACGTTTTTTAGTGATTTTTCAATCAGTTTGTCATAGTTGATTTCACTCAAAAATTCTTGCATCTCATCATCCTTTTCTACTCAAAAAAGTGAGCCGTTCTGTTGCTAGGTGGCTCAGACCCCACTCACAACTAACCAAAGTTATGAGGATTTGCGTTTGTTACGCTCGCCTTAAGCAGCGATTGCAACAGGTGCTACGTTATTATCGTTAGCATTCATTTATTTTGAACCGATAACGGTGGTATCTCACCGGACACAGCATAATACCTTTACTGCTTCCTGTCTATCCTGTTTCACCCCCTAAAGCTTGTATGATAGTCGTCTAGAACATTTTCCGCGTTGATTAGCGCAGATGCTGCATTCTGAAATTGGTGGAGGTGCTGGGTACTGCCCCCAGGTCCAAAAAGCCTATTCCATACCGCCTCTAGTGTCGTAGTCAGTTGTCTGACATTTATTATTATAAATAAAATTCTGCTGATTTCAAGATATCTTGTGCAAAATAATATGAAAATTTGTGGGTAAAGCGCAAGTTTTTGGATTTTTTTTATTGGCTCTGTTATGCTCTTTTGCAAAGGAGAAAACGTATGGCAAAAGTTGCCGTCTGGTGTCGTCATGTCGGAGATAATGTTATCGGTATCGGTTCCCAAATCCCTTGGTCGGTGCCGTCAGATGTTCGGAAATTTGTGCGCATAATAACCGGACAAGACGTTGTTATGGGGCGCAAGACTTATCAGAGCCTTCCGGAACGGGATTTGCCGGCGGACAAAATCTTTATTGTTAGCTCAAATCAAAGCTTGGAACTCTTTGATAAAGCACGTCATTTTTGTATCAATGATCTGCGCGCCTTTAAGGATTGCGAAGAAGATTTGTATATTGCCGGCGGAGCGAAAATTTATGAACAATTTATTTGCAGCGGTGATAAGCTGATGCCGGAAGTGGTTGTCGATTGTGTTTATTCAGGGGCGCTGAATCCTCATCTTGAAGGCGATGTTGTTTCCATAACGCCTTGTATTGAAGCCCTAAACAAGTCGTATCGCAAAATTTGGGGCGGCTTTGAAAAAGACGGCGTTGTTACCGATATTTATATTAAAAAAGGCGCATTTGTCGATCAGGTTCTGTTGCGCAGCCTGGTTTCCGACATTACGTTTGAAGATTAGGCTCAGCCGCTGATATAGGTTTTGACGGCGGCGTCGCGTTCAAACAGGTAGAGCAGGGTGCGGAGCGCCTGTCCGCGAGATGTTTGCAAGTCGGGATCGGTGTTCAGAATCATTTGCGCGTCACGGTGGGCGATTTCCAATAATTCTTTATGGGCAGTCATATCGGCAAGGTGGAATTCATCAAAGCCGCTTTGCCGGGTCCCCAGAATTTCACCGCCGCCGCGCAGTTCCAAATCTTTTTCGGCAATCAGAAAACCGTCTTCGGTTTGGCGCATGGTTTCCAGCCGCTGCCTTGAGGTTTCGCTCAACGGATGGGAATACATCAGAATGCAGGTAGAGGCTTCAAAACCGCGTTTAATCCGGCCGCGGAGCTGGTGCAGCTGAGCCAGTCCAAAGCGTTCGGCGTGTTCAATAATCATTACGGTCGCTTCCGGCACGTTGACCCCGACTTCAATGACGGTTGTGGCGACGAGCAGGCGGAGTTGCCCGTTTTTGAACTTTTCCATAACTTCGTCTTTCTCTTTTTCTTTCATTTTTCCGTGAACCAGTCCGACAATATTGCCGAAAATTTTGTGCAAGGTTTCAAAGCGTTCCTGAGCGGCGGCCAAGTCGATTTTTTCGGACTCTTCGACCAGCGGACAGACCCAGTAGGCCCGGCAGCCTTGCTCCAATTTGCGTTTCAGTCCGGCAGCGACTTCGTTGATTTTTTCAACCGAGACGACCCGGGTATCAACGGGTTTGCGTCCGGCAGGAACCTCGTCTATTTTGGAATATTCCATGTCTCCGTAAGCCGTCAGCACCAAAGTCCGGGGAATCGGCGTGGCGGTCATGACCAGAATGTCGGCTTTATTGCCTTTGTTGGACAGGCTCAGCCGCTGGTGGACGCCGAAACGGTGTTGTTCGTCGACAATAACGCAGGCGAGGTCGCGGAATTTGACTTCTTCCTGAAACAGGGCGTGGGTCCCGATTAGGATATCAATTTTGCCGCTTTCCAAATCGTCAAGAAGGAGTTTGCGGTTTTTGCCTTTTATTCTGCCGGTGAGGAGTTCGGCGCGGATGCCGATGTTTTCGCACAGGGGAGCAATCGTATCATAATGCTGTTTGGCAAGAATTTCAGTCGGTGCCATAATCGCTGCCTGGGTTCCGCATTCGACGGCGTTAAGCATTGTCAACAGCGCAACGATGGTTTTTCCCGAACCGACGTCTCCCTGCAGCAGGCGGAGCATCCGGAATCCCGAACCCTGGTCGGAAAATATCTCCTGCAAGACGCGTTCTTGGGCGCCGGTAAGTTTGAAAGGCAGGCTTTCTAATGTTTTTTTACGCAGCAGGCCATTGCCTTTAATTTCTCTTCCGGCTTGTTTCTTTATCTTTTGACGGACGATTCCCAAGGCCAGCTGATTGGCCAGAAGTTCGTCATAGGCCAGCCGGCAGCGGGCGGGAGAGCCGGGTTCCAGTTCTGATGCCTTTTGCGGGCGGTGTGCCGCCAACAGCGCCGAGCGGAAATCCGGCCATTGTTTTTGGCGCAGCAATTCTTCGTTTTGCCATTCCGGCAGCTCGGGAATACGGCTCAGCGCCTGTATTTGCCATTTGTAGAGCATTTTATTGGAAATGCCGGCGGTAAGCGGATAGACGGTTTCTATCGGCGGAATCTCGTCAAAGGTTTTGACAATATAATCCGGGTGGCTCATTTGCCAGCCGCCGTTAAAATATTCAAGCTTGCCGCTGATAACTCTTTCTGCGCCTTCGGGCAGGTTGCGCCGCAGCGTGTCGACATAGGCATTAAAGAAAATCAAGGTGATTTCGGCAGAGCCGTCGGTTGCGGTAATCTTATACGGTTGGCGGGAGGTTTGCGGCGGCAGGTGTTCAAGAACTTTGATTTTGACGGTACAAATCCGCCCGGGGGCAGCGTGTGCCAGCCGGGGTGCATATCGCCGGTCGATAAGGTTTGACGGCAAGTGCCAGAGCAGGTCGAGGATTTTGTTGCCGCCGATAAGCCCGGCAAGCAATTTGGCACTGCGTTCGCCGACGCCTTTTAAGCTTTCAATTCCGCCGAACAAAGGGAATAAAATTTCCGGACGCATTTTATTTTGCCTTTATTGTTAAACCGATGGTTGCAGTATATTCCGGTTCTGATTAAAACAAAAGGGATTTTCGCAGGTTATAGGTTAATAATTCTTGTTGTCTTTAGTTTCGCCTGATTAATTGACAAAATTCCTTAGGGTGTGGCAATAAATTATTGCACATTTTGGAAAAATATATTATGATAATTCTTATATATGGAATCGTTTGTGGGAGAATCGCAGGCTTTGTAAAACATTTTCTTTTGTCTAACTTTTGTTCGTAAAAGGATTTTCATCATGCGGGATTTTAACAAATTCGGGCCGTTTGGCTGCGGCCGGGTAAAGGCTGCTTTAGGCTTTTCTTTAAGCGTCAGCGGCGTTGCTCTGATGTTGGGAGTAATGGGCGGCGGGATGCTGTTCGTTTGCGGAGAGGCGCAGGCGGCGGTGTGTTTTTTGCCCGATTGCGTAGAGAAGGCGGTCGGCAGCAGCGATCCCAGCGGGCGGATTTGCCGTTCGGACGGATATCTGCCCAACGGGGAGATTGTCTGTTCGGATTTTTCGTATGTGGAATATTGTCCCGAAGACGCCTCTTATATTAAGTGCAATACTCAGAAATGGTGTGAGGATAACGGCTATACGGTATTGACGGAAGACTGCACGGTTCCGGAATATGCCGATGAGCAATGTCCGAACGGACTGGAGTTATATAAAAGATGCCAAGCGGATTACGAACGGGCATGCGAAGAAGAGGACGAAGGTTATGTGAGCGAGTGCCAGGAAGGTTGGAAGCTGGACGACGAGGAACTTTGCAGTTATTCACCTTTATACGGGAAATGTTGCAATGAATGTTTGGATTATCCGTATGAGGAAGATGAAATTCCGTCCGGTTATCACCAGGGGGAGAGCTGCGATGCCTGCGGGGGCATAACCAAGTATCAGAAAGAACTCAACGATTGTGCGGCGGATGGATTTATCCGCTGTGAGAAGGGAGGACAGACGGGGACGGAAGTTTGTTTGAGCGGGAGTGAGAAATGGTATAAAGAATGCTGCTCGGAGTGCAGCGATTATCCGTATTTTGAAAATGAAATCCCGGAAGGTTACGTCAAGGGCGATAGCTGTGATTCTTGTGACGGGGTGAAATACAAGACCAAGGTTGGAGAATGCGCTGAGGGCTACGAGTGGAAAGATGGCGCTTGTGTTCAAAGTTGTGACAATACCTGTTCGGTGGGGAATATTTTGTATTCCGACAGTACTTGCAGTTCGTGCAAGGTCAGCGGCAAAACTCCTATCGGTGTTGTGTCGTATATTAGCGGCAGCAAGCGAATCGCGATTAACTTGGTTCATACTTCAATGGCGTGGAGTAGCAGTTATGTAGATATTAGTGGTATTCCAAATTACAGCTCTTCGCCCCATACTACAGATTTTAACGGCAAGAGTAATACCAAAGCTTGGGTGAATTATTACGGTAGCAGCGTAACAAATTACGCTCCGGGATATTGCTATAATTTCACGACGACAGGCACGTCTAAAGGAGACTGGTACCTTCCTGCACAGGGTGAATTGTATGCCTCTGTATGGACAAATAAATCGGCTGTAAATAGTGGTTTAAGTGCCGCTGGCGGAACATCTATTCAGAATGGATGGCATTGGTCTTCGTCCGAGGGCAGCTACGACGGCGTGTGGATCGTGTACGCCAATGACGGCCATGTGGGCACCATCGGTAAGTACGGCTACGTTTACGTCAGGTGTGTGCTGCCGTTTGAAGATAATGGCGGCGGGACGGCGAAAGTTTGTGATAAGGAGTATAAATATACTTGCGCGTTTGACAGTTCAACGCATATCTTCGGCGGTTCCGGCATCTCCTGTGGGGGGCTCTACAAGTCCTGCACCTGCCGAAGCGGCTACGAGTGGAAAGATGGAAAGTGCGTTGTTAAGTGTGAGGTCCCATGGAACGAAACGGTGTGTGACTCGACTAATACATGTTGCGTCGGCGACATTCTTTATTCTGATAAAACCTGTAGTAAGGAACTAATCAGCAGCAAAACTCCGATCGGTGTCGTGTCGTATATTAACGGCAGCAAACGAATCGCGATTAGTCTTAAAAGGAGTACTAGCTTCTGGAGCAAAAGTTATGTAGATATCAGCGGCATTCCAAATTATAGCTCCAGCAGCAGCGCGCTTCAGGATTTCAACGGTAAGAGTAATACCGCAGCTTGGGTAAACCACTATGGCAGTAGTGCAACAAACGGGGCACCGGGATATTGTTATAATTATACCACGGCCGGTACCCGCAAAGGTGATTGGTATCTTCCGGCACTAGGTGAGTTAAGTGCTTCTATTTGGACTTATCACTGCCATGTGAACACAGGTTTGGCTAATATTGGAGATAGTGATATTTTGGGTTCTGGCTATGCCTGGTCTTCGTCTGAGTATGCAGGCGAAGACCGGGCATGGATTATGCGCCCTTCTGCCAACGATGCAGGTTACACTTATAAGGAGGTTTTCAAATTTGTCTGGTGTGTGTTGGAATTTTAGGAAGAGGTTCGGGTAACAAGTATTATTGTGTGTTTTCTTTCTCTACGGGGTTCCGGGGGCGTTCTGCGCCTCCGGAATTGTAGGGAAAAGTCCTCCGAATAAGAACTTGGGTAAAAAGTATTATTATGTTTTTCTTTCTCCGATGCTCCGCAGAGTGGCGAATGTGCTCTGCGGAGTTTACTTTTGAGGGATATGGCTTATTTGTTTTTTTTGATACCGGCGCTATTCCTCACGATGTTTGGGTGTGAGTATGGCCCGCATGGCAGATGCGCGGGCAGCGGCCGTTAATTAATAACTGTCATCCGTTGGTTGCGATAGCGGCCATCAAGGGGGTTACTTGTCATTCCAGGCTTGACCCGGAATCCAGGTGGCTAAGGAATCAATATTGACC
>UMCI01052343.1_pt1 | contig 15501 bp, 20 predicted proteins | sample 1964211 | NCBI WGS metagenome assembly UMCI01 (sample SAMEA4835966, study PRJEB28245) | human gut metagenome | biome: gut microbiome; material: fecal sample | place: Denmark | collected 2008 | reverse complement strand
CGTGTGTACAAACCTGTGAATCAGAGTGTGTACGAATTGACAGAGAGCAAATGCAGCGTTGGGCGCAACTTATCAGAGAACAAGCTGCACTTACTCGTGTGCAAGGTCTGGCATTTCAGATGACCAGCGAGCTTACCGACTATTCTGATCTATCAGACATTTACCAGCAGATGGGCGAAGCAATGAGCCTGAAAGCTGAGGAAGAAGATGCGTGGACATACGAGGATGTGCTGAATGACTATGTGCTTCACATGGACGAGAAGCCTGTGTACATCAAGACAGGCCTAGAGCGTCTGGATGAAGCGCTGCACATTTCTCCGGGCGATTTCATCATCATCGGCGGCAGACCGTCTGCGGGAAAGACAGCCCTGTCCTTGCAAATAGCAGCAAGCATGGCAAAGCAGAACTACACCGTGTACTATTTCAGCTTGGAAACCAGCAAACGCAAGCTGGGCGCACGTCTGATGGCTAATCAAATATACTGCCCTCTGGACACGGTGAAAAACAAGGCGATCAGCTTAAATGAGATTGACGGACAGGCAAAGAATATGAAGATGCCTTTATATATCCGCTCCGCTGCCGGAAAGAACGTGGCGTGGATGAAGGCTCAGGCTCTCCGTAAAAAGGCTCAAGTCATCTTCGTAGACTATCTTCAACTCATCCACGAAACAGGCGCAAAGGATAGATATGCCGCCATTACAGCCATATCCATTGCCTTACACGAACTGGCGCAGACCACAGGCATTGTCGTGGTGGCATTAGCACAGCTCAATCGAAACCCATCAAAGCCCGGAGCAACGCCTACTAACTCCGACTTGCGAGAGAGCGGACAGATTGAACAGGACGCAGATGCAATCATTCTTCTGTCCGGCGATAACCCCGATAAGTACCTGTTCCGTCTGAGCAAGAACAAGGAAGGCGGGATAGGCGACCTTCCGATCACGTTTAACAAGCAGATTCAACGGTTCCAAGAGTATACTTGGATGGATTGAGCACATAAGCTGTCAGCAATGGCAGTCTTTTGTTTTTTCAAACTCCACGAGAAAGCCTGTTTTAAGGCGTTTTGGATGCCAGATGATAACTTTATCGACTTCGCCACGAAAACGCGCCACAGACGCTCGTAGACGGCTCTCCGTTGATGATAGCATATCTCGAACTAGACCATGCGATTAGAACGATGTAGAAGCGTTGAGAACGGCTTTTCGGGTTCAGACGTGAAAGTTATCGGGTCAAGCAGAAAAACGCGTCAGACAGGCTCTTACACGCCTTTCCGGCGATGATAGCAGCCAGATGGGCGAATGCCAACGACTATTTGTCAAATCTCAGGACTGATTGAGACAAAAAAATGCTTCGACTATCACTTTCGGAAATGGCTTTCAAATTTTTGTCCCCTTTCCCCCTTGTTTCCTCTTTCCCCCTTTTGTCCCCCTCTTTCCCCTACAACCCCTATTACCCCCTATAATCCCCCTAACATCTTCCGTGCTCCCCCTTTCCCTCCCCGTGTGTTTAGCGCGTCTGCGGGCGTTATATGCGCAGGCGCGCGCGTTGACGGAGCCGGGTGTGCCACGATGGTTCAAAAGTGAATAAATAACAGTTATGCGAAATTGCAAGCTGGTTATCCTCTATCTCCAAGACTATACCGTTATCCAGCAAAGCAGACCGTAGGTGAGAACTGGCGTGAGGCTCGGATTGGTGGATAGTCTGCGACTATTTCACATGGAAAATTGGCTCCATTTTGTGGTCGGTTGAATATATATAAATGTTGCATTGACCATTCCTAGCATAATACTATGAATTGAATATAATACCATAGTGCGTTACTGGGAATTAAATCGAGCAGGAACAGACCGAATTGGATGGTACGAGTTATTATACGAAATAATCAGTGATTATCGGGAGTAACTATATCTGTATATTATAATAAGTACGGTTATTATACGAAATTGATATAACTAGCGGAGGAATATATTATGCGAAATTGGAACGAGAGGTGATTTTTGGAGTGGTCGGACGACTTAGCGACTATCGCACCTCTCTTCCCCTAAAAGGCAAACGACTATTTCACACAAAAAATACGCGACTATTTGACGATAGTTCGCAAGAAAATGCTACGGCTATTACTCCACGACTATCATCGAACTGCTCGTTACTATACAATATATAGGACTTTCAAAAGCTAGTCGTCTGACGACTTTACGACTATTTCACGACTATTTTATTGGAGAAACTACGACTATTGGCTACGACTATTTCAGAAGCTGCTGCGACTATTCCAGCCGGAACGCTGCGACTATTGCTGACCTCTATTAGCGATCGGGCGAAAGCCCGAAAAGAGCTGCGGCGATAGCCGCCAATGGTTCCGCGCCGCCCGCCGCGTTCCTGCCGCTGGACTGCCCCGCCGGGTGGAGGGTGCCAGACTGACCCGGTGCGCCCTGACCGCTGACCCGGTGCCAGATTGCAAGCCGCCGGGCGTGGGAAGCATCGAGACCCCGCCGGGCTGGCATGGTCTGTGATATGCTGCACTGTCTGGAATGGATCCATAAAAGGGACACACCCTTATATATACCTTATTATAATAGGGCGGCTGTGCTGGCCTGTACAGCGTCCAGCGTGGCGCTGGTATCCCGGTATACGCTGGAGGTGTTGCGGCGCTGTGATACCCTTTAGCGTGGCGCAGATGGTATTATATCCGCTTGTGTCGGTCTGGTATTGTGGGCGGTGGGATTGGTCAAATTGCAGGAAACGCCCATGTAAAGCCCTGTGTGCTGTTTTGTGGCGTGTGTGGTATAACTGCATGGACGGCACAAAACGCACTGTAAATGCTTGTATGAGGCTGCATTGTAGCATGACAAAATAAAAGCCTTGCACCCTCAGCAGATGCAAGGCAAAAGAAAAGCCCCGCCAGCGTGGGCGGGGTTGAAATGGGAAGCGGGTCAGCGCTGACGACGCCAGACGCTATAATTAGAGGCGGTCATAATCATATAGCCGCCGCAGACCTTGATAACAACGCAATCACCGGGGCAGGCCTTGCGTGCATAGTATCGGGTGGTATATAGCCCTCCTCACTTGCTGGCCTTAAACAAGGCACTAAAAAACCAAAATAAAAACAGGATGCAGGACACTCGTCGCCCCCCCCCTCATACCACGCTGAACCGCTTATAAACAGTCTTTTTGCTGCACTCAGCATAAATATCTGGGTGCGCTGCCTGTAAAAGCTTGCTATCAAGCCGGACGCTTTGCACGTCCTTATATATGGCCTTTGCAGTGCCCTGTACCATCTCCGGCGCGCCGTGCATCATGTTGATGATTTCAGCCTTTACTGCGTCGTTCATTGCTTCAAGCTCTTCTATCAATCGCTTGTTTTCGCGGTATGCGTTCACTTTTTCTTCAAATGTCGTCATTTTTTACACCTCATTTAATAGCAAATGTATTCTACAGATTCCCAATATTCGTCATTTTCGGCGTTCCAAGAACGGATTTCGGTTTTTTTAATTCGCTTAATAACGTCGTAGGCGTGGCCGTGATATACAGCATACCGATATTTTGCAGTATCTAATGCGCCAGCTTTAAGCAGCTTTGCACGAAATGTTTTTGTCATTGTCTTATCTCCTTACTGCTCCGCCCGATTGTTGAGCCAGACCAGACAAAGGAGAAAACCGGAAATCATACCGCCCACATACCAGAGGGCCGCCCACTGGGTTGCATCAAGTGCCAGCATATTACTGCACCCCCTTGCAATACAGGCCGCTGGCGCGGCAGATGGTGCGGATACGGTTGCAAGCCTGGTACAGTGCGCGGGCTTGCACATCTAACCACGTTTCGCGGCTGTTGGGGTTGTTCATGCCGCCGTCGGTGCGCTTGAGTTCGGACGGGGTGCAGACGCGGGCGGCAATATCGGCATCATAGCAGATGGAGCCGCCGCCGTTGCTGTACTGCTCCCAGCAGCTTGCACCGTTGAGCGCCCACCGCTCAAGTTCTGCACCGTCAATCGGGAGCCGCTCCACGTCATTTGCGCCCCACTGGATATCCTCCAGCAGGTCGAGAGCGTACAACGTGACGGCCTTATTCCATGCGCTGCGATCGTGGCGGGCGTTGAGTTCGGCGCGGATAGTATCAGCAAGTGCGGTATAGTCGATGGTCTTTTTCATGGTTTTTGCCCTCCTGTTTTGTGGTGGCGTAACACTTTTTAGTGTTCGTCTGTTTCTGACATTATAATAGCACTTTTTAGTGTTCGTGTCAAGTTGCGCACGCAACACTGCACACTTTTTAGTGTTTGCTTTTATGCGCTGTTGCGCTGTGTCCAAATCTGCACAGTTTCGGACGCACTCCACGCCCTCCAGCGTCCGCCGCCGGTACGGTCTGCCCTGATTCTGGCACGGCCTGTGTTGCTTCCTGATATGTGCAGGCGTTCCGGGTGCGCTGGGGCTGGGGTCTCCACCGGCGGGGTATACAGGGAGCGCCGGGGGTGGGGCGGGTCATGCCCGCGATAAAATTTTTCAAAGAAAAAGACGTTTTTCGGGGTTCGTGCCGCCATCACCCACCCCACCTTCACAAAACAAAACCTATCTGATTGTGCAAGTCTCCAAAAATTCCGAAAAATACAAAAAGACCCCTCTCGGAGCCTAGATTGTGCTATAATCAGCTAAAGGCAATACGCCAAAGAAAGGAAGAATCAAAATGAGGAAGAGAATCATTGCGGCGGCTCTAGCAGCGGCTATGATGCTTGCTATGCCTATTAGCGCAATGGCAACTGCAAAGCCTGATGAATGGTCTGCTCCTATTGAGCTGGAAGAGACCAATGCAACACAGGTGCAACCCATAACAATCAAAGAATCCCATAGCCATCTTGAAACCAAGTACGAATACGGCAAAACGAGATACTATGTGTTCTACGCTGTATTGGTTGAGAATCCTAACACCGATTGGGCGGTCGATTTTGTTTCGCTGAATGTCACGGTATACGGCGAAGATGGTTCCGTCTTAAAAACCGATTCTGAAACGCTGGACTGGGTTGGCGAGGGCGATTCTTATTGGTATGGCGATTATATCGCTTTTGATTCCGATGGCGTTAAGCCAGCAAGAATTGAATACACGACAAGCGCAGAGAACTGGAACGTTCACGAAGCAAGCCCTGCCAATCAGATTGTTCGTGCTGGAGAACTTGCTGTTACAAACGTTTCCAAACGTGGTTCCGGCTATGATTTGCGATTCACTGGACAGGTTACGAACAACAGCCAGTTTACAAGCAATGCGGTCAAGGTTATTGTCCTTTACAAGATGAAAGACACCGAAGGCAATGAAGTTCCTGTTGGCGGTGAGTATACTTACATCATGGATAGCCTTGCTTCGGGTCAAACAGCGTCGTTTGAGCTTTATCCATTGAGTGGATTTACTGGTTATAGCTCTTATGAAGTGGTTGCCATTCAAGATTGACCCATAACACAAAAAGCCAGCGGCTAGATGTTCTCTAACCACTGGCTTTTCTTATGGGCTATTTACGATTTAAGTGTTGGAAACATGATAGGAGCGCTGACTTCTTCCTTTTCCCTGAGAATGTCGAGCAAGCAATCATTGTATCCCATTGAATAGCTGTCCTCGCAAAAATGTTGTATGGACGTTGCTAGCGCTACACTTACAACTTCTCTTGACCGCTTATCCTCTGGCATGATGATTTCTAATGCCTGATTAAGGATTTCATGGCTTTTTTCTAAAACGGCTTTGTGCTCTTCATTCTCAGCTTGTAGCCGAAACATTTCTTCCGAGTAGTCCATCAGCACGTCTCCATTCTGATTTGCTCGCCAACAGGCAGATAGCCCGCTTCTTTGAGCTTGCTGTAAATGAACTTCTGACCGGCTCTTGTCCAGCGGGTGACCTCTTTCGTCTTGCCGTTCGGCAGCTCGATCGGATGCCCGACAACGTATCCGTTGCCAAGATACTTCTGGTAAGGAATCCACTGCTTGTTCACTGTATGCTGGATGCCAAGCTCTCTAAGAATCTTGTTCAGCTTTCGTGCGCTCATGCCGTAGTTCATGGCAATCTGCGTGGTAGTCAGGCTTTCATCGGAAAGTAGCATCGCTTTTGCGTAATCGGAATCAGGCTTCATCTTGGCGTTTTCCGCTTGCAGAGCCTTTACTTTCTTACGCTCCGTATCGATAACACTGTTAGCGGCGATCAGAGCGCGGCTCAACAGCATTTCCGTGGATTCAGGCTCCGGGTTAGTGAGTTTCTGCTCCATCTGATTGAAAGCATCAATATACTTGAGTTTCCATTCAAGGGCTTCCTTGCCGGTAAAGCCAAACGTAAGTAAACTGAATCCATCCCTGTTCATGAGGTACATCGGGTACTGTTTACCACGATTTTCAAACGTGGTTTCGTAGAACATGGATTTGGTGGCACAATTTTGTGCCGCCAGTTCTTCGATTGAACGCAAAACCGTTTTGTGCTCTTTACCGAAATGTTCTGCTACTTCACGGCTGGACACGACAACCTGTCCGTTTTCGCTGATGAGATTGATAGCATATTTAACCTTTTGTTCCATAAAAACTCCTATGGTTCTTGCGGAACAAGCCAATTCCTGCTATAATAAGGCTGGAACAGCTTGTTCCAGTGGTTTTGATGATACGTTCGCTGCTGTCGGCAAACTTTAGCGAGCGTATCATTTCTTTTCATTAAGCATCGGATGAAGCAAGAAGAACGATTCTCGCAGCGCAGAAGACAAGGAAACCATGTTCTTGACGCAGTAGTCTTGCAAGTGATTGAACTGGCGTTCCGTCAAGCTGATAGTTAATGTGCGATTGTATCTCTCAGCATAAGGATTGCTCATATTAGCCCACCCCCTTTCGATTGTTGGTGATATTAGTATAACTATGTTTTGTGCTAAGTCAAGGTATGAAACACTATCCGTAGTACTGCTATCTGTACTATCTTCCCGTTTTCTACGTTTTGCACAAAACTTAGCCTTTGTTTTTGTTTGCTCCCGCTTCGTACCCTGCCCGATAATTCAGTTCGGACAGCTTACCCAGCGCTTCTGCATACTCCCTGTCCTCGCTGGTCGGCTTTTTGCCGTGTGCGAGGGTTTTCAGAAATTCTTCGGTTGTCGTGGGAAATTTCATGTTTTTTGCTCCTTTCTATTGCAGAAGCGGTCTGCTTCTGCTATAATAATTGACAGAAACCGAGACTGCGCCCTTGGTTGCGCAGCTTCTGTTTTGTGGTGGAATAGGTCGTCAGTACTACTTTGGTCGGTGGGGCTGACGGCCTATTTTTTATGCCACAAAGGATAAATCTGCCGTTGTTGGCTGATTCATCGTGTGTTCTGCTGTCTTAGATTATAGACGCTTGGTATATAGTTGTCAACAGCCCAATTTGTATAATCTGCATCAGATATTTCTGGTTTTTACTCATTCTAACGTAAATTTACGTTATTTGATAGCATTTCCGTAAACGGATTAGTTTACCATAGTGATAGTAACTTGAAAATTATTTTTCGATAATTCGTAAGGCTACTATTCAAGTATACAGTTTGTAAAGCAACGAAAAAGTTTACAGCCGTTTGACCACCCTATTGATAGTAAAAAATAAATCGCAACACTAAAAAGTTCTTGACAACGAACACTAAAAAGTTTATAATTGGCTTAAAGAAAGAGAGGGAGCCTTATGCAGAGCAATGAAGTGGTAAGAGAACTTATAGAAAAGGAACAAAAAAGAGATAAAAGCAAAACCAAGACTTATTGGGCGCACGAAATTGGTGGGAAAGAAAAAACTAGTTCTTTCGTTACGCAGCGTTTAAGAGGTGATGGTCTTACTGTTAGAATTTTGGCAAGATTTTGTTGGCTTTTAGGCTATCGCATCGTTCTTGAACCAGTTGACCCAGATTGCAACGAAAGATATATTCTTGATGATGGCTTGGATGAGTTTAAGACAGAATACTTTACAAGAAAAGCAAAGGAAGCGAGTGAGGGAAAATGATCTACGGTTACGCTCGTGTCAGTTCCGCTGGACAGGCGATTGACGGTAACAGTCTTGAAGCCCAGTCGGAACTTCTGAAAGCCAACGGAGCGCAGAAAATCTTTTCGGACGTTTACACCGGAACGAAGCTGCATCGCCCGGAACTAGACAAGCTAATGGCTGAAATCCAGCCGGGAGATACGCTGATCGTGGCGAAGCTTGACCGTATTGCCCGTTCCGCTAAGAATGGTCTTGAATTGATAGACCAGTTCATTGATAAGGGCGTTTCTGTGAACATCCTGAACATGGGGGTTATGAACAACTCCCCCACCGGCAAGGTTATTCGCACGGTGATGCTTGCATTCGCCGAGTTTGAGCGTGACATGATTGTTGAACGTACCAGAGAGGGCAAGAAGATTGCTAGCCAGCGTCCCGATTACAAAGAAGGTCGCAAACCAACCGAGTATGACCGCAACCTCTTTGACGTTCTCCATGAGCAGGTGGAGAAGCGCATTCTCACGGTCACGGACGCTGCCAAACAGCTTGGCGTAACCCGCCAGACATGGTATCGGATTGCTGAACAGAACAGGTGACATTATTCGCAACCTAGAATAAAACTGAATGAGAAAGGAGAACAAGTTGAAAACGATTGAAGGAAAATATGCGTCTGCAAAGGTGTTTACGGACAATATTGAAGATAAGGCATCTGAGCAGATTTTAACGCTTTGTAATCAGAGCTTTGTTGACGGATGCAAAATTCGAATTATGCCAGATGTTCATGCTGGTTCCGGGTGTGTAATTGGGTTTACGGCAAACTTGGGCAAGAAAGTCATTCCGAATATTGTAGGCGTGGACATTGGCTGCGGAATGCTTGTCGCTGAACTTGGAATTGAACACATCGACCCGAAAAAGTTAGATAAAGTAATCAGAGAACGAGTTCCGGCTGGAATGAATGTTCACGAATCGCAGAAAATGTCGGATTCTTTCCTTGGCCAGCTTGATTGCAAAGATAGCCTACATAATGTTGACTGGATTCTTCGTAGCATGGGTACTTTGGGCGGTGGCAATCATTTTATCGAGCTGGACGAAGATGAAGAAAAAAACCAGTACCTTGTTATCCATACTGGAAGCAGAAATCTTGGGAAGCAAGTCGCAGAATATCATCAAAGCGTAGCCATTTCAAATCTTAAAGGAAAGAATAAAAGAAAAGACGCTACGGAACATCTAATTGCGGAACTGAAAGCGCAGGGTCGTGAACAAGAAATCTCGCAAAAAATCAAAGAATTGGATGTTCAGTTCCCTGATATTCCGAATGAACTTTGCTATCTTGAAGGCGAAGAACGTGATTCCTACCTTAATGATATGCGAATTTGTCAGGCTTTTGCGAGGATGAACAGAGCAAGAATTATGCATACCATTTTAGACGGCGTTGGAATCAATTCTATGCTGACCCATGCGTCCTTCTTTGAAACCATTCATAACTACATTGATGAATCGGATGATATTATCCGAAAAGGCTCTGTATCCGCTAGAGAGGGTGAGAAGCTGATTATTCCTCTTAATATGAGAGACGGAAGCCTTATTTGCGTTGGTAAGGGCAATCCTGATTGGAATTTTTCTGCACCACATGGTGCTGGCAGACTATATAGCAGAACAGCGGCTAAAAAAGCATTCAGCGTTGAGGAATACCAAAAGCAAATGAATGGAATTTATACTACGTCAGCCGATGAATCCACGTTGGATGAATGCCCGATGGCATATAAGCCAGCGCAGGAGATCATCAACGCAATCTCTCCAACCGTTGATATTGTAAAGCATATTAAGCCGATTTACAATTTCAAAGCTGGAGAATAAAACCGAAAGGAAAACGACATGAAAACCGTAAAATTGTCAGATCAGAGCTTGAAGCTCATTGAAATGTTGCGTGATTACACCGACAAGCCCGATATTCTCAATTACGTCGCAGACGCCTTGTACTACGATGCGGACGAGTTGAAGCGCAGGCTCAATCAGCTTGCGGAAGAAGTCAAATAAACTGAACAATCCATTTATTAAGATGAATTTTAGCAAATAATTTTCTGGAATGAAGCTATAAAACCGAATATTTGATTTTTGTGCAGTTGTAGGCACTCTTTACATTTTCAGGTAGGGGGTGCCTATTTTTTATGCAGCCAAAGCAGTGTATCGCCATCATTGACAGCATCAAAGCGTATGCAAAGCAGAATCCGACCGAAGCGCAGGTCTACGAGGACTGGTTTCAGGCGGTGGTGAACCTGAGAGACGCTCTGCCACAGGACAAGCGGTTCGATGCCTACAAATACTCTGGTGAGCTACGTTCCGTCTGCGCAGCCATGATGGGAAAGATGAAAACAGGCGAGGACGTGGCGAAAGTTTATGACATTATCGGCCGGACGTACCTGTTTGAAGCAAAAGATGTGTTTGACAGCTATTGCATCTACCTTGAATGGAATCGTGCGCCGGAGAAGAAGTTCTATCAGCCACGAAGAAAGGTGCTAAAGACCGTTGCGAATGCCTTGCAAGACCTTGCAGATGACAGGCTAGACTTGTTGGCAATCTCGATGCCCCCCGGCTGTGGTAAGACGGCTCTGGCTATTTTCTATCTGACATGGCTTGGTGGAAGAAGCCCTGACGAACCGATGCTTACAGGTTCTCACTCGAACAGCTTTGTGCGTGGCGTTTATGACGAGTGCTTGCGTATATTCGACAAGGACGGAGAATATCTGTGGAATGATGTTTTCCCGGATGTTACGGTGTCAAACACAAATGCGAAGGACTGTCGCATCGACTTGGGCAAGAGAAAGCGCTTTGAAACGCTGGAATTTACGTCTATTGGCACTGGTAATGCTGGTTTGTATCGCGCATCTACGCTTCTCTACTGCGATGACCTTGTGTCCGGTATCGAAGTGGCGCTTTCCAAACCCCGTCTTGATAAGCTGTGGGAAACGTACACTACCGACCTTAGACAGCGTAAAATCGGCAACAAGTGCAAGGAACTGCACATTGCTACACGCTGGTCTGTCCATGATGTTATCGGACGATTAGAGCAAAACTACGGCGATTCCGACAGGAACAGATTCATTGTTATGCCAGCAATGAACGAAAAAGACGAATCCAACTTCGATTATGACTATGGTGTTGGATACAGTACGGAAACGCTTCGTAAGCAACGTGAAGTCATGGATGAAATGAGTTGGAAAGCACTGTACATGAACCAACCTGTTGAGCGTGAAGGTCTGCTCTTCCCTGCCGATGAACTGCGGTATTTCAACGGCGTTCTGCCTGACGGAGAGCCTGATCGCAAGCTCATGGTCATGGATATTGCATGGGGCGGCGGCGACTTCACGGCCTGTCCTATCGCCTATGTGTACGGTGATGCTGTGTTCATCCCTGACCTTGTGTTCAACAATGGCGATAAGACCGTGACCAGACCGGAAGTCGTGGGAAAAATCATCCAGCATAAAATCAACGTGGTGCGTGGCGAAGCCAACAACGGCGGTGATGAATATTGTGACGTGGTGGACAGCCAGCTCCGGCAGCAGGGGTATCACTGCTCTGTCCGCAGCCAACGTGCACCTAGTGGGCAAAGCAAGCTGTCAAGAATTATCCAGTATGCGCCGGACATCAAAAGGTTCTATTTTCTTGACGAGAAGCATCAGTCGAAAGAGTACAAGGCGTTTATGGAACAGGTGACGATGTTCACACAGCTTGGAAAAGTTCCACACGATGATGCCCCGGACAGTCTGGCACAGCTTGCCGATGAATTGTATAACGGAATCAGTAAAATTGAGCCTGTCAAGAGGCCTTTTTGATTAAAAACACAATATATTGTGTTCGCTGGGTCTATTTATTTGATTTCACCACTTGACAAGGCTTATAATGTACGCAGGAAGATTTGCAGCTTCCTCTAAGGAATAGCCCAGCGCAGCAAGGTTTTGTTATTTTTACTTGCTTGGGCGTCAATAGGCATATTCCTCCTTTCACCGGTGAAGGTTTTCTCACTCTTTCGCCTTCACCGGGCTTTATATGTTGCGTTTCCAATTGTAAGGGGAATGCCAGCCTGTCTCCCCCACAGCTGGCAAGCAACGGTTCGATTCCGTTACGCAGCACAACCATCTTCTTTGCTTGGCTTTCTATTCTCCGAATCCTCCACCGCTACTCCCGGCTCTCGATGCAATGTTTAGACATGACATTGCAAAGAGCGGCGGTTAACCAATCAATCCGGGTACATGACACAGAGTGGAGCAGTCTGGTAGCTCGTCGGACTCATAACCCGAAGGTCGTTGGTTCAAATCCATCCTCTGTGCCCATCAGCGATTTGCCCCGGCTGGAGCAAATCGTGGCTCTCGGCACCCGACAAGTCAGAGCCTAGCACGACTGGTAGTGCGAACAGTTTTCCAGTAGCTTCCAACAGGTCTGTGCTTAACAGCCTGTTTCCAGAAATCCAACGAAAGGAGCGCTCATGCTAGTTAGAATCTGTTGCCCTTGTATCAGGCAGAATCCCATCTATAAGAACGTCCGCTGCAACCGCTATCTTGGCGAAGTAGACGGACGATACCATTTCAAGTGCGACAGATGCAAGGGTGTTATCGAAGGAGACACAAAGGAAGGATGGGTGAAAATCATCCATCCACCGGAAAAATGAGGGAACGATGTTTGGCAAGAAGTTCAAAAAAGAAAAATTGAACGAATACCCATGTGATATTTACTTAAAAAATGCGCTACGCCTTATTCGTGCAAGAGATTTTGATTCTGCATATAGCGAAATCTGCTTTGCAATTATCAAGAGTGGCGGTTCATTAGAAGGCGATGACGCAAAATATTTCAAGAAGTTGCATAATTGAATAGCTTTTGAAGCGCAGTTTTGGCGCAGTGAGATAGACCTTAACAGGTTTGTCTTGCTGCGCTTTTTATTTTGCCTGAAAGGAGGAACGCATGGCTGAGTATCAGATGGTTGTTGGTGGCTTTCTGAATGAGCCGTTGACTGGACGTAGACCGATTGAAACGCCGGAGACGGAAATCAATCGGCCGAACGTGCTGAAAGTGGTCATGGGCAAGGCAGAGCCTATTCATCTGCTGAACAAGAACGAAATTCGCTTTTTGCACAACTACTACTTGGGTAGTCAGCCTGTCCTCCACCGCACGAAGGAGTACCACGCTGAAATTACCAATCGCATTGTAGAGAACCATGCCAACGAGTGCGTGGGATTCTACACCGGCTACATGAGCGGCACTCCTTGCTCTTATGTGCGGTCTGAAACGGCAACAGGTGACGGTGAGGAAATCGCCCGCCTGTCAAACGCTTTGCAGTATGAGGGCAAGGACGCGCTTGATCGGCGTCTTTGGCAGTGGATGCTGGAGTGCGGACAGGGATACCGCATCGTTCTTCCCGACAAAGGGTACGGCGGCAACTACCCGGACGAAACGCCCCTGCTGGTGGATGTTCCCGACCCGGACATGGCGTATGTGATTTACAACTCCGGCATCGGGCACAAGCCTATCGCCAACGTGCTGCACATCCCACGCAATTATCAAAATGACCTGAACGACCTGATTTGCGTGTATACGCCAAACCAGTACTTTGAAATCGACAACGGCAAGGTCACAAAGTCTGAGAATCACTCTCTCGGGATGTTGCCGATGGTCGAATACAAGCTGAACCCGGAGCGGATGGGGCTGTTTGAACCTGCAATCCCTGTGCTGGATGCAATCAACGACCTTGAAAGCAACCGTTTGGACGGTGTGGCGCAGTTCATCCAGTCCATCATGGTGTTTACCAACTGCCTTGTGGACAAGGACGCGCTTGACCAAGTGAAGGAACTTGGCGCAATGTGCTTGAAATCCACTTCTGGTCTGCCCGCTTCTGTATCGCAGATTGCAAACGAGCTTGACCAGCAGCAGAGCCAGACCCTGCTTGATTCCATGCTGAACGTGTACCGCAGTCTGACTGCCATGCCTAGTGCCACTGGCAGCGAGAACGCAACGTCCGACAATGTGGGCGCAGTTATCGTCCGTAATGGTTGGAATCACACCGAAGCAAGGGCGCAGCAGTACGAGAATATGTTCAAGTATGCTGAGCGCCAAAGCCTGTCTGTGATGCTGAAAATTTTGCGTGACACGGCTGGTTCTAAGCTGATGGCAAGTGACATCAACATCAAACTGCCACGCCGTCAGTACGATAATCAGCAGAGCAAGGTTCAGATTTTTGCACAGATGTTGCAGCAGACCATTGACCCGCAGTTGGCGTTTACTACGCCCGGTTTGTTCCCTGATCCGCAGGCTGCTTATGAGATGAGCAAGCCCTTCCTGATTGCCGCTGGCAAGCTGGGCGAAGATGGGAAAGCACCGAAGCCACAGGAACAACCTAAACAGGATGTTACTGGCACAAATGCCGGGAACATGGCAGACAAACAGTCTACTGATACCAATAAAGAAACAGAGGGCGAATAACCCTTTGTTATAAATACGGCAGGGAAGCCGGGATACAAATTTCGCAGCGTTGCAGGGAAGCAACGGTAAAAAAACGCAGGAGGAAATTAACGATATGAACTACAAAGCGTTACTTGGTGATGCCTACAAAGAGGGCATGACCGCTGATGAAATCATTTCTGCGCTTGAAAAGGTTGCAGACCCTAGCGCAGAGGTTGAGAAGCTGCGCAACGCCGTGACGAAAGCAAACGGCGAAGCTGCCGAGTACAAGAAGCAGCTCAAGGCAAAGCGTACCGATGACGAGAATGCCGCGCAGGAACAGGCTGACAAGCTGGCAGAGATGCAGAAGCAGATTGATGCCCTGACTGCCGACAAGGAGAACCTCGTCAAGGAAAAGACCCTTGCATCTTACCGTGAGAAGTTCGTTGCACAGGGCTATGACGCTGAACTTGCCAACAAGGCTGCATCTGCACTGGCTGACGGCGACATGGACAAGGTGTTTAAGTTCCAGTCGGAGTTTATGACCGCCCACGACACCGCATACAAGGCTTCTCTGCTGAAGGATATGCCCACACCTCCGGGCGCGGATGGCAATGGCGGCTCTGACAGTGAAGGCGTGGCGTTTGCTAAGAGCCTTGCACAGCAGAACGCAAATACTTCTAAGGCATCGAGTGACGCAATGAGTGCTTTCCATTAACAAGGAGGAAAACATGGAGTTTACCCGAAACACGGTCAACGGAATCAACGATACCATTCTTGCTTCCAATGACTACACCGCCATCCCCTTTACCGTGACTGAAACTGCTGCGGTTAAGGCTGGCTATCCCATGACGCTGGCTGGCAAGAAAGCTGTTGCTGCTGGCGAGACTGATTCTAAGACCATCAACGCTGACGGCATCCTACTTTATGACGTTGACCCGGCAGAGAACCCCAACGCTTCCCTGCTGATTCGTGGTGTTATCGACACCAAGAAGGCAGCGGCAAGTTCCGGCTTCACCTTTGACGCTGACGCAATCAAGGCACTCAAGACCGCCGTCCCCGGCATCTTCTGCCGTGACAACATCAGTGTGAACGCTTAATAGGAGGTAAAACAACATGGCACTGAATCTT
>UMCI01036709.1_pt1 | contig 15839 bp, 7 predicted proteins | sample 1964211 | NCBI WGS metagenome assembly UMCI01 (sample SAMEA4835966, study PRJEB28245) | human gut metagenome | biome: gut microbiome; material: fecal sample | place: Denmark | collected 2008 | reverse complement strand
ATTTTACTGGGATGCAAATGAGAATGTGCTTCTTTACACAACCGCATCTGATATCATCTCAGCAGCGGCTGACAGCAATAGCTACAGTGTCACCAAGCAGACCAATGACTTTGGCTATCCGATTGTGAAAGCCACCTCTGACTCTGCGCTTATCGCTTTAGACTATGTAAAACAGTACTCCAATATCACCTTTAAGTCATATGATGACCCGGCACGCATCGTCATCACAAGCAAATGGGATGAAATAGACAGTGCCACTGTCAGCAAGTCTACCCAGGTCCGCGTGAAGGGCGGCATAAAGAGCCCTATTCTAAAAGAGGTGAAAAAGGATGACAAGATTACTATTCTTGATTCCGGTGACAAATGGGATAAGGTTGCCACTGAGGATGGTGTTATTGGATATATAAAGCGCAAGGCTCTGTCCGAGAGCAAAAAAACTAAGCTTACGAATCCTGACTATGAGGAAGAGACCTTTACGCATATCAAGAAGGATAAGGATATCTGTCTTGCCTGGAATCAGGTAACAAGCCAGTCAGCAAACAGTAAAGTGCCCCAGGTAATTTCATCAACCAAGGGCATAAATGTAATGTCACCAACTTGGTTTTATTTAAATGACAACAACGGTAATCTGGCAGATATAGCAAGCAAGGATTATGTCAGCTACTGCCATTCCCAGGGCATCGAGGTATGGGGACTGTTCAGCAACCTTGAAAATACTGATGTAGATGCAGCATATGTGCTCACACATACATCCACGAGAACTACCCTGATCAATCAGATTATGTCGGCTGCATTTAACTATGAGCTTGATGGTGTAAATATTGACTTTGAAAATATCACAGAAGCAGCATATGGAGACTCTTACATCGAGTTTATCAGAGAGCTCGCCATAAAGTGTCACAATAACGGTATATCACTTTCAGTTGATGTCACAGTACCTGCCAGCTTCAACAAGTTCTTCAATCGCTCTGATATGGCAAACTTTGCCGATTATATTGTGATTATGGGATACGATGAACACTATAAGGGCTCTGATGCCGGCTCAGTTTCTTCCATTCCGTGGGTAACTGAGGGTGTTGAATCCACTCTGAAGGAGGTTCCCGCTGACCAGATTATTCTCGGCATGCCTTTTTATACCAGAATATGGGAGCTCACTCCAAAGGAGGACGATGATGCCGTAACCGATACCGAGGATCAGTCAAAGTACACTGTTGCCTCACAGGTATATAGTATGGACGCAGCTGCAGCACAGCTTGCCACAAACAATGCCACCGCTGCTCTTGATGAGGAATCCGGTCAGAACTACGCTGAGTGGTCTGCATCCAACAAGCTGTACAAGGTATGGCTCGAGGACAATACATCTTTAGAGAAAAGGCTCAAGCTCGTCGACGACAATAAGCTCGCCGGTGCAGCATTCTGGAAGCTTGGCTTTGAGAATTCATCTGTCTGGGATACTGTTATCAAATATCTGGACTGATTGCTTAAGGCTTACTGAACGAGGCCGTACATTTACAGCTACAGTCTAACTCAGTACCTTTTATAGGTTATAAATGATATCAGCCAATCATATAATATACAAACACACCCGATGCCTTCTATGTGCATCGGGTTTTTTATAGGTATCTTATATGAAAAAATATATGTACATTATTAAGAAAAACAAATACTGTCTTATTTTAGCTCTCTTTATTCTGTCCTTCTACCTCGGAAGAGGTGTCTGCGCTCTTGCAAAAAATACCGGCAAAAACACTAATTCAACTGTTATTGTAATAGACCCGGGCCATGGGGGAAGTGAGCCCGGTAAGATTTCCAACTCCGGCGTCATGGAAAAGGATGTCAACCTGAGTATTGCAATGACTCTTAAACAGCTGTTTGAAAACAGAGGCTTTACTGTTGTCATGACCAGAACCACCGACTGCGACCTCGCCCCGGATAATTCCAAGCATCCAAAGACAGATGATCTGACAAAGAGAACTGCCCTGATGTCTAAAAGCAATGTGGCAGTCAGCATCAGTATCCATCAAAACAGCTTTGAGGACAGTTCAAGCTGCGGTCCACAGGTATTCTATTATGAAGCCTCTGATGCAGGAAAAGAGCTCGCATCCTCTGTCCTTGGAGCTTTAAACACTTCTCTTTGTGTCGCAAAGCCACGAAGCATTAAGCCCAATAAAGAATACTTTATACTTAAAAAATCCACATCCCCGACCGTAATCGTAGAATGTGGATTCTTGAGTAATCCTGCTGAGACACTTCTTCTTACTGACAAAAACTATCAGGATGACCTGGCACATGCAATATATATCGGTGTTACAGACTATCTTGCGCAATCACCCTCTGGACATTTACAATAAACTGCTCTGCGATGTGATATAGTCTGGTTGTCTGGACACTTTCGCTGCCATCAAGCTGCTTTTTAGTCTCATTATCTGACTCAGTATTCGATTTCATATCTGACATCTTAGACTCTTTTGCAGATATATCATGCTCCAGTGCCACATCTATGCGCACACGCTGTTCACCATCACTTATTCCTGCCTCAAACATAGTGATATTATCTTCAAACAGCTTTTTAGTCTGCTCATCGTCTGTGACTATCATAGCAGATACTGAGTTTTCCTTTGCCTCAAAATATGCAGCTACCCTGCCACATTTTTTATCCTCAAGGAATATGTCAACCAGTCCCCTTTTATCTTCACCTCTTACTATGCGAAGCTTCATACCCGTGACCCCGTCTGCAGTCTCTATTGGTACAATATAGTTTTCCTGTCTCGACATATTTGAAGCTATCCTTAGCTGACTGCATAATAGCTTCATCTGTCTGATGTCTATTGAACCTGTGTGCCTATCCTCTATAATCATCGAATCCATAACATGCTCTGCTGTATCAGCCAGCGTTTCCTGCGCCTGCGCAAGCTCCTTTGGATTTTTGACCGACTCAGAAAACCGTCTGAGAGTCTCATCCAAAAGAGCCCTTGCCGTAGCACTGTCTCCACGCTCCCAGAGATTTCTTACTGCCTCTGACGGATTTTTCATTAGCCGTGACGCAGCCATGAGGTTTACCGCGGTTGTTTTTACATCATATTTCTCTAGAAAAGCATATACGTTCTCAGGCACCGAAACTGCCTGATTGAACTGTCTTAGCTGTTCTGTGGCATATTGCTCTGACAGTGCGTTATCCTCGTTGGCCTCATATACAGCCTGCCTTAACTGCTCCGGAGTCATATCAAGCCAGCTGTCATACTGCACAAACTCCATTTTCTCAGGTGAAAGTGTATCAAGCACATCCCTTAGGCAGTTTGTATGATATGCGCTTTCTATCTGTGAGTCAATTTTAATGCCTCTGCTTACACTGTCCACTCCGGCAAAGGTATCGTCCACCTTATAGTCCATGGCACTCTTTCCTCGTACCCGGACCGCTGTAAGCAGATTTTTCATTGTAATATCTGCTCCCTGATTAACAAGTGAGCCTATCACAGCACCATCTGACTGCTCCACCTGTGAAATAAGCCTGTATATGCCTATATATGAGTCTCTTTCTTCCTCTGAAATTTCATTTTTCTTTTCAAGCTTCCAGAGAAACTCGCTGAATTTCTCATCCCTTTCGTCAGGATTTTCTGATTTTATCCGTCTGGCAGTTTCACTTATGTCACTCATGCTCATATCAAGCGGTGATATGCCTCTTTTTATCATCTCAATCGTCACCGCCGGTGTCATATCACTGAATGCTCTCTGCACCTGCTCATCTACAGACTTTATCTGCTTTATATTGTCCTCTGTGATGTCGGTACTGTTGTACGCAAGTATCCGCACAGCCCTGCGATTGCTTTCAGATGTATCTATCTGAAGCTCTTTAAGTATATCATCCACATTCTGAAATGCTTTTGATATACTGTCTCCCATATCTGCCCGCGGTGATGTCATAAGAGTCTCATATCCTGAGGCTGCTGCTTCTAATGACTGCTTCATTGCTTTGCCTGCTGTATACAGCTCATACACAGTGTCATTAGCGGATTCCAATGTCAGTACATACGCCGGCTGCTGCTTCATCTGATTGAAAATATCACAGACATTATTGTACATACGTACCCTATCATCAGATGCCTCTACACTGCTCTCACCAAACAGCGCTCCGTAGTATTTATTTTCCTGCTGCTTAAGCAGCTCCACTACACGTTCAATAGGCTCTGTGTCTATTGAAACTCCTTTTTTTATGAGTGAAAGGTTGGCTTCTGCTGTCATGGAAAGTCTCGCTTCCTCAAGCTTTCTTTGAGCTGTTACAAGCCTTGCTTCCCGGCTGTCTGTAATCTGATTATCCGTTGCTTTATCCGATAAGGCCTTCGATGCTGCACTATCCTTGCCCCTTGCAGCTATAAGCTTTGACAGATTCTCTATCGTGACAGGTATGTTATCTGACTCTAATGTGACAATGTCATCTGCGGTCGCCTCACCTAATACATCACAGGCTTTCTTTGCCATGTCAAATGTCAGACCATCTTGTGACATAGTGGCTTCTGTAGCCTTTTTTCCCATTGCCAGTGCTTCTGTCACTGCCCTTGCATAAAAATCACTGCTCACATTTTCTCCTGCTGCATTGATGCAGTCTACCTGATTCGCAAGCAGCACATTGTCAGGTGTAACGGCTATATCTTCATCTATCAGCCATCTGCACTGATTCAGATTCTCATCACTACTGTCTATATGAGCTTCCTCTAATATCTGTTTAAGCTGTGGCTTAAGCTCCTCAAACAGCTCATCTGATATCTCCGTCATTTTGGTTTTCTGCCTGTAATCTTGTACCTGACTGCTGCTGTACGTAGCCTTGTATACATTGGAAACCGTCGGATTCATGTTATTTCTGACCAGATATGCCTTTGTCTCATTGGATATATTTGTAAGGCTCTTTGCCCGGTCTATGGCATCTGTACCTGCCTTTATATTGTCATCTGTAGCAGGAATATCATATGCTTTCATCTGATTGACAAGCATGGCCGCTTCAGTCTGGCTTCCCGTGATGTCTGTGAGCTGCTCCCTGCTCAGATCATCTCCATATATGGATATATCTACACCTGCCTTTGCCAGCACTGCTTTTATCTTGTCGGTCTCAGTGACAATGACATCGTAGCCGTCATCCTTTGCAGCTTTGTAATCATCACTCGTTGTGGTGCTTGCAGTGACAATCATATCATTTCGCCTGTTTTCTGAGGTCTGATTCATATCATTTAGCAGATTTTCTGCCATATCTGCGCCATCGTTGTTCCCGGCTTCGTTTTTAGCCTGCGGTCTTGCATATATCGTATCCGACATATCAACAGAATTTGACGAACCGACAACAGCCGCCTTTTTTGACATATTGTCACTGCTGTCTGTCTTTATGTAGTCTGACACACGCATACCCGCTGTCATGTCATTTATGGTTTTTGTGTCCGTATTTTTCGTATCTGTGCTTTTATTAATCAAATTCTCTATCTGCATATTTCCTGCTCCGTGCCCTGCATATGTACCATCTCTGCAGCCTTTATTTATGGATATTCTTACTTCGTACTTTTGTGGTTCTGAATAGTTATCTTTTTTTATATATCGACATATAATACGCAAAAATAAAGACCGCGCCTTAAATTGGCGCGGTCCTTTACCCTGCTGTTTACCGGTATATTAGTATTTAAATACAGCAACTCCGTAAGGCGCAAGTGGATAAGCAAATGAAAATGGTCTGCCGTCACACTCTGATTTGACTGCCTTATAGTCCAGCTTCTTATATGACTGTTTTGCTGCCTTGCCTCTGCCCTTTGCAGCCTTCTTTACAGGCTCTTGTACCGTTTTGCCTGTAAACTTAGGATCCTCACTATCTAAAACAAGCTGATATGTCTTGTGCTTTGGCACTCCGACTCTGTAATCAGGTCTCTCTACCGGTGTGAAATTGATGACAAAGAGCATATTATTCTTGCCATCCTTGCTCTTTCTGATAAAGCTGAAGATGCTTCTGTCTGCATCGTTTGCATTTATCCATTCAAAGCCTTCCCAGCTTGAATCCAGCTCATACAGACAGCGGTTTTTCCTATAGAGGTGAAGCAGCTCCTTTACCCAGTTCTGGATCTTTTTATGCTCCGGATTCTCAAGCAGATACCAGTCGAGTTCTCTTTCCTCACTCCACTCCTGCTTCTGTGCAAACTCCTGTCCCATGAAAAGAAGCTTCTTTCCACAGTGCCCCATCATAAATGCATATCCTGCCATGAGGTTCTTGAATTTATCCCCTTCTAAGCCCGGCATTTTGTTGAGCATAGAACACTTCAGATGTACCACCTCATCATGTGACAGTACCAGAATATATTTCTCACTCTCATTATAGCTCATCGCAAATGTCATCTTGTTGTGGTTATTTTTACGGAAATATGGATCCAGCTTCATATAATCAAGGAAGTCATGCATCCATCCCATGTTCCACTTGTAGCTGAAGTTCAGTCCGTCTTCCTCTACCTTGCCTGTTACCTTTGGCCATGCGGTAGACTCTTCGGCTATCATTACAGTTCCGTGATTTCTTCCAAGTATGAGTGTATTGATATGCTTGAAAAACTCTACTGCCTCGAGGTTCTTATTTCCTCCAAACTTGTTTGGCACCCACTGTCCGTCGTTCTTTCCATAGTCAAGATAAAGCATTGACGCAACTGCATCCACACGGAGTCCGTCTACGTGGTAATTTTCTATCCACATCAATGCACTTCCGATAAGGAAGTTCTTTACTTCATTCTTACCGTAGTCAAATATCTTTGTGCCCCAGTCGGGATGCTCTCCCTTTCTTGGGTCTGCATACTCATATGTGGCTGTTCCGTCGAAATTGGCAAGTCCATGCGCATCCTTTGGGAAATGTGCAGGTACCCAGTCGAGGATTACTCCGATATTATTTTTATGGCACTGATCAACAAAGTATGCAAAATCCTCAGGCTCTCCATACCTCGATGTAGGTGCATAGTAGCCTGTCACCTGATATCCCCATGAGCCATCAAACGGATACTCTGAAATACCCATAAGCTCAATATGTGTATATCCCATAGTTTTTACATAGGATATGAGTGATTTTGCAAGCTCCCTGTATGTATAAAAGCCCTCATCATCCCTGCCCGGATGTCTCATCCATGAGCCCGGATGACACTCATATATAGCCATAGGTGAAGAATATACATCAGCATCTGACTTTGCTGCTCTCTTATCCATCCACTCTTTGTCAGTCCATGTGAAGTGCTCGATATCTGTGATGATTGACGCTGTTCCCGGACGAAGCTCTGCGTAGTTTGCGTATGGATCCGCCTTGTACAGCTTATCACCCTGTTCAGTGACTATAATAAACTTATACATCTGACCCTTTTGCGCTCCCGGTACAAAAAGCTCATACACTCCCATGGTTTCCGGCTCTACACGCTTCATCTCATGACTGGTCTCATTCCAGTCGTTAAACTCACCAAACACGTATACTTCCCTCGCATGTGGCGCCCAGACGTCAAAGCACACTCCTTTTTTTCCTTTACGCTCAGCTAAGTGAGCACCCATCTTCTTGTAGATATCATAGTGTGTTGCCTGACCAAACAGGTAACAATCCATTGCTGTAAAATTACACATATATATACCCCCCATAAGTATTTATTTTTCCCTGAAATGATCCTCTTTGAGTACAATTCGGTCATCATCTGTATATCGCCTGGCTGTCAGAATACTTATAGCCTTCTTAAGTCCGCTGTGAGCCTCCCTGTCTATGGCCTCGTCAATTATATCCTTGACCTCTGTCAGAGTGGTAGCCTGGTCTATCCTCTCAATATTGCTGATTCTGTTATGCAATGCCAGAATAGCCATCTCATCTATCTTGTACCCAAGCTCTGCAGAGTACGATTTGGCAAACAATACGAGTTCATCATTTGTAAAAATAGGAACCGATATCTTTTCCGTGAACTTGGATGCAAAGCCCTCATCCATTGAGAGAGCCTTCTTTATACCCTTTGATGTATCCTCTAGTATATAGAGTGTTCCTGTAATATCATGCTCCATCAAAAATGATAGCTGTGCCGCTATGCTGCGGTCGATATCTCCGGCTCTTTCTATGATGAGACAGCCTCCTGTTATCTTTCTGACTACCTGCTGCACATCCTTTTTATTGAGTGCGGCAGCATCAATCTTGCCCATCTTTCCTGTGAGCTGTTCACCATCTTTTTGTAATACCTTTATAAAGCTTGTAGCAAGCATTGTCTTTCCGCAACCCTGCTCTCCCTGTATAATGAGGTTGCCTGTGGATGCGTTTTCTTTCCTGTTGAAATGATCAAGCACTGCATTATATGCCTTGCAGATCTGATCCTCCATACCCTTTACCGGTATGAAATATGAAAATATAGCCTTCTGTTCGCTTGTAAGCTGTTTTATATGTTTTGTTTCTTTCAATTTCGAGTCATCTTCTTCGCTGTCTAAATCCTCCGGCAATGAAATATCCGGCATTTTTCTTGTCTTAGCCATATCCAGTTTCTTCTCCAGTCCCGGATTCTTTGCTGTCATCTTGGCTATTTCCTGCTCGATAAATGATGTCACATGATCAAAATCTCTCTTCTCAGAAACGTTTTCTTTCTCCTGTGAAGCCTCATCATCTGATGTATCATCATCGACATTTAACATATCATCTGTTATTTCAGGCATCATGGTAGTCGGCTGCATGAGTATCTCGTCTTTCTCAGACTCCTCTGCCATAATTATATCCTCCGGCTCTCCAACCGGTTCCTTGACTTCATCTGCAGCATCTTCAGGTGTTTCCTGCGACTCCTGTACTTCGTCTATAGTATCTTCAGGTGCTTCCTGCGACTCCTGTGCTTCGTCTATGGTATCTTCCGGTGCTTCCTGCGGCTCCTGTACTTCATCCACAGTCTCATCTGCATAAAGCTCCTGCATATCCGGTTTCTGCTCTTCTTCAGGCTCCTTCACGGCAGCTTTCTGCTCTATAATATCAACCGGGACCTTCAAATACTCCTCCTCAAGAAGTTCCTTCGGAGTGACACCTGCATCCAGCTTTGGAATGACATCATTTAGTCTCTCCATGATGTCTCCTGCCTCCTGAAGTGCTCTTGCCTTAGCTGACTCAAGCTTCTGCTGCTCAGCCTCTTTAAGTGCAATTTCAGCCGCATGTCTGGTCTTTTCCCATTCTTCAAGCACATCCTGTATAGACATCTGTCCTGTAATCTGATGCTCAAGCTGAGTCTTTTCACTCATGACCATAGACATCTGTCCGTCAGCGTCTTCACCCAAAAGCTCCTTGAAATTCAACTTAAGTGAACCATCTATCTCTTCATCTGTAGCGATATGCTCTGTCTCTTCCGGCTGCTGTACATACTCTTCCTGCTCCTTTTCGAGCTTGAGATAAGGAATATCCTCAACTATCTTTTTGATGGTATCCATCGTATCAGCAACTTCATTCTTGCCCTTGGCCTCCATGATCTGCTGCATACCCTTGGCAATCTCCTGCTGTAAATTTACAGTATTGAACTTCTCCTGATTTACAGTAATCTGCGGAATAGTTACGTCATCATGCACTATCTCTCCGCCCTTTACCATCTCCATGGCACCTATCTCAGTGACCTCAGCCTCATCCTTTATCTTAGCCGGCTTTTCCTTCTCTGCCTTGAATCGTCTGTACTTTTCCTCCTGAGCCTTGGTAAGTGGCTGATAAAGCATCTTAAGCTCCAGCGCACGCTCCACATATGGTCCGTCTCCGAACCACAGAATGAGCTCATCGCAGGCATCTATACACTTATCGGCTTTTCCGGCCTTGTGGTATAGATATGCAAGCTCGTATGCCCACTCCTCAGTGTATTCTTCATCCTTGTACTCTTCAAGAATAGTGATAAGCTCATCAAATGAAGCTCCCTGCCCTTTTTTGATGGCATATCTTAATACATACTTCATATCATCATGAGGCGCTATCTCAACAAACTCATCATAATACTCTGTAGCAGCATCATAATCACCCATCTTGATGGCGACCTCAGCCAGTCTGTATATAATCATCCTGCCGATTGGTGAACGGTCATAGGCCATTAAAAGTATGTCCCTTGCATCCTGGTATCTTTCGGCCTTCTCGTAGATTTCGCCGATTTTAACGAGTGTATTTACATTTTTAATTTTGTTCCAATTTATGCTATCCGCAATCTCTGCTGCGCTCATATAGCCCTCCTCGGCGCTTAGGGCTTTTATCTGATCCAGCTTGAGATTGTATTCGTATTTATCCACTTATTTCACCTACTCGTATTTAAGCTTATTATTTTTGGTATCTACGCCTGTTGTCTTTGTATAATCCCTTGTGTCCTCAGGAAGCTTCTTTTTCCTGAGAGCATAATTAACAACTCTTTTCACAATATAGTATATCACAGCAAAGGTTGGAACACCAAGTAACATTCCAAGAAAACCAAACATTCCTCCGCCGATTAGTATGGCAAACATAACCCAGAAGGTCGAAAGACCGGTAGATGAGCCAAGTATCTTAGGCCCTATTATATTACCATCCACCTGCTGCAGCACGACAATAAATATCAGAAGATAAAGCGCATGCCACGGACTCTGAATTACTACTATGAGTAACGATGGAATTGCACCGATAAACGGTCCGAATACCGGAATCACATTTGTGACGCCGATAATCACTGCAACGAGCACCGACGATGGAATCCTTAAAATCAGACATCCGAAATATGCAATCACACCTATAATCAGTGAATCTATAATCTTACCGCTTATGAAGCCTCCAAAAATCTCATTTGTCTTTCTGATCGTCTCAATGATGATATTGCCTGTCTTTGGCTTGCAGACAGCATATATTATCTTTTTGCTCTGTCCTGCAAGAGTCTCCTGAATACTCATCACATAGACCATCACGATTATTCCGATAATAAAATTAAATAAGCCTCTGACTACCGAAATCACACCGGTTGTAATCTGTGCAACATACTTCTGTGCCTCAGGAATTAGCTTTTCTGTGGCATAATTCTCAATGTAGTCGGTTGCATTCTGTAAACCTGTGCTCGCGAGCTCAGCAATTTTGCTGTCCCCGAAATTGCCGTTCTTTATCATGTTAATGAATGCCGCAACATCATTTGGCAGTGTCTTCATAAGTCCCGATATACTTGCTATGACAGAAGGCACAATAGCCGCAATGAGGAGCGAAATAATTGCTACAAGAATAATAACCGAGCCTGTGATTGCAAGAGCTCTTGAAACCTTTCGCAGCTTGCTTTCGCTTTTCATCTTTTTGGAAAGAAGCTTTTTAAAGCATCTTTCCAGCCACAGCATGACAGGATTCATCAGGTATGCAAGCACAAGTCCCATTATAATAGGCATTGCTGCCGCAAGCAGCTTGCTCCATATGCCTGCAAAGCCCTCAAATCTGTACAGTGCAAAGAAAAACAGTATACTGACTGCAAATGTGACAAATACCATGACACCTATTCTGATCAGATGTGGCCATTCCTCACGCCCCGGGTGCGAATTCTGCTTCGCACCCTTATCTGCATTTATCTCAATGTTTGATTTTTTACCAGCTTTTCCGGTTTCTTCCATCGGATTAAACTCTCCTTATTTACGGTTATAGTTTATGAGACATCCCTTTAATATTATCTCTCTTTCATCATCTGTGAGTTCACCCATCTTCAGTGTAAATGGCTTTAATTCACCATCCTTGACAACATATGCCTCAAACTCCGTCTTTGCATCCTCGATTTCCTTCTTGATTCCCGGAAGGAAGATATAGTCGAGGTTGTGGAACGGAAGCTCTCCCTCATCGATGATGAATGGAAGCATTCCCCAGTTGATAAGGTTTGAACGGTATCTCTTTGTGGCATACTCGTTTGCGATATTTGCCCAGCCTCCGAGTACCTTCTGGCAGCTGGCAGCCTGCTCTCTTGCTGAGCCGTCACCCGGCTTAACAGCAAAAATTGTGCTTCCGAAGCCCATATTCTCATGGCTTGCCTCAGGGAATTTTTTCTTTACTACTCCCATGATTTCAGCAACCTCAGGAACAGCCTTTCCTGCGCACTCACCACTCTCTATAGCCTTCTGGGCCTTCTGGATTTCCTTTGCTCTGCCTACATACTCAGGATCCTTTCTTGAAAGTGCGAACTCTGCAAGTCCAAGAGGGTTTGAACGATATGAAGATGTCTCTCCTGAAGGAATGAGCTCATCTGTTGTAGTAACAGGATCATGAATCTCTGAAACCACCTTAAGGAGCATATTCTCAGGAAGCGCGCTCATTGCCGGCCAGTCCTTGATGTTTGGTCCGAACTGGATTTCAACTGAAGGATCTGCCACTCCATGGCTGTCAAATACACGGTTCTCATATATAGTCTTGTCAAAGAAATATTTTGGCTTTGTAAAGTTGACATCAATATCCGCTGCTGATGTAAGGAAGCCCTTGTTTGCTGCTGTTGCAGCGATTGAACGTGCATCCATGAGTGCCACTGAGCTGATCTGTCCGTTCTGTACCTTAGAACCCTCTCTGTTAGGGAAGTTTCTTGTTGAATGACGGATAGAGAATGCGTTGTTGGCAGGTGTATCTCCTGCACCAAAGCAAGGTCCGCAGAAAGCAGTCTTTACGATTGCACCTGTCTCAAGAAGCTTTGCTACAGCTCCGTTTTTCACAAGCTCCATGTATATTGGAGTAGATGCCGGGTAAACACTCAGTGTAAACTCGTCTGCTCCGATTGAATGTCCGTTTAATATGTCAGCCGCATCACAGATATTCTCAAATCCACCGCCTGCACAGCCTGCGATGATTCCCTGGTCTACATACAGTTTTCCGTCTCTTACCTTACTCTTTAAATCAAGCTTCACCTTTCCGTCAAAGCTTACCTCAGCTCTCTTCTCACAGTCATCGAGAATATCCATGAGGTTTGCATTGAGCTCATCGATAGTATAGGTATTGCTTGGGTGGAATGGCATAGCTATCATTGGGCGGATCTGGCTTAAATCAATCTCAATAAATCTGTCGTAGTAAGCCACCTCACCCGGATTAAGCTCCTTGTGATCCTCAGCCCTACCGTGAATCTCAAAGAATTCCTTAACCTGGTCATCTGTTCTCCAGATAGAAGAAAGACATGTAGTCTCTGTTGTCATAACATCGACACCTATACGGAAGTCAACGCTCAGATTAGACACACCCGGTCCTACAAACTCCATAACTTTGTTCTTTACGAAGCCGTTTCCGAATACCTCTCCGATAATTGCAAGTGCGACATCCTGTGGTCCAACGCCTTTGATTGGCTCTCCTGTCAGGTAAATACCTACTACCTCAGGCATATCAATATCATATGTCTGTTCAAGAAGCTGCTTAACAAGCTCAGGTCCACCCTCGCCGACTGCCATAGTACCAAGTGCACCATAACGTGTATGTGAATCAGAACCAAGTATCATTTTTCCGCCGCCGGCAAGCATCTCTCGTGCAAACTGATGGATAACTGCCTGATGAGGTGGTACATAGATTCCGCCGTACTTCTTTGCACATGTGAGACCAAACATGTGGTCATCCTCATTGATTGTTCCACCAACTGCACAAAGGCTGTTGTGACAGTTTGTAAGTACATACGGGATAGGGAATTTCTCAAGTCCTGAAGCTCGTGCTGTCTGGATGATACCTACAAATGTGATATCATGCGATGTAAGCTTATCAAACTTAATCTGAAGCTTGTCCATATTGCCGGATGTATTGTGCTCCTTTAAAATACCGTAAGCAATTGTCTCCTGCTTAGCTGTCTGTTTATCGATGTCCATGCCGGTCTTGCTTTTGACAGCTGCCTGAGCCTCTGGTCCATCAATTATTACTTCCTTACCGTTTAAAAGGTAAGCACCATTTTCATATAATTTCACTTATTCTACCTCCGTATGTGTATTTCAAAATTCTTTTATTTACTATTATATAATATTATAGGTAATTGTGGCAATAAATAAATCACCATCTACCTTAATTTCGAATTTTCCTCCCATCAAATGGGTCAGATTCTTTGCAATCGAAAGTCCAAGTCCACTTCCTTCAGTAGTTCTCGACCTCTCTCCCCTCACAAAACGCTCTGTCAGGTCCACATTTCCGTTGCTTACTATGTCAAGCTCGTTCTTAGACACATTCTTTATTGTAAAAACTGCCTTTTTATCTGCCTTTTCAAGCTCTACATACACTCTGGTATTTTCCAGTGCATATTTTGCGGCATTAGTATACAGATTTTCAATAGAGCGGTAAAGCTGACGCCCATCCGCATAGATAAATATCTGTTCTGATGGAATTTTTGTAACTATTGTCAGATTTCTCGACTCAAATCGCTCATTGAATTCACCTCCGGTCTGGTATAAAAGCTCAACCAGATCAAGCTTTTGCATATTGAGCTTCACATTTCCCGAGGTAATCTTTGATGTCTCTACCAAATCCTCTGTAAGCTGCTTTAAGCGCTGTGACTTTTCCTCCAGCACATGTATATAGTATTTGGCATTTTCATTTTCCAGATTTTCCCTCTTAAGCAGGTCAACATAATTGACTATTGAAGTCAGAGGTGTCTTTATATCATGTGATACGTTTGTTATTAGGTCTGCCTTTAGTTTTTCATTTTTAAGACTCTCATTTACCGAGCTCATAAGACCCTGGCGTATATGGTTGACAGCCTCCGCCACCTTTTTCTGCTGCCCATGAAACTCATTGACATTGAGTGTAGTGTCAAGCGCTCCTTCCGAGATAGCTTCAAGTGCCTCCTGTATGCGCATTATCTCTTTATTTTTTTGTGTGTGGATATCCTTTTTCTCAATAACTCTTTTCAAAAGCTCATAGCCCTTGTACATCAGGCTGTGTGTGTAAAGTATATTGCCTTTTATCTTCCTTACAATGCTCTGGTATAAAATAATAAAAGCCAGATCAAACAAAAAAGTAAATGTGCCGGCCGTCATAATGAGTGATGCATAGTCAAAATGCTGGTTTTTTACGCCTGAAATCACTTTTCCCATAAATACCATGAGCAGTGTAAATATCACTAGCATCACATCAGAGTATACCTTGTCAATCGGTAAATAGTATATTGTGTAATCATCCTCTGATTTTCTGCCTGCCACGTTTGCCATATATGCCAGGCTCACAAAGCTGCCTACCAGGCCCGCCAGCGATATGAGTGTATAGATATCAATATTTCCATGCGCATCGTGCCTGAATGCATAGCCTGTGGCAAACACTCCTGTCACCATAAGTATCATGCATAGCTGATGCAAAACTATGACCGCCGCTTTTTTTCCTATCGTATACTGCTTCATTTGTTGTCCTCTATCTTATAGCCTACTCCCCAGACCACCTTCAGATAGCGTGGCTCCTTAGGATTTATCTCTATTTTTTCCCTGATATGTCTGATGTGCACAGCAACTGTATTGTCGGCTCCTATCGCCTCCTCGTTCCATATGCTCTCATATATTTCGTTTATTGAGTAGACCTTTCCCTTGTTTTTAAGAAGTAAAAGCAGGATATTGTACTCAATCGGTGTGAGCTTTACCTCCTCACCATCCACAGTCACCTTTTTTAAATCATCATTTACCAAAAGGCCTCCGGCTTCATAAACCTTGTCTCCGGCTGCATCATTGCTTGACAGAGTGGTATATCTGCGAAGCTGTGACTTTACCCTTGCCACAAGCTCAAGCGGATTAAAAGGCTTTGTGACATAATCATCAGCCCCCACATTGAGGCCTAAAATCTTGTCAGCATCCTCTGTCTTTGCCGAGAGAATAATTATCGGCACCCTGCTTTCCTTTCGTATCTGCAGAGTAGCTCTTATTCCGTCGAGCTTTGGCATCATGACATCTAT
>UMCI01038786.1_pt1 | contig 16234 bp, 10 predicted proteins | sample 1964211 | NCBI WGS metagenome assembly UMCI01 (sample SAMEA4835966, study PRJEB28245) | human gut metagenome | biome: gut microbiome; material: fecal sample | place: Denmark | collected 2008 | reverse complement strand
GGTCTGGTGCTCAAGTATCTGGAAAACGACATCGGCGGTCTGGAAAACATGCAGAAGATCAACGAAGCCAAGGCCAGGATCCTGTACGATTATCTGGACGGTCAGGAGTTCTTCCACAACCCTGTGGAGCACCGTTACCGCAGCACGATGAACGTCACCTTTACCAGCCCTGCCCCCGACATGGACAAGAAGTTCTGCGCCGAAGCCGCCGAAGCCGGTTTTGTCAACCTGAAGGGCCACCGTCTGGTGGGCGGTATGCGCGCTTCCATTTATAATGCAATGCCCACCGAAGGTGTAGAGAAGCTGGTGGACTTCATGGAGAAATTCCGCAAGGCAAATGCCTGATTTGTGTATAGGAGATAGGAAAGTATGTTTACGATCAAGACCCTGAACGCCATCAGCCCGGTGGGCCTGGCAAAGCTGAACAAGAACCTGTTTGATGTTTCGGTGGGCACCGATGCCCCCGATGGCATTCTGGTGCGCAGCGCCGACCTGCTGAACACCACCTTCAACGACAACCTGCTGGCCATTGCCCGTGCCGGTGCCGGTGTGAACAATATCCCGCTGGATCGCTGCTCGGAGCAGGGCATCGTGGTGTTCAACACCCCCGGTGCCAACGCCAACGCCGTGGCTGAGCTGGTCATTGGGATGCTGATCGCAGGCAGCCGCAATGTGGCCGCCGCCGCCCAGTGGTGCCAGGGCCTGACCGGCGACCCCGCCATGGCCAAGACCGTGGAAAAGGGCAAGAAAAAGTTTGTGGGCAACGAGATCAAGGGCAAGACGCTGGGTGTCATCGGTCTGGGTGCCATCGGCTCCCGCGTGGCCAACTGCGCCATTGAGCTGGGCATGGAGGTCTACGGCTACGACCCCTACATCTCCATCGATGCCGCCTGGAACCTTTCCAGCCAGGTACACCACTGCGTGAACCTGAACGACATGCTCCCCCTGTGCGACTACATCACCCTCCATGTTCCCTACCTGCCCACCACCAAAGACACCATCAACGCCCAGACCCTGGCCCTGTGCAAGGACGGCGTGAAGATCCTGAACTACGCACGCGGTGAGCTGGTGAACACCGAAGCCCTGCTGGAGGCCATGGAGACGGGCAAGGTCTCCGGCTACATGACCGACTTCCCCACTGAAGCCATTCTGGGCAAACCCGGCATCGTCTGCACCCCGCATCTGGGTGCTTCCACGCCGGAGGCCGAGGACAACTGTGCCGCAATGGCCGTGCAGGAGATCAGCGATTACCTCAAGAACGGCAACATCACCCACTCGGTGAACATGCCCGAGGTGCATCAGCCCCGTGCAGGCGGCAAGCGCATCTGCATCATCCACAAGAACGAGCCCGGCATGATCAGCCAGATCACCGCCCTGACCACCGAAGCGGGCCTGAACATTGAAAACATGGTGAACAAGAGCAAAAAGAACATGGCTTACACCATGCTGGACGCGACCGGTGCCGTGGACGGCAGGCTGGCTGAGAAGCTGGCCGCCATCCCTGCTGTCATCCGGGTGCGCATCCTGTAACACTGCCAACCCTTAGCTTTCCCCTCGCCCCATCTGTTCATGGGCGGGGGGATTTTTTTGGTACAGCGTACTGTCGGGCCAGCGGGGTATTCCCCCGCAAGTGATACGGGGCATTCCATCCCCCGCCCAACTGCCTGCGGCAGTCGGGTCCCACCCTCCGGACACTTGCTTGGGGAACACCCCGCCGTCCCTCCGGGGGAAACTGCTGCTGACGCAAAAAATCCCCCCTGCCGTTATACAGCAGAGGGGAGAAAGAAGATCAGAGTGTTTACAGCTTCTTGCCGGTCAGGAGCTCATAAGCCTCCTCGTACTTGGCAATGGTCTTGTCGATGACATCCTGAGGCAGATCGTAGTTGCTGTCGGGGTTGGCCTTGAGCCAGTTGCGGACGAACTGCTTATCGAAAGAGGGCTGACCGTGGCCGGCCTCATAGCCCTCCAGCGGCCAGAAGCGGCTGGAATCGGGGGTGAGCATTTCATCGCCCAGCACCACGTTGCCGTTCTCATCCAGACCAAACTCGAACTTGGTGTCGGCAATGATGATGCCGCGGCTCAGGGCATACGCGGCGCACTTCTTGTACAGGGCAATGGTATAGTCCCGCAGCTTGGTGGCGTAGTCCTCGCCGTGGCCGGGGAACTGCTTTTCCAGCACCTCAATGCTCTTTTCGTAGCTGATGTTCTCATCGTGGTCGCCGATCTCAGCCTTGGTGGAAGGAGTGTAGATGGGCTCGGGCAGCTGCTGGGATTCCTGCAGGCCCTCGGGCAGGCGGATGCCGCAGACGGTGCCGTTCTGCTGGTAGCTGGCCCAGCCGCTGCCAGTGATGTAGCCGCGTACGATGCACTCGATGGGCAGCATGGTCAGCTTGCGGCACTTCATGCTCCGGCCCTCAAAGGCAGGCGTGCGGAAGAACTCGGGCATATCGGCGGTATCCACGCTCAGCATGTGGTTGGGCAGAACATCCTTGGTGTAGTCGAACCAGAATCTGCTCATCTGGGTCAGCACCTTGCCCTTGTTGGTCACTTTATTTTTCAGGATCACATCAAATGCAGAGATACGATCGGTGGCAACCATAATGAGGCTGTCGCCATTGTCATAGATCTCGCGGACTTTGCCTTCCTTGATGGGCTTGAATTCAGTCATAGCAAACACTCCATTTTTTCCTGATAGCTCTTTCATCAACGTCCTCGCCCGCTCCGGCATTGCAAAGCAATGAAGGACAGGGTGAGCCGTTTTCCGTTTACCTATTCAGTCTATCACACTTACTGTCCGTTTGGAAGAAACAGATTCCAAGGAAAATCACCCGCAATTTTCGATTTCTTCGTGAAAAGTGTCAAAAATCAGCAACATTTTTCGTCGAATTGACGGCTAAAGTCGTACTTTCCCAGTTGACAGCGGCTCAGAACATGGTATCATTGAAGTATCAGAATTCAACTGCATCAGGAGGTAAGACCTATGGGCAAATTCCCGAAAGACTTTTTGTGGGGCGGTGCCACTGCCGCCAACCAGTGCGAGGGCGCTTACAACGAGGGCGGGCGCGGCCTGTCCAGTGTGGACGTGGTGCCTTTTGGCCCCGACCGCTTCCCCGTGGCGCTGGGCCAGCTGAAGATGCTGGACTGCGATGCCGAGCACTTCTACCCCTCCCACGAAGCCATTGACATGTACCACCACTTCAAGGAGGACATCAAGCTCTTTGCCGAGATGGGCTTCCGCTGCTACCGCCTGTCCATTGCCTGGACCCGCATCCTGCCCAACGGCGATGACGCGCAGCCCAACGAAGAGGGCCTGCGCTTCTATGAGGAACTCTTTGATGAGTGCCACAAGTACGGCATTGAGCCGCTGGTGACCCTGTGCCACTTTGATACCCCCATTGCCCTGATCAAAAAGTACGGCGGTTGGAAAGACCGCCGGATGGTGGATGCCTACGCTCACTACTGTGAGGTGCTGTTCCAGCGCTTCCGGGGCAAGGTCAAGTACTGGCTGACCTTCAACGAGATCAACATGCTGCTCCACATGCCCTTTATGGGAGCCGGTCTGCTCTTTGCGCCCGGCGAGAATGTGCAGCAGGTCAAGTATCAGGCCGCTCACCACGAGCTGGTGGCCAGCGCAAAGGCCGTCAAGCTGGCCCATGCCATCATGCCCGATGCCATGGTGGGCTGTATGCTGGCCGCCGGTCAGTTCTACCCCCGCACCTGCGCCCCTGCCGATGTGCAGGCCGCTGCCGAGGCCGACCGCGACAACTACTTCTTCATTGATGTCCAGTCCCGCGGCGAATACCCTGTCTGGGCCAAAAAACGGATGGAACGGGCAGGCATTGCCCTGCAGGTGGAGCCGGGCGACGAGCAGCTGCTGAAAGAGGGCACTGTGGACTTCATCTCCTTCAGCTACTATTCCAGCCGCTGCGCCACTGTGGACCCCGAACTGATGAACAAGGCCAGCGGCAATGCCATCATGGATGCCGTCAAGAACCCCTACCTCAAGGCCAGCGATTGGGGCTGGGCCATCGACCCGGTGGGCCTGCGCATCACCATGAACAGCCTGTATGACCGCTACCAGAAACCGCTCTTCATCGTGGAGAACGGTCTGGGTGCGGTGGACAAGGTGGAAGCAGATGGTTCCATCCACGACACCTACCGCATCGACTACCTGCGGGCCCACATCGAGCAGATGGAAAAGGCCATCAACGAGGACGGCCTGCCCCTGCTGGGCTACACCACCTGGGGCCCCATCGACCTGGTCAGTGCTTCCACCGGCGAGATGAAGAAGCGGTACGGCTTCATCTATGTGGACAAGGACAACGAAGGCAAGGGCACGCTGGCCCGCAGCCGGAAGGACAGCTTCTACTGGTATAAAAAGGTCATCGCCTCCGACGGCGAAGATCTGGCCTGAGCCAACTGTGAGGAAAGGAATCATAGCACAAGATGACGACACCCCAAATCATTGCGCACCGCGGTGCATCCTATCTGGCCCCTGAGAACACGCTGGTCGCCTTCCGCAAGGCGATGGAGATCGGCGCGGACGGCGTGGAAATGGATGTACAGAAGACCTACGACAACGAGCTGGTCATCCACCACGACTATATGGTGGACATGCACACCGACATCTCCGGCCAGATCTACGACCTGACCATGGGTGAGCTGAAGGCTCTGGATTTCGGCAGCTGGAAAGATGCCATCTACGCCAACGAGAGGATCGCCACGCTGCAGGAAGCGCTGGAGCTCTGCGCCGACATGGAGGGCACGCAGGTACAGCTGGAACTGAAAAGCCCACTGCAGGACGACCCCGACTTTGTGCCCCGGGTGCTGGATGCGGTCCGCGCCGCCGGGCTCACCGACCGGCTCACCCTCATCTCCTTCCACCACTCCCAGCTGCGGCAGGCAAAGCAGCTGATGCCTGAGCTGAAGGTAGGTGCGCTGACCTACGGCGCTTTCCTCAGCATGGTGCTGCCTCCGCCGGTGGTGTGGAAGGATCTGGGTCTTGTGAACAGCATGGATGAGCCCTTCAGCGAGGAAAACTGCATCGACCTGCGGAACAATCTCATCTACCGCACTGTGGCCGACAAGGTCGATATGCTCCGTGCCAACTTCCCCGGCGAGACCGTGGAGCAGGTCATCGGCCATCTGGAGGAGCAGGCGGATGTGGCTGCCTACATCAAAACGCTGGATTTCCCCGTGGACATCGTCAGCTGCGAGTACCACACCGCCTACTCCAACCCCGATCTCGTGAACCAGCTCCACGCCATGGGCATCCAGGCCGCGTTCTGGACCGTGGACACCCAGGACGCAGTCCGTTCCCTGCTGCCCCTTGGCCCTGACTGCATCGTCACCAACCGGCCTGACCGCGTGCGGGAATGGGTGAATGAGGAAATGAGGAAATAAAAAGATCACAAAACGTCCCCGTGCAGGATATCAAAACTGCACGGGGACGTTTTCTATGTCAGCACTGCATTATCTGATGTCCGGCATCGTTATGACGGCGCTCTCCTTGCGAGCACGCTCTGCGCAGAAAACGCCCAGATGCCCATTGATCGAATCTTTGATCGTTGTGCAGGAGATGGAAGGCTCCTCGCCCTGAAGCACATGAACAAAGTCCTCCACCAGCCGCAGGTCGCCGCCGCCATGAGAGCCTGTCATGCCGCTCTTATCTCCACCGATCTTCAGGTCTACCACTTCCTCGTTCCAGCCCTTCTCGCTGGCGGTATCTATGGTGCGCACAGTGAAAACCGAATCGTCAAACACACCCTTGATCTCACCCTTCGTACCAATGATATGGATATTACGCTCCGGCTTCGCTGTGCCGCCGATCATGTTCAGGGTCGCAGTTGCACCATCCGCAAAATTCATCAGCACCGATTGATGATCCACCACCGTATGTTCACAATCCCACACACAGCGTCCATGGATATTGTCTGTCATCAGCGACTTGCGCTTGTCCTCCAGCGTCGGATTCTCAATATTCTCCAGGCAGTCCCATACATAGAACGCCCACCGATCCGGGTGATCCAGATAATGCTTTTTGGCAGAGTACAGACAAGTCTCCTCGCACTGACAATCCACCAGGCAGCGCTTGCCTGCCCCTGCGGGCTTTTTGGCAGGATCAAACTGGAAGTCACTTCCAAAGCTAGCGATCTGTTTGGGCGAAACGCCGCTCTTCAGCCACATGATGAGATCCATGTCATGGCAGCACTTTGCCAGCAGCATCGGAGCCCCGCATTTTTCCTCGTTGCCCCATTTGCCGCGCACAAAGGAGACAGCCAGGTGATGGTAGCTGACATGCTCCGTGGCCTGAATATTGATAATGTCACCGATCTCCCCGCTCAACAGTCTCTGCTTGATTGCGACATAGAAGGGCGCATACCGCAGAACGTGGCAGATCATCACCTTCCGCCCGGTCTCTTTTACAACCTTATATAAATAGTTCACTTCCTCCTCGCTGATCGCGAAGGGCTTTTCCAGCAGCATATCATATCCTGCACGCAGGAGCGGAACCGCAGTGGGTACATGCTGGCGGTCCATGGTTCCATTGATCACCGCGTCTGCCAGCTTGGGCCTTTCTGCCAGCTCCTCAGCACTCCTGAAGCACATCTCCTCCCCGAAGCCATGCATCTCCGCAACCTTTTTCCGCCGGATTGGATCCGGATCTGCTACGCCCACGATCTTCAGCTCGTCCGGGTGTTCCAGCGCATACAGGCTGTACAGGATCGCCCGATGGCCTGCGCCCACGATGATGGCCGTGATCTGCTTACTCATAGTTTCTCTCTTCCTTTCTTTTGAATGGATCTCCGATTCCAATTTTGTTTCCAGCATATCTTTTTGTGCCGAAATCGTCAAGGTGAAGGAGCATGACATTTCATCCCGCACCATGACGAAAGGAAGAAAAGCCGCATCTTTGTGGATATTGTGCAACAATCACACTCAAAAATGAGAAAATCTTTTGTGCGTTTTGTATCGAAAAATGTTGCAATTTCAAAAAGAACATGATATGCTTCTGAGTAAGGAAAAACCACTGGTCGGCAGCGTACGAGCTGAACGGAGGTTATGGAAGCACGGGGATCTTCCCCGTCCCATTCCATAAATCAAGGAGGAAAAGATTTTATGAAAGAAAGAAAAATCAGCAGACGCGCCGTATGCAGCGCTATGGTCGCTTCCCTGGCATTGGGTGTTCTGGAGGGCTGTGGCAGCTCTTCCTCTACGACTGCTTCTTCTGCTGCCGGTTCCGGAGCAGCTGCTTCCAACGAGCGCATCACCGTGCGCATCCTGAAATCCAAGGCCGCAAACGAGGTTGCTGCCGAGCAGATGGATGTCTGGAAGATCCTGGGCGAAAAATTCAATATGGATTTTGAATTTGATAACCCCCCGCAGGACAATTACAACGAGCGCCTGAATCTCGTGATGATGGATGCACAGCTGCCGGACATCATTATGGATATGCCCACCACCGAGGTGCTGAAATACGGCGAATCTGGCGTGATCCTGTCCCTGAACGATTACATCGAGAACGACATGCCCAACCTGAAGAAGGAGATCGACAAGCGGGACGGTGTCGAAAAAGCACTGACTTACAGCGACGGCAATATTTATTATATGCCCATGCTGGATGAGAAGGTCTCCGGCAATATGCCCTACATCGTCCGCACCGACTGGCTGGAAAAGCTGGGCATCGAAAGCCCCGTGACCCTGGAGGACTGGGAGAACTACTGGCATCTGGTCAAGACCACCGACCTGAACGGCAACGGCACCAACGATGAGATCCCCTTCAGCTCCTACGATATGACCGGTCTGCGGAATTTCTGCACCGCATTCGGCTGCCTGGACGATTTCTATACTGACCCGGACGATGGCGGCAAGGTCCACTACGGCCCCATTGATCCCAAGTATAAAGAGGCTGTGACCTGGATGCATGACATGTATGAGAAGGGCTATATTGATCCCGAGATCATCACCATGGACTACGCTTCCTTCGTGCCGAAGCTGGCCCAGAACACGGTGGCTTCCTTCTACGGCCCGCTGGGCGGTATGCTGGCTGCACAGAACGCCACCATGCCTGCTTCCTTCCCCGGCTTCCATGTGGAAGCAACCGTGCCGCCCAAGGGTACCGCACAGATCCATTCTTATATCGATCAGGAGCCTCGTGCGATCGCAGCAGCCACCATTACCGCAAGCTGCAAGAATGTTGACCGCGTGATTGCTCTGCTGGATTACATGTACAGCGACGAGGGCACCCTGCTGATCAACATGGGCATTGAGGGCACTCACTACACCATGCAGGACGGCAAGCCGATCTTCACCGATTATGTTATGAAGAATCCTGACGGCCTGTCTCCCAAAAATGCGATCGGCACCTTCACCTTTGCACAGAGCTCCGGCCCGTTCATTCTGAGCCAGGATGAGGTCACGCAGCTGGATGATGATTCTGTCAACCGCGCAAAGCAGGACTGCATCATTCCCTTCCTGGAAGAATCCAAGAAGTACGTCATTCCCGGCTCCACCTCCTTCTCCTCTGAGGATGATGCCGTCCGTCGTGCAGTAATGGCCGATGTGGATACCTACGTTGACGAGATGATCATCAAGTTTGTTTCCGGCCGTGAGCCGCTGTCCAACTGGGACACCTACGTTGAAAAGGTCAATGGCATGGGCATTGCAGAGGTCATCGATATCTACCAGAAGACTCTGAATGGCTGATGCCTCAGCTGGCACCTATTTTTTGATCCAGTAAAATAACGGCCGGGGCAGGAACACCCTGTTCCCGGCCTATTTTTTCCTGGGTTCTTCAGAACGAAAACAGGAGAATACCACCATGAAAACTGCCACCGCAGCAAAACCGATCACACTGCCAACAGCGAACCGCCTTGATCATGCCTGCAAAAAGTTCTGGCGCAGCCGCTATCTGCTTTTGATGCTGCTGCCCGCCCTGATCTGGTATATCGTGTTCATGTACGCGCCCATGTACGGCGCGCAGATCGCCTTCCGTGATTTCTCTCCCGTACTGGGCATCACGGGCAGCAAGTGGGTCGGCTTCAAATATTTCACCCAGTTCTTTAAATCCGAGTATTTTGGCCGTCTGATCAAAAACACACTTGGCATCAGCCTGTATTCAATTATTGTGGGCTTTCCCATTCCCATCATTCTGGCTCTGCTGATCAACGAAGTCCGCGGTAAATTCTTCAAACGCAGCGTACAGACCGTGGTGTATCTGCCCCACTTCATCTCCGCTGTGGTCGTTGTCAGTATTCTGAGCGCCCTGCTTTCTCCTTCCAGCGGCCTGATCAACCAGCTGATCACCGCCTTTGGCGGTACGCCGATCCACTTTATGGCCGAGCCCAAGTACTTCAAGACGATCTATGTTCTTTCTGACATCTGGCAAAGCGCCGGCTACGGTTCCATTGTGTACATGGCGGCACTGACCGGCATCGACCCCTCTCTCTACGAGGCCGCCACCGTTGACGGTGCTTCCAAATGGGACAAGCTGATCCATATCACGCTGCCCGGCCTGCTGCCCACGATCATCATCATGCTGATCCTCCGCATGGGCTCTATTTTCTCGGTCGGCTATGAAAAGATCATGCTGATGTACAACCCCGCAACCTATGAGACTGCCGATGTGATCTCCACTTACGTTTACCGCCGTGCCTTTGAGAGCGGCGATTACAGCTTCTCCGCGGCTGTGGGCCTGTTCAATTCTGTGATCAATTTTACCATTATCATGCTGTTCAACAAGTTCAGCAAAAAGATCAGTGAGGTGAGCCTGTGGTGATGAAAAAGAATATTGATGCGATGAATCACCCCACGAAAGTGAAGGAAAGCATCGGGGAACGAATCTATACCATTGTTGTGTATCTGCTGCTGATCCTGATCAGCGCAACCATCATTCTGCCGCTTCTGCACATCATCAGCGGCTCGTTCAGTGATCCCATGCAGCTGCTGACAGGCAATGTTTCCTTCTGGCCCAAAGGCTTTACGACCTCCATGTATGAGAAGGTTCTGAAGGATGCCAGCATCTGGAAGGGTTATCTGAACACGATCCTGTATACCGTGCTGGGCACCCTGATCAGCGTGACCCTTACCGCCTGCGCCGCCTACCCCCTGTCTCGCAAGGATCTGTTCGGGCGCAATATCTTTATCAGCCTTTTCATCTTTACCATGTTTTTCAACGGCGGCATGATCCCCACTTACCTGATCATTCAGAAGCTGGGCATGCTGAATAAGATCTGGGCGCTGGTGCTGCCTTCCGCCATCAGTACCTATAACATGATCATCATGCGCACCTTCTTTGAAAACACCATCCCCAATGAGCTGATCGAGGCCGCAGCCTTAGACGGCTGTAACGATATCACGACCTTCTTCCGCATTGTTCTTCCGCTCTCCGGTGCAGTGTTCGCCGTTATGGCGCTGTTCTACGGCGTTGCACAGTGGAACAGCTGGTTCCCGGCATTGCTGTACATTCGGGATCGCTCTCTGTACCCTTTGCAGATGATCCTGCGCGAGGTCCTGATCCAAAGCGACATCGGCAACATGGCCGGTTCCACCGGTGATGTCGAGGTCATCGGCGATGGTCTGAAATATGCCACCATGGTGGTTTCCACCCTGCCGATCATGTGCCTGTATCCGTTCCTGCAGAAGTACTTTGTTGCCGGTGTTACCATTGGCGCGGTCAAGGGCTGATGGGAGGATACCATACCATGCAATCACATGATCTTTCCTTGCCTGCGTGGGGTCCCTACACCAAACGATACAGCGGCATTTCCCATGTTCCTGCGGCCAACGATGGCGTTCGATTTGACCTGTCCGTTTTTCCAGGAATGTATCGCCGCCGGGTCGATGTGCCCAATGTACGGTTTGAAAGCGGCTTTCACCCCTGGGCTGCGGCTCCGGATCTGAGCTGCTACACGTTCCGCCACGAGCTCCTGTGGAAGGATCAGCTGTATGCAGACATCTCTTTTGCTCCCTTGGGGGAGGATGCCCGGTTGATCCGTGCCGAACTCCACAACAATACCGATGCTCCGCAGAATCTGGTGCTTCATTATATGGCATCCGCCTGGGATCCCGTTCCTTCCTACCGCGGCTTCTCCCTGCCGGGCTGTGAAGTATCCCTGCCGGAAAACGCGGCCTTTGTCTGGGCAAAGGATTATGACACCCTGGATTTTTCCATCCACCGTCCCAATGAATGTCTGACCTGGGATGGTCTGCGCCGGGGCGAAGAAGCCGTTCCCGGCTTTGGTCAGGGATACGGCATTGGCACGGGGTTCGGCTGTTCCGAAGGCAAAGGACCTTTTGGACAGGTCGTGCCCAACGGAAAAGGGGACACCGTTACCTTTACGCTTTCCCTTACCGCGCCCCTGCATACCCCCTGTCTCTGTGTACGGTATTGGAATCCGGCAGATGAGAGTTCCGAGTACGATGTCAATGGTCAGGACACGCTGCGGCTGCCGCCCTGTCAGAAGCCTTCTATTGCCATCCTGCCGCTGAATGCTTCCATTCCCGCCGGGAAATTCACTCTGGCCCTGACTGCTGCCGGTGTTGGAGGGGCGAAGCTGGATTGTCTCGCTCTGTGCGAGCAGGCGGACGCAGGTAACTTTACCGTTACACTGCGTGGAGATGGCTCCCGGCCTCAGGCCGAGCCCGCCGCAGATGAGAACTATCTGACCCTGCAGTATCCCCACATTCAGGAGTGCTACGGGATCCTGTGGGATGATATCACCACCCATATTCGCACGATCGAAAACGATGAGCTGGATATCTTTCTGCGTGACACCGTACACGACCATGTAAATGCCACACTGCGCGGCAACGGAAAAGGGCATTACGTCAATCTCTTTATGGGGCCGATCCCCTTGGAGGCAGGACAGACAAAAGTGATCTATGGAGCGGTCTGTGCTGCTCCGGATGCTTCTGCCGCCGCGCTGCGCTGCCATGAGCTGCTGACGCAGCGCAGCGATTGGGAGCATGTATGGCAGCAGGCTTCTGCCTCCCTTGCAGCACCGCCCGCTTTACCGGCTGCCGAATCGCTTGCCTTGGGCCAACAGTTGATGAATGCAGTTCTCTGCACCAACGTTGTGTATCCGGTGTACACGCGGGGACAGTATATCCGTCACTACACTCCCGGACGCTGGTGGGACTGTGTCTACACATGGGATTCCGGATTCATTGGAATGGGTCTGGCTCAGACCAGCCTGCGCAATGCCTTTGACTGCCTGAACACCTACCTGATGCCCCCGGATTCTGTGGATGCTGCTTTCTTACACCATGGCTCCATGGTGCCCACGCAGTTTTATCTGTACGCTGAGCTGTTGAATCACACCAGCAGCAGAGAACTTGCAGCCTACTGCTATCCACGCCTGAAGCTGTACTATCGCTTCTTCACCGGGCAGGAAGGCGGCTCCACTACCGCCAACCTGCACAGCGGCCTGCTGCGTCCCTGGGATTATTTCTATAATTCCGGTGGATGGGACGATTATCCCCCACAGCAGGAGGTCCATCGCCGCCGTTTGCAGGCCAGCTGCGCGCCCGTGGTCACAACTGCCCATGCGATACGCTGTGCCAAGATCCTGGCTTACACCGCCCGCCTGCTGGGCGAGACAACCGACGCAGATGCTTTTGATGCCGATGCGCTTCGCTTGGGGCGCTCCCTGCAGACTGCATGGGACGAGGAAAGCGGTTACTTCGGGTACCTCCTGCACGATCCTTCCGGTGATGCTGCAGATATTCTGCGCACCGAGCAGGGTTTGAACTACGATATGGGCATGGATGGCGCTTCGCCGCTGTTTGCAGGTGCCTGTACAGAACCGCAGAAGGAACTTCTGTGGCAGAAGCTGCAGAGCCCGGAACACCTGTGGTGTGCCTGCGGCCTTTCTACCGTGGATCAGAGTGCGCCGTACTATCGGCGTGACGGCTACTGGAACGGCGCTGTATGGATGCCTTATCAGTGGATGTTCTTCAAATCTGCACTGGATGCGGGCCTTGCCGATTTTGCTTACCGCATTGCTGACACCGCTCTTACCCTGTGGCAGAACGAGTGTGCCGAAAGCTACTGTTGTTTTGAACACTTTATGATCGAAAGCCGCCGTGGTGCCGGCTGGCATCAGTTCAGCGGGCTTTCTTCTCCCATTGTACAGTGGTTTTCTGCTTACTACCGCCCCGGCACCCTCACGACCGGTTTTGATGCCTTTGTCCGGCATACGGATTGGGCATCGGACAACAGCGCCTTAAATGCCACACTGGATTTTACTGCAGCGGGCCGCAGCACTGTTCTGGCTGTTCTGCAGCCGGGTCCAAAAGCTGTTACAGCCTCTGTGCCCTGCACCGTGACCACACGCCACGATGGGCTGCTTGAGCTGACCTTTGCATTGGATGCTCCCTGCACCGTGACCATAAGCATCCATTCCTGAATCCACCTGTAAAAAGAAACGAACGATGTCCGTCCGGATCGGATGACATCGTTCGTTTTTTCTGCGCTGAAATCAGTTGTCTCCCTTGCGAACTGCAGAAGGCGAGAGCTGATACTTCCGCCGGAATGCCTTATAGAATGTATTCGCCGTGGAGAAGCCGCACTGTTCTGCAATATCCGTAATATTCAGATCTGTCGTTCTCAGCAGCTGCATTGCATGATCCAGACGCAATTCTTCCACATACTCTGTGTAGCTCTTTCCGGTTTGCTCCTTCAGGAATTGCGAAAGATACTTTTTCGAGATCTTGAACTGCTCTGCCGTCATCGCCGCATTGATCTCCGGATTCTGGAAATTCTGTGCCAGCCAGTCCAGAATATTCTTTTGAAGCGCATCATTGTGGCTATGTTTCAAGAATTGCACATGATTGCAGATCTCCACACAGCAGTCCTGCAACCGGCTCAGCATCTGGCAGGCAGTCAGTTTAGAGTCATAACTGCACAGATAGGCGATATCCGGACAGCGTACCCTTTCTGCCGTGTTCAGCAGAATGCCGCCTGCCGTGTAAAAATCCTGCTTGAAGTTTTCCGGGTCCAGATTATCCACCGAGAACAACTCACTCAGAAGCGAAACCGCTTCTTCCGTGCATCCGGAAAGCAGATATTCCCGAAGCCGCGCTGCATTGGTTGCATTGACCGTGGTACCGCGCTGCGCACTTCTGTTCCCCAAATAGCAGATCTTCTGTGTCGGATCCGCATAGGCCGCCACATTGCGGGCCTTCCAGTAAATATCTGACAGCTGCTCCATTTTCTCAAAAGGATCGCTCAATATCAGGGGAGTTGTCAGATGCAGCGCATCATACAGCTGCTCTGTGCGGGAACACATTTCCCGCAGTTCCTCTGCTTCATCCGTTTCCTGCGTCAGGATCACCAGGATCAGGTCATCTGCCGTTGCCTGTACATAAAATCTCTGCCCGTAAATTTGACGTATCTGCTCTGACACCACCACAGTACGCAGCTCTTCTTTCAGTGAGCACTCGGCGTTTTCCTGAAGAGATGGGATCAGCAGCAGAAAGTTATAGGCTTTCAGCTGCACCGCATCCGTCAGCTGCTGAAGGTTTTCCTGACTTACAGACCCTGTGCGCAGCAAAATTTCCATTTTGCCATGTTCCAGCTCGCTGCGTGAATGCTCCAGTTCCCGCGCCAGTTCATGCTGGCTGTTCACATTACGGAGAAAGATCTCATTCAGCACTTTCCGCGATGCCAGATCCGATTCGTCCAGCGTATCCAGCATCGGACGCAGGCTGTTCATGTCCTCCAGTGTCATGCAGACGCTGATCAATACACAGCCCAGAACGCCCACGATCAGATACAGACAAATTGCACGCTGTACTGCCAACAGACCCGCTTCGTAGAGCGACGGCGGCATTCCAATGACCGCCGTTGCATTCAGAGATGCCACATACCGCGCTACCATCAGATAGCGCTGCCCCTGATAGATCTCCCAATCCGTGTCATCTCTCGTCAGGGGAAGCGACGTTCCGTCATAGTTATTTCCCGCCAGGATCGTTCCGTCATCGGAGATCAGGCAGAAAAGCCCTTCCCTGCGCCATTGCTGCTGCGAAAGGAACATTGAAACGACATCTTTTTCCTTGATCAGCACCGTCATTGCGCCGCAAAGGCGGCCCGCCGTGTTCACATAGGGCTGATATACTGTGACATACGAATTGCCATAGCTGGAATGCATCAGTTTGACAACATGGGCGGGCTTTATCGTCGTTACATCGATCTGATTCTGTGCATCCCATTCCTCCTGAGACACATCCTCATACTCAAGTGCTCCCGGGTAAAAATTGCTATGGCTTTCATACGCGCTCCGGTCATCCAATATGATGCCATTCCGCTCAAATGTAATATAGCTGTATGTGATCACAGAGGAATCGTAGGTCTTATCCTGTAACGATTTGCTGGCTCTCGTCAGTGTCTGATAATCTCCCAGAATACTGTTGTCATAACTGCTGGCAAGCAGAGTATACTCCGTTTCGCTGAACAATTTGTTGGTCGTGCTGCGGATATTGCTCAGGCAGCGTTCAAACTGGGTGGTGCCGATTGCCAGCATTTCCATCGCACTGGAGGACTGCGCCTGGATCGTCTGGCGGATCATCAGGCTATATAGAGGAAACACGACCAGGAAGAACCCAACCGGAATACAAAGATACCTTAAAAGCCTTCGGATCCAGTTTCTAACAAACAGTCTCTTACGCATCTGCAAAACTCCAAGCAATGATGATTTCTATGGAACTGTTGGCTGCGCCTGCAAGGCGTTTATGGAGCCGGTGCATACAGCACAGATCCTCCCTCCGCGATTTCGCAGCATCTTTTTAATTATTTTACCACAGAAGGATTTTCTCCTCAACATTTTTATTGATTTGTAACAAAAATCCACTTTATCACCATGATTTTCAATGCTTAAAAATCTCTGTCAGATGGTCTATCACTTTGCTCCGCAAACCGTGTTGTCGTTCAAAGCCACCACCCGGGGCCTGATTGTCTGAGGGAACTCGAATCCCTGGCCCCTCTGATTAAAAGAGCCCACCGGGCTGAGCACTCTGATTTTGAAACTTTCGAGTTTGCGTTATTTTTGCGCAAAACATCGTGATTTTTCACGTTGTAATTTCTGCACCCTTTGCCGTATTTTGCAAGTCAGCGTACCCATTGCATCCCTTGAAACCGTGCAAAAACAGTGCAGAAACCGTGCACTTACTCTGGGACAAATAAAAAATGATGATTTTTGCTCCATGACTTGGTGGCGATTTGAGTGACCACAAA
>UMCI01046356.1_pt1 | contig 16636 bp, 14 predicted proteins | sample 1964211 | NCBI WGS metagenome assembly UMCI01 (sample SAMEA4835966, study PRJEB28245) | human gut metagenome | biome: gut microbiome; material: fecal sample | place: Denmark | collected 2008 | reverse complement strand
CGCCCGATGCCAAGACCTGCGTTTCTTTCGGCGTTACCAAGTGCGACAAGTGCAAACGCTGCGAAGCCAAGTGCCAAAACGAAACCTGTCCCGAAAACGCCGTCTGCGAATATGAGGCCTGTACCTGGCGTTACTGCGACCCGTACGCATGCAAAGTCGGATATAAATATTTTTGCAAAGCCCCCGAAAGTACTGATTGCAAAACTCTCGGCTACAATCAGGTTCCTTCTGACTGCCCCGGCGCCATAACTATCAAATGCCCCTATGACGACCAACTGGTTTATTGTCTCCCAGATGACGGAACTTGTTGTGAAATCTGCAAAGACTTCCCCGAAGAAACCGTCAAACCGGGGTACATTGCCGCTGACACCTGTTCTTGTTGCGAAAAAGTCTTTTACAAACTCAAAGAAAACCCCTGCTCCGGCTTTTTAGAATGCCCCTTTGGCGGTGCCGACGGCGCATCTTCATGCCAAAGCGGCTCTAAGATGATGTATTCCCGATGCAAGGACTGCCCCAACGCCTGCGAAGGCAAAACAACTTGCCCGCAAGGCGCTGTCTGCCGCTATGACGATTGTTCCAAAACTTACTGTCCCACAGGATGTCAGACCAACTATCAAAACTTTTGCGGCACAGTCCATACCGACTGCCAGTCCCTGGGATATATTTTGCCCGGCTTTGAATGTGAAGGCAAAGACCTCTTAAAATGTCCTTATGATTCTGACTGGGTTATGTGTGTGGAAAAAGACCTCGGAGACTGCTGCCGAAACTGTCAGAAGCTTCCTTATGAAGGCAAACTCCCCGATGGTTATATTCAGACACAGAAATGCGAATGCTGCGGCAAAGTATACTATGACGGCCTTCCCAACACATGTGATGGATTCCTTGAATGCCCTTACGGCGGTGCAGACGGCGCTTCTTCCTGCCAAACACCGGAAGAAACCCTATACAGCAAATGCAAAGACTGCCCCAATGCCTGCGAAGGCAATACAACCTGCCCGCAAGGCGCTGTCTGCAAAAAGGACGATTGCTCGGAAACTTATTGCCCTTACGCCTGCCAAACCCACTACCAAAATTTCTGCACGCCTCCGGAAACAGATTGTCAGGCCTTGGGATATCAGCTTTGGGATTTCAATTGCGTCAACAAAAACATCTTAAAATGCCCTTATGATACAAACTGGATTATGTGCGTCTCGCCCTGACCAAAGGAGAAATTAAAGAATCACCCGCTGATTAAAACCCAAAAAACAGGAGAAAGAAAATGAATAAACCACCCTTTAGGGCAGCAAAATTCTACCCGGCAGCCGCAGGCGCCGCCTTGTTCCTGCTGCCGCATACCGCACTCGGCCAAACCTCAGACATTACCTGCACCGCTGCCCCGGACTGCGCCTCTTTGGGCTATACCAAATCCGTTGACCAATGTCCTGACGGCGGCATGAAATGCCCCTTCGATTCCAGCAAAATGTTTTGTGTTTCTGCCGGAAATATGGATTTTGTCTTCAAAAACCAAATTGCCGTCGGACATATCGTTTATTCTGACGGAACAACCACCGCCAATTATAATGCCGCCAAACGACCGATCGGAATTGTAATCTATGTCCACCACAGCCCACAAAAAAACCATGGACTGATTATGGGACTCGAAGCACCGCTGCCCCGCACCCGAGAAGAAGCCATTATCTATTGCAACGGCTACTCAACCCAAGGCACCTTAGCCGGAGACTGGCACCTGCCCGATGCCGGCGAAGTCTGGATGTATAGCAACGCCAATCCTGACTATACTCTCAGTAATTTCAATGCCTACTTGGATAAAGCCTTTGGAGGAGATACTTTAGATAGTATGTACTCCAATTTTTTCGCAAATAATTACAATAATTATTGCAACAATCATAGTTTTGTTACAAATGGGTGCAGCAATTCTAATCGTTATAACTCATCATCTTATCCCTGGTCGAGTACAGATAACTACACCACAAACGCTAATCAAATACTTCCTAGCTTAGGTAATAATTTCAACCATATTAATAGCAATTACAAAGGCGCATACAACAACTTCCGCTGCGTTGCCGAACTTTAAGGAGAAAAAACATGAAACATATTTTAACCCCCATTGCCGCCGCAGCAATTTTTTTCTGTTGGAGCTACACCGCTCAAGCTGTCGATATCGGCGACATTTTTTACCATGACGGCAGTTTTGACAAAACCCTAAAAGATGATAAGGTACCAGTCGGCCTGGTTTATTGGGTTTCACAAAAACACGACCATGGTTATATCATGTCTCTTGACCAACCGGCCCCAATGACCTATGTTTCCGCCGATTCATATTGCAACAGCTATGTAACCCTCGGCACAACTCAAGGCGAGTGGAAACTCCCCAATGCCATGGAATTGTTACGAATGGGCAATGAAAGAATTAACGGCGTTTCCAATACCAAATTCACCACCCTCAACAGCAAACTCAAAACTCTACCAACTGGACAACAGTTGGTTGCTGATCAATACTATTGGATTAAATCACGCGGCTACGGACTGACCTACCTTAACAAATACGGCTTTGCCACCAATGCCCAAAACAGCAGATTATATTATCCACGTTGCATGAAAGGATTTTAATCGGTTCTGTCTCAGAAATATTATTATGTTATGCAATTTCTTTCGCTGTCCTGCCGGTAGCGTTCGCGCCTGCAGGACAGTTTTTTCTCTCTAACCACGCTTTCCCTCTAAGCAAACTCTCCCCCTCCACCGCCTGCCCATAAACCATATTGTCATCATGTTTTCGCTCGTCCCCGAAACGATAAAAACAAACCGCAGGCAACAAAAAAGGAGGTTTCCGACGGAAACCTCCTCGACTTTTTCCAATCTGGCTAAGCTGATTTTTTCTTAGCCGTTTCTTTCTTGGTTTTCGGTTCTTTTTCAGCCTTGGCTTCTTTTTTAGCCTTAGGCTCTTTCTCTGCCTTAGTTTCCTTTCTGGCAGCAGCCTTAGCTTTTTTGGCCGGCTGGGCCTCCTCGTCAAATTTATACAAATCTTCAACCGAAACAATCTTTTCGTTCAGCTTGACCTGTCCGAGAATATGGTCGACGATTTTTTCTTCAAAAATCGGCGCCTTCAAAGATTCAACCGCCTGTTTATTCTTCAAATAAAAGTCAAACACGGCTTTTTCTTGCCCCGGATACTTGCGAGCCTCGGCCATAATTGCCTTATTGATGTCATCCGGTTCAACCGAAATCTTCGCTTCTTTGCCGACTTCCGAAAGCAGCAAACCAAGCTTAACCCGGCGAACGGCAATATTTTTATATTCTTCCTTCAGGGCATCTTCAGACTTGGCCAAATCTTCGGCATCAAGCTGGTTATTCTTCTTAGCCTGTTCATACTGCGCATAAATAGACTTAAATTCGGCATCGACCAAACCCTGAGGAACATCAAAGTTATAAGCATTGTCCAAAGCGTCCAGCAAAGCCTTTTTGAGTTTCATGCGGGAAGCCTGTTCATAATCGCCTTTAATGCGCCCCGAAATGGCTTCGCGAAGCTTTTCCAGGCTTTCTTCGCCCAAAGACTTGGCAAACTCGTCATCAAGCTTAACTTCTTTCGGCTCCATCAGCTCTTTAATTTCAACTGCAAACACCGCGTCTTTGCCAGCCAGATTTTTAGCATGATAATCTTCGGGAAACTTGACTTTGACATCAACCTTATCACCGGCTTTTTTGCCAATCAGCTGATCTTCAAACCCCGGAATAAACGAACCGGAACCCAGTTCCAGAGGATAATCGTTGCCTTTGCCGCCCTGGAACTCAACACCGTCAACCGAACCGACAAAGTCAATAACCGTTGTATCGCCTTTTTTGGCGGCGCGGTCTTCGGTTACTTTGGTTCTCTCGCGGCGGGATTGCGCAATATAGTTCAGAGCTTTGTCAACCTCTTCGGCAGCAACTTCAGCCATATACTTGTCCAGAGCAATGTCCTCAAACTTCCCGGCTTTGATTTCCGGCAGGTTTTCCAAAGAAACCTCAAATTCCAAATTTTCCCCGTCCTTAAACGCCGTAATCTTAATGTCGGGCATCATCGCCGGGCGCAGATTTTTATCCTTAATCAGCTCATCGGTAGACTTTCTGACCAAATCTTCCAAAACCTCGCCTTTGACCGAAGCAGCATATTTCTGCTTCAGCATCGAAACCGGGGCTTTTCCGGCCCGGAAACCGGGAAGTTTGACCGTTTTGGCGATTTCATTGATTTTGGCATCGACTTCTTTCTCAAAATCCTGAGCCGGAACCATCACTTTGTACTCTTTTTTTAAGCCTTCAGACTTTAACTCTGTTACATTCATTTTATTTTTCTCTAAAAAGATTGGGTTAAAAACCAGCCCCGTAAACGGAACTGGTGCGGACGGAGGGACTTGAACCCCCACGGCTTGCGCCACCAGAACCTAAATCTGGCGTGTCTGCCAATTTCACCACGCCCGCAGTTTCACAGTATTAATTGCCTTGCATACTACATAAAATAAATTTTAAATCAAGCCAAAATTAACAAAGCAAACAAAATTATTGTAATATAAGTTAATATTGTCTATGATGCGCAAAGAAGAAGATTTTTAAAGGAGTAAACCTGTGTTTTCCGCTCAAAGCATCCGAAACATTTCTTTTCTGGCCGTTGCCGCCTGCCTGTCTGCATCCTGCAGCCTGGTCAAAAAGCATACCAGTCCGGAAACTTACAATACGCTGACTTTCAGCGACGGCGGCGTTGAAGAAGCCCGCCTGGCGACTGTCGCCTATTCGCAGGGAAACTTCTCCGAAGCCGAAAACCACGTCATCAATGCTTTGAACGAAAACCCCAAAAATCCCCAGGCTCTGATTGTCGGTGCCTTGGTATACGAACAGCTCGGCCGGCCAAACCGCGCCCGCCAGTACTATGAAGACCTGATGATCTACGGCGGCAACGAAACGACGGTCCTTGGCTCCAAAAGCGGCACGCCGGCCAAAATGACTGACGTCGCCAAACAGCGCCTTCGCCTGATTAACGTCAAACAGAGCAAGCTGGTAATCGAAGACCAAAACGGCGTCAAAATCTTCAATATCAGTACCGAAGCCGGAAAAACCCAGCGCCGTTCCGCAATTGAAGAAGCCCTGTTCCTGCGTGAAAAAAAGAACATCGCCGACAACCGGCCCAGCAGCGCTGAAGAGCTGAAAGCCGTTGAAGTTTTGTTCAACGATCAGGAGCAAAACATCATTTCCCGCTTTTTGATTCTAAAAGAACTGGCCGAAAAAGACCTGGTTACCAAAGAAGAATTTTTGAACGCCCGCAATACCAATATCGGCGGTCTGCTGCCCCTGACCCACACGCCGCCGGCATACGGAGTCGACAAATCGGTTCCGTCGCCAGATTTGATTATTGAACGTATCAATGCCCTCAAAGAAGCCGTCGAATCCCGGGCCATCACCCCGCGTGAATTTTCGGCGGAACGCGACGTTATCATCGAGGCTTTGCTGCCGCCCTCCCCCCGCCGGCGGCTGAAACCCAAAGCCCCTTCGCGCGACATCCTTGGAGCGGCCAAAGACCTGCGTAAGCTCGAAATTCTGCAGGACTTGCAGTTGATTACCACCAAGGAAAAGGAAAAAGAAAAACAAGCGGTCGAAAAATACCTCGGTGTCAACCGTTCCCAGCCGAAATCCATGGCAACAACGGCCAAACCGGAACCGGCAACGGAAAAAAATGCCGCTCAGAATATTCCTCATGAAGCCATGCCGGTTGCCCGGGTTGCCACACCGACCCTGACCGCCCCCAAACCGGAAGTCGTCGAAAGCAAAGTTGAGATTATTACTGCCGCACCGCTGGCCGAAACCGCTCCGGAACCGGCGCCCGCACCGCAGCCGCTGATTCCCAACGTCAGCAGCCCTTTTTGACTTTTAACCGCTAAAATACGAATAAAATAATGTCTGATACCAAAGTTAATCCGCGCAAAACTTTTGCGATTATTTCCCACCCTGACGCCGGCAAAACTACCCTGACCGAAAAACTGTTGCTTTTCGGCGGTGCCATTCAGCAGGCCGGAGCCGTCAAAGCTCGCGGCGAAGCCCGCCGCGCCCGTTCCGACTGGATGAAAGTCGAACAGGAACGCGGAATTTCCGTCGCCTCATCCGTAATGAGTTTTGAATACAAGGACATCAGTTTCAACCTGCTCGATACCCCCGGACACGAAGACTTCTCCGAAGATACCTACCGGGTATTGACAGCAGTCGATTCCGCAGTCATGGTTCTCGATTCGGCCAAAGGTATTGAAGCACAAACCAAAAAACTGTTTGAAGTCTGCCGTCTGCGCGATGTGCCGATTATCACTTTTATCAACAAGCTAGACCGCGAAGGCATGGACCCGTTCCTGCTTCTGGACGATATTGAAAAAACGCTGGCAATGGAAGTAACGCCGGCCAGTTGGCCGATTGGCATGGGCAAAGATTTTCTCGGCTGCTATGATTTATTTAACGACCGTCTGATTTTAATGAACAAAACCGGTGACAAGTCGCAAATCAACGCCACCATCGAAACCTGTGAAGGCTTAAACGATCCCAAGCTTGACAGCCTGTTGCCGGCACATGCGGTTGCCAAGCTGCGCGAAGACGTGGAGATGGTCAAAGAGCTTTGTCCCCGTTTCAGCCTGGAGAATTATCTTGCCGGGGTTCAAACGCCGGTCTTCTTCGGCAGTGCCATCAACAATTTCGGTGTCCGCGAGGTCTTGGAAGGCCTGCATGAAATCGCTCCGACACCGCGGCCGCAGCCGACCGCCGAACGCACCGTCACCCCGGAAGAAAACAAAGTTGCCGGTTTTATCTTCAAAATCCAAGCCAATATGGATCCCAAACACCGCGACCGCATCGCTTTTATGCGCATTTGTTCCGGCCATTTCAAACGCGGCATGACCCTGACTCAGGTTCGTACCGGCAAAGGTCTGAAAGTCCCAACCCCGGTCATGTTCCTGGCACAGGAAAGAGAACTGGCCGAAGACGCCTACCCCGGCGACATTATCGGCATTCCCAACCACGGGCAGCTTCGGATCGGAGATACCCTGACCGAGGGAGAAAAACTGCATGTCACCGGAATTCCGAGCTTTGCGCCTGAACTGCTCAAAAGCGTCCGGGCGCTTGACCCGCTCAAATCAAAACACCTGGGAGCGGCTTTGCAGCAAATTGCCGAAGAAGGCGGTGCCAGCGTCTTTAAGCCGATTGTCGGCTCGGAATGGATTGTCGGGGTTGTCGGAACGTTGCAATTTGAAGTTATGGCCGACCGGATTAAAAACGAATTCAACATTCCGGTCATGTTCGAGCCGACCCAGTATTATACGGCCCGCTGGATTGAATGTCCGGATAAAAACGTCTTTGAAAAATTCCGCAACGCCTCTCAGCTGAATCTGGCTGAAGACCACGACGGCGAATTGGTGTTTTTGGCGCGCAATGCCTGGCACTTGGGAAAAGTTCACGAAGATTTTCCGGAAATCGTCCTCAAAAAAACCCGCGAACAGGTTCTCTGAAAATCCGGCCGCTTCCTGCGGCCTTCTTATTTTCCGGACGGACAGTTCCAAAAACGGCAGCCGACATAATTTCTGACACTCCGAACCTTTCCGTCGTCATAAAAAGCGGCACCGCCTGTTTCCTGCGTATCCAACAACCGCCCGTCGACTTCCAAACGCCCGTCTTTATAATATCTATAACGCCCGGCATAAAGGCAATAATCCTGAAAACAACGCAAATCAATCCATTCCGGGTAAAACTTTTTGCCTTTCCAGATCAAGGAAAGCTTGCGATTCGCCTCTTTAGGCAATTTATCATTGGCGGTTTTCTCCAGCCACATCTGTTTGTTAAAGACCTTTCCCCGCCGAGGCAAAATAACCAGTTTTCCGGCATTGTCCCGAACCGCAAACAACATTCCGTCCGCACTAATCATCGCCTGCGGCGCTTCTACGGTCAATATACTGAGAGCGCCGGCAACAATCGCCGCCCAACCCCACCTTCGCCACGGCAGCTGCCAAATTGCCAGCCATAATCCGCCAAACACCATCAGCAGCAAACCCCAGAACGGCATCGCCAAAACCTGATATCCCGCCTCCGGAAGTCCGGCAACCCAGGCCGTAATCTCGTTAACCTGACGGACACCCCAGCCGACAAGCTTCAGCGGCAGATAATCCAGCCCCAAAGGCATCATCAATAAGGCAATCAAAACAAACGGCATAATAACCAGCCCGATAACCGGGCCGGCCAACAAGTTGCCGAGCGAAGTATAAACCGCAATCCGATTAAAATGATAAATGCCGAAAGGCAGCGTCGCCAAACTGGCAACCAAATCCGAAACAACAATCCCGGCCAAATATGCCCAGACAATACGCACCGCCCTGCCAGTTATTCCGATTGTTCCCGCATTTCCGCCGTTAAGAAAACGATGCAGCCGGCCGGCAAACTTTTCATAAAAGGCAATCAGCATAACTACTGCCGCAAAAGACATCTGAAAACTTGCCCCGATTAACGCCTGCGGAGAAATAATCAACACAATCAGGGCCGCCCACGAAATTGTTTTCATCGAAATTGCCTTGCGTCCGATTAAAACGCCGGCCAAAACGATCAAAGTCATAATAAAAGCCCGCTGGGTCGGAACTTCCGCTCCTGATATCAACAGATAAAAAAAGCTCAGAAATATTGCCGCCACCGCCGAAATCTTCTTAGAATCATAACGCAGCGCCAACGGCGGAACCAGAGCCACCAGCAAACGGATGAGAAAAAACATCAGTCCTGCCAGCATTGTCATATGCAAACCGGAAATCGACAGAAAATGCGCCAACCCGGAATCCCGATAGTTATTGGTAATTTTCCGGCTGATTCCGCCGCGCTCGCCGGCCACAACAGCCGCCGTAATCCCGGCCTCGTCAGGCGGCAGAATTCTGTTGATGCGCTCGACAATCCGCCGTCGCAAATTTTCAATGCCGCGCTTGATTCCGGAACCCCGGGCGCCTCTGTTTTCACATTCAACCCAACTTGCACTAGCCATGGCATAGCCTGTTCCGCTCAAACCTTCCAGAAAAAACTTGCGGTCAAACTGATAGCCTCCGACCATGGACGCCGCCGGAAGCGGCATCAGCTTCGCCACCAACTCCGCACAGTCTCCGCTTTTAAGCCCGGATTTTTTGGTCCTAAGCGCAATCCTGTAGTTCCCGTAATATTCTTTGCCGTCAAAATTCCGCGGATTTTGCAGGGTCAAACGTTCCATGCCGCGATAATTATGATCAATATTAACAATTTTCCCGTTCAGATAATCAACCGCCGGCTCATGCAATATCCCCTGCTTTTGCTGATAAATAGTTTTCAGCTGAATATTTACAAATCCCGCAGCCACAACTGCAACGGCGGCCAGAAACATCAGCCTGGAATAATTGAAACGCCATAAAAACGCCATGACAATCAACACTTCGACGCCTATGGCCGAAACCCATAGCGACGGTTCGACCGGCAACAAAAAATACCCGCCGATGCCGCAGCCAAACAACACCGGCAACCACAAAAACCAACGTTCCTGCTCCGCTAAAAAACATTCTTTGATTTTATGAAAAAATACATACATATTCTCTCCGCCTTCGTTTGTAATATATTAAACATTTTATGCGAAGATAAAATAAAATAATCAAGCAGAGGATAAGTAGATGAAAAAAATCATTTATGTTTTAGCCGTTTTATTGCTCGGCGGCAATGCCAACGCCGCTATTCGCAGCATTGTAGACTGGGACGGCGGCAGCAACCCTTACCAACCGGGAAACATCAGCGTCAGCGGCGAAAATCTCAAGACAAAATGTTCTGACGCCTGCCCCGGCTATGATCTTAAAACCACAACCTGCAGCTATGGCCAAAAACTGGTGCATTGCTCGGTTCCCGGCTGTGGTTACTACAACAAATGCATCGCCTTGAGCAGCGAAGAATTGAAAGACCCGCTTCCGGATCCGTTAGAAACAATCGACGTTGACGAAATCTATAATGAAATCGTTGAAGAGCAAAAAGAAGAACAGGAACTTCAAGACACCATTGACGACATACGAAACAGTTTATAAAAAAAAATTCCCGGAATCTCCGGGAATTTTTTATAGACTAAAGGCTGCCCGTCTCCCGACGGCCAGCCTTGAAAGATAACTGGAAATTTAAAAAAATTATCTCTCGCAAACCTCCAAAATCGGAGATTTTTTCAAACCGATGGCATATTTCGGTTCCGGCACAAACACCTTTCGATGCAGGGAATCACACTCCTGCAACATGTAGGAACGCCCATCGGCATACCGAAAAACCGTCCCCGCCTCGGCCTGTTTGAATACCCCTTCCGACGGACAGAAAACTTTATTTCCGTTCAAAGTCAAATAAAGAGTTTCACTTTCTTTCTCTGTCCCCAAAGCCTTTTCCCAAGCCTTCTTAGAAATTCTGATTTGCCAAACCGGAATCAGACAATTCTTCACTTCTCCGTCAGACAGGGAAACCGAAAAAACCAACTGCCCCGGCCAAACGTCTGCATAAGAAACCCCTACCTTGCGATACTCGCTAAGTGCTTCCCGTTCGGATAATGCTTTCAAAACCTGATACGCGGATAAAACTAAATCGTTCATAACACAAATAATTTAAAATTAATAAAAACAAATATAACAAATTATGTTTGTACTATAACAGATTAAAATCAGCTTTCAAGCCGCAAAAACATTCATAAAAACACAAAAAGTTGCCGATTGTTTCAATCAGACAACTTTTTGCAAGCCAATGCCGGTCACAAGTCCCGGGGAATAATGACCTTAAGATAACGAACTGATTTTAAATATTTTCTCTCAAAACGGAATCTCCGTTCAACCGGAGAAAAATACGTCATGGAAACAATCGTATCGTTACCCAAAATAAGCCCCTCGCTCGGGTCTAATCCAATGCAGGAACAATGTCGGGGCCGCTCAAGAATTTCTCCGGTATCCATCCGCAAAAAAACGCTTTTGTGATGCATCTCCAGCTTCCAGCAGGCCAAACGCATTTCGGTATAAGTCTTCCGAAAAACCACACGTTCCAACTTAACCGGAAACACCTCTTCCGGTACGGCATCATAACCGGATTGAGAAAACAGCTTTGCCGCCTTCTCATTGTCCAAAATCAAAAATTCAGCACTCATAAATAAAAAAAATTTTAAATATTATCAAACTAAACCCGGCTGACAGGGGCAACAATTTCTTCCCACAATGCCTCTCCCACCAAAGACGGGTCATCAACATCACGCCAAAGGTATTTTCCATTCTCCAGCCTTAAAAATTTAAACCGGATGCTGTCATACAGCCGTACTCCCTGCAACGGGCGGATCGGTGTCAGTTTATCCGGACGAAACTCAAAAAGCTCGGCCTGATCCATTCGGAGATATTTCTTTGTCCCCATAAGGCGAAATTCCCAACAGGGGACGCACCAATGATTAACTCCCGGAGCAAAAGTCCGTTTCAAATAATAGGGCTTAAACGAAGAAACTTCAACAATGTCCAAACCGATTGACTTAAGAAATGCCATAGCGTCTTCAATCGTCCATGCTGTCTTTTTGTTCATAAAAAATAATTAAATTAATGATGTTATAAAAAATAAATAAAAAACGGCCTTTAAAATATCGCGCTGTTATTGAATGTCAAGATTATTTTTTCAATCAAATAACCACGAAACTAGAAAAAAATATAGAAATACGAGGTTTTGTAAAAATTCGGATAGTGCGGCAAGTAATAAGATTTAAGGGGAAATTTTTTTGAGCGTAGATAGACCTACGTGACTAAAAAATTTTCCCCGATAAATCTGTATTAATTGCCCGCTAGACGAGTTTTTTTAAGTTGAGGACGCGCTCCGTAGCCTTAATCGCTGCCTTTACCTGGTCGGAAGAAACAGCATGAGTCACTAAACCGTTGTCCCATTTGATAACCGCTTCAACCAGCGAATTGGAATTGCCGCCGGGAGGAATGGTAATTTCAAAATCGACCAGTTTGGGTATTTCCAAATCCATCTGCGGCGACAATTTGCGCAACGCGCACATAAATGCATCATAACCGCCGCTGCCTTGCGAAGTTTCCTCATACAGCTTTCCGTTATATTCAACCTGGATATTGGCACAGGGTTTCATCTGCATTGTTGTCGTTACCACACAGTTTTTAACCCGGAAATTTTTATAGCGCTGTCCGCCCAGCATATCCGAAACCAAAAACGGCAAATCTTCTACCGTCACGTTTTTCTTCAAATCTCCCAGTTCCACAATCTTTTGTAACAGCTTTTCTTTTTGGTCGTCATTCAGATTAATCCCAAGCTTCTCCAGATTCATCTCCAGGCTGGCTTTGCCCGACAATTTTCCCAGTGCATAACTGCGGTTGCGGTCAAAACGGTCGGGCGTCAGCCGGCTGACATATAAATTGCCCTTTTTGTCGCCGTCGGCATGAATTCCCGCCGTCTGGGTAAAAACATCTCCGCCCAATATCGGCATATTGGCGGCAATGCGCTTACCGCTGAAAGTCTCAACCAAAATACTGATGTCTTTTAGCTTCTTTTCATTAATGCCGCAGTCAAAACCGGTATGATCCTTAATCGCCGCCGCCACCTGCGCCAAATCGGCATTCCCCGTACGCTCGCCCAAACCGTTGACCGTAACGTGTACCCCGCTGATCCCGGCCCGAACCGCCGCCAGCGTATTGGCCGCAGCCATTCCGTAATCGTTGTGGGCATGGAATTCAAAACGCAATTCCGGAAAACGTTTTACCGTTTCGGAAATATACGCCTCTGTCTCAAAAGGATTCAAAACCCCCAGGGTATCCGGCAGCAAAATGCGCTCAAACCCAAATCCGGCGTAAGCCTCAAGCATTTTCCACACATAATCCGGACTGTTCCTGACGCCGTTGGACCAGTCTTCCAGATAGACGTTGCAGCCAAATCCCTTTTCATGGGCATAGTCAACCGTCCGGCGCACATCCTGCAAATGCTGCTCCAAGCTTTTTTTCAGCTGCAATTCGCAATGCTTTTGCGATCCTTTGGTCAAAAGGTTAATCCGCCGGCAACCGGTCGGCAACAGCCAATCGACTGATTTGCAATAATCGGTAAAGCTCAAAACTTCAATCTGTTTTTCAAACCCCGAAGCCGATGCCCAATCCATAATCATCGCCAGGGCTTTCTGCTCCTCCGGGCTGACCCGCGCCGAAGCAACCTCGCAGCGCGAAACCCCGACATCGGCCAGCAGCCGTTTGACAATAACCAGCTTTTCCTCACGCTTAAAAGAAACCGCCTTGGTCTGTTCACCGTCACGCACGGTGGTATCCATAATTTCAATTTTTTTCATCTTAGTTCTTTTCCGCCGTTTCCAAAATAATCCGGGCGGCGTTTTCGCTCGGCGTCTGCCGGCCGAAACCCAAAACCTCCCGTACTTTCTTAAAACCTTCCATCTGCCGTTCATACAAATCTCCGTGCCGCAGCAGCTGCTCCGCATAAGTGCGGATATTGACCGCAACACAGCGCTCTTGCAACAGTTCGGGAATAATTTCCCGACCCAGCAGAATATTTGAAAGATTGACAAACTCAATTTTCAAAAAACGTTTGGCCAGCCACGCCGACAGCGCCGAAACCTTATAGCCGATAAGATGCGGCACGTCCAAAATCGCCAACTCCAAAGCTACCGTTCCCGAAGCCGCAATCGCCGCCGCAGAGGCTTTAAAAGCGTTATAACGGTCTGTTTCCGTTTCGGTAACAATCAATGGCAGGCGGCTTTCGGCAACTGCTTTTTTCACGGTTTCGGCTACCGTTTTGACCGTTGGTATCACAAAGTAATACTCCGGATGTTCCTGATGGATTTTCTCTGCCGCTTCCAAGAACACCGGCAGCAGTTTGCACACCTCGTTCTTGCGTGAACCTGGCAATACCGCCATAATCTTTCGCTCTTCGGGAATATTGAACTTCTCGTAAAAAGCCTTGGCATCGGCATGCACCGCCTCGCTCTCAATCACCGGATGACCAATAAAATCCGTCGGCAAATGATAAGGGGTAAAATACTTCGGCTCATACGGAAACAAGGTCAGCAGCCGGTCAATATATTTATACATCGTCCGCGCCCGTTTTTTCTTCCAGGCCCAAACCTGCGGCGCCACATAATGAATTTGCGGAACTCCGGTTTTCTTTTTGCGCAGGGCTTTATGAATGCGCGCCGAAAAACTCCAGCTGTCAATCGTTACCACCACATCGGGCCGTACCCGGATAATATCCTCAACCACATTGCGGATATGGCGCAAAATCTTCGGAATACTCGGAATAACCTCCAACAATCCCATCACCGCCAAATCAGAAATGTCAAACAGCGGCTTCAGCCCTTCCCGTTCCATGGTATCGCCGCCGACGCCGAAAAATTCGACTTCGCCGCCGGTCTGTTTTTTCAACGCCCGCATCAGGCGTGATCCCAGCAAATCTCCGGACGGTTCCCCGGCAATCAAATATATCTTCTTCACTTTTTTTCTCCGTCCGCCCGCAGATAATCGGCCGGGTTAATTCCGATAACAAACAACCCCAGCCTGTCGGCAAGCTTTACCGCCTCTTCCTCGTCAACAATCAACCCGTTTCCGGTATGCAGCGCCACGCCGCGCAAACCAGCCTCGTGAGCCCGCTCAATCGTCCGTGGACCAAAGGTAGGCAAATCTACCCGCATGTCCTGTTGGGGTTTGCGCAGCTTCACCAAAACACCCCCGGCACCTTTCCGCCGATATTCTCCGCAACGGCGGATAAGCTCGTCCGTTCCCTCTATGCCTTCAACGCCGAGCACCAAACCCTGCTGAACAACGACCGCCTGTCCGACATCAAGACCGCCCAATGCCCAGGCAACATCAACCCCGCGCGAAATGTCGGCCAACGCCTGCTTATCAGGCTTAACCCGCCCCAGAATGCCGTCTTTCACCAACAGATCAGACATTACTTCATGAATTCCGCGCACAGTCATTCCTTCGGCTTCAATCTCTCGGACCAACGCCCGCAAAATGCCGTCATCGCCCAGAGCTTTGGCACCGACTTTGGCAAAGAACGCGGCCGTACGCAAATCCGGTACCAAATCGGAAAAGGTCGGGCGGCGGATTGTTCCAATCATCACCACCTCCTGCACCTTTTCTTCGGCAAATTTCTTAAACCCGCTGCCGGCCTGTCCGATACGTATCCACTGATGCGGAATGTCCGGCGTCAGAAAATCTTTTGCGGCATTGCCCTCAATCGCCAGCACAAAAAATTCCCGGCCGGTCTCCCGGCAATGCTGCACCAACATTTTGGGAATACTTCCGCCGCCGGCAATAATTCCTAATTTCTTCTGCATTTTGGTCCTTTAAAATCTAAAAAAAGAAAGAATAATTTTTATATTTACCATATAAAAACTATTCTTTCACTAAAAAATTTAAGCAGTCTGAAAAATTAATCCAATGTCGCCTTCATAGCCTTGCGCCGCCCTTTTTCGGACAAATCGATAAACTCAATCATCTCCATAACCATCGGATTGTCTTTGTATTTTTCATGAGCCTTTTCCAAACGAACGGCAAAAGTATCTTCACTGCTCTTAAAAATATACATATAGGCTTTGGAAATCGCTTTCACCACGTCTGGAGCAAAGCCGCTGCGCTTCAAGCCAATCAAGTTCAAGCCGCGCAAATTCCCGCGGTCGCCGGTTACAATACCGAACGGAATAACATCACGGTCAACCCCGGTCATGCCGCCAATCATCGCCTTGCGCCCAATCCGGCAGAACTGGTGAACGGCGCAGTTGCCGCCCAAAATCGCCCCGTCGCCAATCCGGACATGGCCGGCAATCACCGCATTATTAGTCATAATCACATTATTGCCGACCACACAGTCATGCGCCACATGGGAATTGACCATAAACATTCCGTCATCTCCGACATAAGTTACCAGATTTTCAACCGGTGTTCCGTCACCAATCGGGTTTTGCCCTTTCGGAGTTCCGGCATTCATGGTTACATTTTCGCGGATAACGTTACGCTTGCCGATAACCAAACGGGCATCGGGCTGAAACTCATTGCCGTGATCCTGCGGCCCGCCCCCCAAAACGGCTCCCGGAAAAACAATCGTCCCCTCGCCTATGGTCGTATCGCCCAAAACGGTAACATGGCCGATGAGTTGAACATCCGCACCGATTTTAGCTTTTGAACTGACAAAACAAAACGGCCCGATTTTGGCAGTATCGGCAATCTGAGCGCCGTCTTCAACAACAGCTGAAGGATGAATATTAGACATATCGTTTTTCCTTTTAACAAATAAAGTTCGTATTGTTGAAAATTTATCATCAGCGCCTCCAAATGTAAAAACAACAAATCTTACAATTTATTACGATAACAATTCCAACAAAACAAACCCAAAAAAATTCTCCTTGCATTTTGCCGGATTTGCATTAATCTTGTTCCTGCATCCGGGAGAGCCGGATGCGGAGTATCGAAACTCCTCGTATGAAAGAACAACTCCTTATAATGGGGAGCGGCCGGAATAAGTATGCCTTGCGCATAACGAAGAAGGCCGACTGTTCATACGCAGTTTCGAACTCCCCGCCGAGGATTTTTCCAAGGCGGTTTCTTTTAACCGGAAACCTAAAGGGAGTTTAGAACCA
>UMCI01060967.1_pt1 | contig 16846 bp, 9 predicted proteins | sample 1964211 | NCBI WGS metagenome assembly UMCI01 (sample SAMEA4835966, study PRJEB28245) | human gut metagenome | biome: gut microbiome; material: fecal sample | place: Denmark | collected 2008 | reverse complement strand
TTTCAATTATTGCTTTGCATAAGCTGGGGGCTGTAGTTATTCCTGCAACGCATTTATTGACAAAGAAAGATATTGTTTATCGTGCTAATGCCGCCGATATTAAGATGATTGTTTGCGCGGGAGAAGAAGTTATTACCAAACATATAGAGGACGCGCTTCCTGAATCTCCCACGATTGAACACGTAGTTTCAGTCGGACCATTTGTTCCTTCCGGTTTCCATGATTTTCATAAAGAATGGGAAAATGTGCCAGCCTTTGTACGTCCTGTACATGCTAATAGTAATGATGATATTTCATTGTTGTATTTTACTTCAGGAACAACAGGAAATCCTAAGATGGTTGCGCACGATTTTACTTACCCGCTTGGTCATATTACAACGGGTTGTTATTGGCATAACTTGCATCGTGACAGTTTGCATTTAACCATTGCTGATACAGGTTGGGGTAAAGCTGTTTGGGGAAAACTTTATGGTCAATGGATTGCAGGAGCAACAGTTTTCGTTTATGACCATGAGAAGTTTACGCCAGCTGATATGCTTCATATGATTCAGGATTACAAGATAACTTCTCTTTGTGCTCCTCCAACAATTTTCCGTTTCTTGATTCGGGAAGATTTGACTAAATATGATTTGTCATCATTGCAATATTGTACGATTGCTGGTGAAGCTTTGAATCCAGCTGTATATGAAACTTTCTATAAACTGACAGGTATTAAGTTGATGGAAGGATTTGGGCAGACGGAAACAACATTGACAATTGCAACTTTCCCTTGGATGGAACCGAAACCGGGTTCTATGGGTATGCCTAATCCTCAGTATGATATTGATTTGATTCGACCGGATGGTACATCTGCCGAAGATGGTGAGCAAGGTCAGATCGTGATTCATACACAGAATGGAAAACCTTTAGGTTTGTTTAAAGAGTATTACCGGGATGCTGAACGCACACGTGAGGCTTGGCATGACGGGTTATATTATACTGGTGATGTTGCTTGGCGAGATCAAGATGGGTATTATTGGTTTGTTGGTCGTGCCGATGATGTTATCAAAAGTTCGGGATATAGAATTGGCCCGTTTGAAGTGGAAAGTGCTTTGATGACTCATCCTGCTGTGGTAGAATGTGCCATAACTGGAGTCCCGGATGAGATCCGTGGACAAGTCGTAAAAGCAACGATTGTCTTGTCTAAAGAATATAAGGACAAAGCCGGAGAGGACTTAATTAAGGAATTACAGGATCATGTGAAACGGGTTACAGCTCCTTATAAGTATCCTCGCGTGGTTGAATTTGTGGATGAGTTGCCGAAGACAATCAGTGGAAAGATTCGTCGGGTAGAAATCAGAGATAAAGATCATCAGGTAAAATAATATAGAATCAGCTAAAATGAGAAATTTCACTTGTGTACAGGATTTAGGGGATTTACAGCAGGCCCTTAAAGAAGCGTTTGAGATTAAGAAAGATCGTTTCCAGTTTTCTGAGTTGGGAAAAAATAAGACCTTGTTGATGATTTTCTTCAACTCAAGTTTACGAACTCGTTTGAGTACACAGAAAGCTGCGATGAATTTAGGCATGAACACAATCGTGTTGGATGTAAATCAAGGTGCCTGGAAGTTGGAAACTGAACGCGGTGTCATTATGGACGGAGACAAACCTGAACATTTGTTAGAGGCTATACCGGTTATGGGTTGCTATTGTGATGTTATTGGTGTTCGTTCGTTTGCCCGTTTTGAGAATAAGGCAGATGATTATAATGAAAAGATCTTGAATCAGTTTATTCAGTATTCTGGACGTCCGGTATTTAGTATGGAAGCTGCTACACGTCATCCGTTGCAGAGTTTTGCCGACCTGATAACGATTGAAGAATATAAGAAAACAGCTCGTCCGAAAGTTGTTATGACGTGGGCTCCGCATCCGAAAGCTTTGCCTCAGGCTGTTCCCAATAGTTTTGCTGAATGGATGAATGCGACAGACTATGAGTTTGTCATTACACATCCGGAAGGATATGAATTGGATCCTAAGTTTGTAGGTCATGCCAAAGTAGAATATGATCAGAAGAAGGCTTTGGAAGGTGCAGATTTCGTTTATGCAAAGAATTGGGCTGCCTATCAGGATCCTAATTACGGAAAAGTGATCAATATGGATCGTAACTGGACTGTTGATACTGAGAAGATGGCTTTGACAAACAATGCTTATTTTATGCACTGTCTACCAGTTCGCAGAAATATGATTGTGACCGATGATGTCATTGAAAGTCCACAAAGTATCGTTATTCCGGAAGCTGCAAATCGTGAAATTTCAGCGCAAACCGTATTGAAGAAAATATTGGAAGGTTTAAAATAATGGTAAAATGAAGAAAACGTATCCTTTAAGATCTTTCTTAAGGATACGTTTTCTTTTTATTTATAATTGTTCAATATCTTCACTACTTAAACCGGTAGCTTGTTTGATTTGCTCTATGGAAATTCCTATCGCTTTTAGTTTTTTCGCTATTTCCCGTTTTTCTTCAGCTTTCCCTTCAGCTTTCCCTTCAGCTTTTCCTTCGGCCATGCCTTCTATTCGACCTTCGATTTTTCCTTCCAATTTGGCCGAATTTAAAACATCGTTTTGTATCATGATTGCATTGATATGCTCATCATAGGCATGGCGTTCTTCGGAGCTCATATTATAGTATTGAAGCTTTTCTCTCGCTTCCACCAAACCGGGAGTTGTTGTGTCAGGACGAATGACTCCGTTTTTTAGGTAACTGATCCATTCTTCCAATGGGGTTTTAGCCACCTGATTGAATTCGTTGACACGAATCAGGTAATATTCAGGAAATATTTTAGCCGGTAATTTATGAATAATCGCATTTTCCTGTTTGGTCGAAATAACCAGTTCGTCTTTGGTGTGTACTCCTATAAAATGGTTTTGTCCGTGATATAAATAATCACTTCCTTTTCCGATATCAAAATACAGGATACTGATGGAGTAGATTTTCTTAACGGCCTGGTATGATTGTCCGAGCGTAATGTGTTCGGTAATCGCTTTTGCTACGCCGTAAAGAATTCTTTCCAGATAATACAATTCTCTTGTATTCTGGATTTCTACAATAATAATTTCATCTTTGCTGTCTTTGGCTTTGATGTCTACGCGATTGAATTTGTCATCTTCCGATTGTTGATTTCCTTCACCCTCTAAGATTTCCAGGATGTGAATAGGTTCTTCCAATAACACCGTAAGTAAACCTTCCAGGACAGCAAAATTGGCTTTGTCCCGGAGCATTCTCTTCATCGCCCAGTCGAAACGTACATATTTATCCATTGCTATAGTTTTTTGGTTTCCTACAAATTTATGTATTCTTTTTTGATACTCGGCTTTATTCCCTGATTTATTTTAGTCCATTAGCTTAATTTCTATACAATTAAGGCCGATTTAGCGGATGAAGTTTGTATTGGTACGAGCTTCAAAGGCCGGCGGATTGATGCCTGCCTGCTTCCCGGCTTCAATGCATTTGAGCAGCCATGCCATGTTTCTGCCAAGAATACGCATGGTTTGTAAACCTTCGATGTCTTGAGCTACTTCTTCTGGGGTATTTCCATGTACCGTATTCCAGTAATTGGAAGACACGACAGGCATATTACTGATGGTAAAGTATTTATTCAGTTGGTCGAAAGTGGTAGAAGAACCGCCTCTTCGGCAACTGGCGATAGCGGCCGCTGGTTTGTTAGCGAATAATTTGGCACGTCCGTAGAAGGCACGGTCCATAAATGAAGTCAGTGCTCCTGTGGCAGAGGCAAAATGAACGGGTGATCCAAAGATGAATCCATCAGCTTGGGTAGCTTTTTCTAAAAACAGATTTACTGAATCTTCCATGCAGCAGCGACCTGTTTCCAAGCAATAATTACAGCCCATACAGCCAGAAAGCGGGCGGATACCAATCCAGAATATTTCCGTTTCAATACCTTGTGCTTGTAATTCCTTTTCTATTTCTTGTAGAGCGGTGAAAGTACATCCTTTGTGATGTGGGCTTCCGTTAACTAATATAACTTTCATGGACCTTATATTTATGAGGTAATTTATATAATGACAAAAAAGCGAGAAAAGTATTATTCTTTTCCCGCTTTTCTTTGAGCCTCTTGTCGGATTCGAACCAACGACCCCGAGATTACAAATCACGTGCTCTGGCCAACTGAGCTAAAGAGGCAGATGGGTAAGCTTGCTACATCGCGCCGCTACAACCAAGTACCCTTGCTACGGTCAAGTCCTGGGGGATTCCGAGGGAGCTTGCCGTGTAGGACTTACCCGAGTGCAAAAGTAGATATAATTTCTGAATCTGCAAGGCCTTTTACCTCATTTCGTTTTATTTTAGTGATAAGTGCTTGACATATCTGATATTATATCTATGTTAAAATATGTATCCTGTTTCTTTGAAGTCCCTTTTTCAGGGTTTGATTTGTAGAATTTCCAGGATTTTGTGGAATATTTCTGTATTTTGATAAGCTCCACAGAGCTTGGATGAGCCCGGACCGTAAGCAAAAACTGGCACCATGATAGGTGTGTGATCGTCAGTCATGTAACGGGCTGTGATTTTCTTTTTATCTACGTTTCCGTCAACCAGTGTCAAGCCTCCGGTTTCATGATCGGCAGTTACGATTACCAATGTTTCTCCATTCTGGTCGGCAAATCTGAGGGCTTCGGCAACGGCCTGATCAAAACTGAGTGTTTCCAGAACGGAGCCGGGCAAGAAGTTGGCATGGCCGGCATAATCTACTTTCGCTCCTTCAATCATCAGAAAGAAACCTTTGCTGCCGGCGTTCTTCAATTTCTGTATCGCTTTCTGGGTAGCTTCAGCCAGAAGAGGCAAACTTTCTTCAGTGGTAGCTTTGCCCATCCGTTCGTCCACACAGATTTCCTTGTCTCCATTAGTATTCATTTCATCGACCGAGGTAGAGATGACATATTGTTTGGCTAATTCTTCTTTGAGGTTGATGCCGTCTTTCCTGTCTGTAAGGGTCGACATTCCGGAACCGTTGAGCAAGGATAAATTCCCTTTCAATAGCCAACGGGTAATTTCGTCGGTTTGGTCTCTTTCTGTTGTATGTCCGTAAAAGGCCGCTGGGGTTGCGTCGGCTATATTGCCCAAGGTTACGATACCGCAGGCATACTGTCGTGGTGCCAAAATCTCAGTTAGGGAAGGATTGATGCTTCCGCCTTCATTGGCACTGATATAACGGTTACAGGTCGGCTGTCCGGTCGCTATGGAGCTGCCGGCTCCGGCTGAGTCGGTTGTATATTGATCTTTTGCTTGGGTCTTAAGCAGGCCGATGTGTTTCAGTTGCAACATAGTCAATGCCTGGTTGACTGTCTGGGCGGCGCAGATTTGTGCCAGTCCCATGCCATCGCCTATCATAAGAATAATATTCTTGGGAGTTCGATCGGCATTATCCGATTGGAACGTTGGCTGATAGATTTCAACCGGCTGCTTCAAGTAACTGGAAGATTGGTCAAAACCCTCAAAGGAACGGGTTGCCTTGTCCAAACGGGTTGCTCTGGCCTTTTCTTCCGAAACTTGGACAACTGTTTTTTCTGCCAGTTGCATATTCTTACGGTCGAAGTCCTTGAAGAAGTCTGAGCACAGTTCCGGTTTGTCGGTATTGATAATATCGATTTCCATGTCATGAAATGTATTCCAAGCCGTTACCCCGTCGGGTGTTCCCCAGAAGCGGACCGGTTTTCCCCAGTTGTGTACTTTATGGATGACTTGGTTGATTTTATCTTTTTCCGGAGCAATGATGGCACCTTTTCCGTTCCAGTGTGAATATTTGTCGAACGAATCACTGACCAGTCCGATTCGTTCCAATTGTTCCGGCGTGTAGTCATATTGAGGTCTTCCATCGAAAAAGATAAAATCCGGATAGTTCTTGAAATCTTCCGGTTTAGGTGTATTACCTGTGATCAGCACTTTTACGGCTTTCGGATTGACCGACGGGTCAAATACTTCGGGATATTGCTGGAGTTTCTTTACCAATAGATCCAATGTAGGATGTTCTTCCGTTTTCAGGTCAATCATCAGTTGCAGCGTATGATCGTTATCGGCCCAGGGTTTCCCCTGATTACGTTTGAACTGGGTTACAATCGGGTTGATGTAAAGCTCGTCGATGGTTAAAGCAGTCGGCAGCTCGTCCCGATCGTGAGCAACCAGCAGCCCCGTCTCGTCGGCATTTGTATAAATATCGGCTTCAATGGAATAGACCTGTTGTGAATAAGCCTGATAAAAAGGAACACGCTGGCAATAATCATTGTGTGAATGAATATAGATGCGGGATTGCGCAAATAGCGATCCGGCAGAACTGACTGCAATAAGAGCCAGCAGGCTCCATCTTTTGTACATGTTTTTTAGTTGCATTTGTTTATCTGTTTTTAGGATGTAAAGTAAAAGATTTTTTATCAACGGGCGATGACTATCAGGTTACATCTTCGTGACAAGATTTTATTCGAAGCTGTTCAGCTTTGTTTTCTGGCAAATTTATAGTAAAAATCGGATATGCGGATCAACTACTTTTGATAAAAAGTAATATGTCGTCAATTTGTCAGTTTTTTCTTTCATTATTAGATAAAGAGTACGGCTAATAGAATCATTTCTTCTCCTATTTTTGCTTTTCACAGACACAATGAAATCCGGAAGATGAGGCGGTTAAGATGTTTTTTGATTATGGCCTTTTTACAGCTGACTGATATTTTGTATTTTTGCATCCATATTTCTAAAACTTAATAATAAGAATAAACACAATGGGTGGTTTTTTCGGTACTATCTCTAAGTCGGCCTGTGCTACTGATTTGTTCTATGGTACGGACTACAATTCACATTTAGGAACCCGTCGAGGCGGTATGGCTACATACGATAAGGAAAATGGGTTTACACGTTCGATTCATAATCTGGAAAATTCTTATTTTCGCACCAAGTTTGAGGCAGCTCTGCCTAAATTCGTAGGAAATGCAGGTATTGGTATCATCAGTGATACAGATGCCCAACCAATCGTTATCAATTCTCATTTGGGTAAATTCGCGATTGTTACGGTTGCTAAGATCAATAATATTGACGAGCTGGAAAAAGAATTGCTCGATCTCAATATGCATTTTTCAGAATTAAGCTCGGGTAAGACCAATCAGACAGAACTGGTTGCTCTTTTGATTACACAAGGCAAGAATTTCGTAGAAGGTATTGAAAATGTTTATAACCGGATTAAGGGTTCTTGTTCGATGCTGTTGCTGACGGAAGACGGTATTATTGCCGCCCGTGATAAATGGGGGCGTACGCCGATTATTATCGGAAAGAAAGACGGCGCCTATGCAGCTACCAGTGAGTCAAGCAGTCTGCCGAATTTAGGATATGAAATAGATAAATTTGTCGGACCGGGAGAGATCATCCGCCTGCGGGCCGACGGATTGGAACAGATGCGGAAACCGAATGAAGGTATGCAGATTTGTTCTTTCCTGTGGGTTTACTACGGTTTCCCGGTTTCCAGCTACGAAGGGAAAAATGTGGAGGAAGTCCGCTTTGCCTGTGGATACAAGATGGGCCAGAAAGATCATTCAGAAGTAGATTGTGCCTGCGGTATTCCTGATTCAGGAGTAGGTATGGCGTTAGGATATGCAGAAGGAAAAGGAGTTCCTTATCATCGGGCCATAGCCAAATATACCCCGACCTGGCCGCGCAGTTTTACGCCGTCAAACCAGGAGATGCGTTCACTGGTAGCTAAGATGAAGCTGATTCCGAACCGTTCGATGCTGGAAGGCAAGCGGATTCTGTTCTGCGATGATTCTATTGTCCGTGGAACCCAGTTGCGTGATAACGTAAAGATCCTGTATGATTATGGAGCAAAAGAAGTGCACATGCGTATCGCTTGCCCGCCGTTGATTTATGGTTGTCCTTTCATCGGATTTACTTCATCCAAGAGTGACCTGGAATTGATCACACGTCGTATTATCAAAGAACTGGAAGGCGACGAAAACAAGAATCTGGACAAGTATGCAACAACCGATTCTCCGGAATATAAGAAAATGGTTTCTATCATTGCCGAGCGTTTTGGTCTGACTTCTTTGAAATTCAATACGTTGGAGACGCTGATTGAAGCGATCGGATTACCTAAATGCAAGGTATGTACGCATTGTTTCGATGGAAGCAGTCATTTCTAATCCGTGATAAACTCTTGGAAAAGAGACTGTAATTAATTAAAAATAAATAAGCTTTTGTTTGCATCACCCGGGTGAATCAATTAATTCATATAGCTGAATTGATTAATTCAACCGGGTGATTTGTTTAATTCACCAAGGTGAATCAATTAAAAGTAAATTAATTTTTACGTAAATACTCTTACCTTTTTCTTTGTTGATACAAACTTTTCATTAACTTTACTGCGGATTCGATTGGAAGAATATACTTCTTATGTCATGAATAATATCAGTTTCAGTGGATTATATACGCAGTACTACAAGCGATCCTTCCTGTTTGTGAAGTCGTATGTACGTGATGATATGGTGGCCGAGGATATTGCTTCAGAGGCTTTGATTCAATTATGGGAGACTTTGAAGACTGAAACGGTAAATACTCCATTGGCATTGCTGACGACTATCTTGAAGAATAAAGCATTGAATTATTTGAAACATCAGGCTATAGAGTGGGAGGCAATGGAAGATATTTCGGACAAGCAGATACGGGATACTTCTTATCGGATCGCTACCTTGCAGGCTTGTAATCCGGAAGAGATGTTTTCTTCGGAGATAACCCGTATTCTGGAGGATACATTGGCTTCTTTGCCCGAACAGACACGTCAGATCTTTATCATGAGCCGATACGAACAGATGTCGGTAAAGGAAATAGCCGAAACCTTGCACTTGGCTCCCAAAAGTGTAGAATATCATATTACCAAATCATTGAAAGTACTTCGCATAGCCTTGAACGATTATTTACTGGTGTTTTGGTGGTCCCTGTAAATTAAAGCTAATGAAAGTAAACTTTCTTTTGAGTTTACTTGTTTTGAAATAAAAAGCTTTATGGATCGTACCAGTAAAACACATGTGTGCCCGTTATTGATAGCCTGTTTCCTGGGCTTTTCGCTGGGCACGAAGGGGCAAGTGGAGTTAATCTCTTCAGATACATTGCGGATAGATTCATTGCGAGTGGAGGAAATCAAGATCGGATATGCCGTCGGAAACCAACAAACCTTATCGGGGGCTGTCGATAAAGTTTCTGAAAAGCGGATGAATAAAGGATTTGTGACGACACCCTTGGAAGCTTTGAGCGGACAATCGGCGGGTGTCAGTATTTCTTCAGGTGAAAACCGGGCAGCCATGCTGTCGTCAGTGCGTGTCAGAGGTACAACTTCTCTGACGGGAGGAAATGATCCCTTGGTAATTATTGACGGTGTATCGGCAGATTTGAGTGCATTGAATACGATTTATCCGGCAGATATTGAGAGTTTCACGATTTTGAAAGATGCGTCCGAGACTGCTCAGTACGGATCGCGGGGGGCTTCTGGTGTAATTGAGGTAGCAACCAAGAAAGGGAAAAGTGAATCTTTTCGGGTAAGTTATACCGGGAATTACGGTGTTCAGTCGGTTTATAAGAATCTGGAAATGCTTTCGGCCGATGAATTCCGGGCCGTAGCGCGACAACTGAATATGGATATTCTGGATTTAGGTAACCAGACGAATTTCCCCGAAGAGATTACTCGTTTGGGAGTCATGCAAAATCACCATATAGCTTTTGGAGGCGGAACGAATACGACCAATTACCGGGCTTCTATTGGTATGATGGATCGGAAAGAGGTGGTACAGAATAATGCTTATCAGAATTTTACCGCTAAGGTAAATCTTTCGCAGAAGGCCTTTCAGGATCGTTTCCAGTTGGATATGGGTTTGTTTGGTTCGTTGCAGAAAAACAATTACCTGACGGATGAACAAAAGACCTTCTATTCGGCAGCGACATTCAATCCGACTTTCCCCAATCATAGAAATCCGGAAACTGGTTCGTGGGATCAGATTACGAATGCTAGTCAGATCACCAATCCGTTGGCTTGGCTGGAGGTACAGGATGATGAGTCGAATGCTCACTTTAATACCCACATGAAACTCTCTCTCTTACTGAACCGGCATCTGACGTTTTCGGTTTTTGGATCGTATTCCTATAATGTCATAGAAAATTCGCAGTATTTGCCCACTTCGGTCTGGGCACACGGACAAGCTTACAAATGGGAGAACAAGACGGAAGATTTGCTCGGGAACATGATGCTGAGCTATACCAATACCTGGGGAAAGCATAAGTTGGATGTCCTGGGATTGGCGGAAGTCCAGAAAAAGATTCTGACCGGATTTTATACCACTGTGACCAACTTTACTACCGATCAGTATGGATATAATAACTTGCAGGCAGGTGCTGTCCGCTTGTGGGAAGGAACGGGTTCGTTTTATGAATCGCCCCGGTTGGCTTCATTCCTGGCCCGTTTCAATTATGTGTACGACGGGAAGTATGTCCTGACCGCCAATGCCCGTGCAGATGCTTCGTCGAAAGTAGGAGAGAATAACCGTTGGGGCTTCTTCCCTTCTACATCCCTGGCGTGGATTTTGTCGGAAGAAGGTTTTCTGAAAGATGTGTCGTTTCTGAATAATCTGAAACTGCGTGCGGGTTATGGTGTTTCAGGAAATTTAGGAGCCATTGATTCGTATAATTCTTTACAGTTGATGAAACCGAATGGGGTTGTTTCGGTAAACGGTGCACCGACTGTTACGATGGGTGTGATCCGAAATGCCAATCCCGATTTGAAATGGGAAGTGAAGCGGACATTCAATGTCGGACTGGATGCCGGTTTCTTCCAGAATCGGCTGATTCTGGCGGCAGATTATTATCATGCTAAAACGAGTGATATGTTATATCTGTATGATGTCAGTGTCCCTCCGTTTGCTTATAATAAGTTATTGGCGAATTTAGGTTCGATGGAGAATAGTGGAGTTGAATTGGGATTAGGCATTACTCCACTTCAGAAGAAAGATATGGAATTGAATATCAACGTGAATGTTGCCTTTCAGAAGAATAAACTGTTGTCGTTAAGCGGTATGTATAACGGGCAATATATGTCGGCACCGCAATATACGCCGATTGCCAGCCTGAACGGAGCAGGTTTTCACGGAGGAAACAATCATATTGTATATCAGATTGTAGGAGAGTCGTTGGGCGTTTTCTATCTACCGCATTGTACCGGATTGGTAGAACAGGCTGACGGCAGTTATCGTTACGAAGTGGCGGACTTGAATGGAAACGGTGTCAATCTGGAGGATGGAGAAGACCGTTATGTGGCGGGACAAGCCACACCGAAGGCGATGCTGGGTTCAAACTTCAGTTTCCGTTACCGGAACTTCGATATCTCCCTGCAGATTAATGGGGCATTCGGACATAAGATTTATAACGGAACGGCACTGAGTTATATGAATATGGGTAGTTTCCCGGATTATAACGTTATGAAAGGTGCTCCCGAACAACGAATCAAAGACCAGACTGCTACCGATTATTGGTTGGAAAACGGAGACTATGTCAATTTTGATTATCTGACAGTCGGCTGGAATGTTCCTTTGGGGAAACTGAAGAAATATATTCGCTACTTACGCCTGTCTGCGTCTGTGAATAATTTGGCAACCATAACCGCATATTCCGGTTTGACGCCAATGATTAATAGTTCGATTGTGAACAGTACACTGGGAGTTGATGATAAACGGAATTACCCGGTGGCCCGTTCGTATTCAATCGGTTTGAATTTCCAATTTTAATGTTTGTCGGGTATGAAGAAGTTCAGTTTGTTTCTATATATAAGTAGTCTTTTCCTGTTAATGGGATGCAGCAAATTCCTGGAAGAACATCCGCGTGATCAGATCTCGGAGGAAGAAGCTTTTGATACGCCAGCCAATATTTATCTGAATACAGTTGCTACCTTATATAATTATATAGGAGGGAATAGTGATAGTCAAGGTCTGCAAGGAACGTATCGCGGCGTGTACGACTTGAATACGTTTACGACGGACGAAGCTATGCTCCCGACACGGGGTGGCGACTGGTACGACGGTGGTTTCTGGCAAGGACTGTTCTTACATCGTTGGGGAACGAATAATTACGCAATTCAGGCGACCTGGGAATATCTGTATAAGGTAATCGTATTAAGTAATAAATCTCTGGAAATCTTACAGACTTTACAGAAACAACATCCGGAGTACGAATTATCGCCTTATTTGGCGGAAGTCCGGGCAATCCGTGCCTTATACTATTATTATCTGGTAGATCTTTTCGGACGTGTACCGTTGGTATTGTCGTCGTCCACGCCTATGCAAGATGTTAAGCAAAGTGAACGGAGTGAGGTATTCCGGTTTATCGTGGATGAACTTCAGGTCGCATTACCCGATTTGAGTTTGGAACGAAGTAATTATCCGGGTGATTATTACGGACGGGTGACGCGCCCGGTGGCTTTTTTCCTGTTGGCTAAACTGGCATTAAACTGCGAAGTCTATTTGCATGACCGGTGGACGACTACAGCTCGCCCGGATGGAAAGTCTATTTATTTTAAGGTTGGCGACCGTTACCTGAATGCCTGGCAAACAACGATGGCGTATTGTGATTCGCTGACAGTCTGCGGTTACCGGCTTTCTCCGGTTTATACCGATAACTTCAAAGTCTATAACGAAGGTTCGGAAGAGAATATCTTTACCATCCCGATGGATAAGAATTTATATGCGAACCAAATGCAGAATCTGTTCCGTTCCCGTCATTATAATCATGCAAAGGCGTATGGGTTGGGAGGCGAGAATGGATCGAGTGCTACCATCGAAGCCCTTCAGACATTTGGTTATGGAACGGATTCTGTTGATACCCGTTTTGACGCCTGCTATTTTGCGGGAGTTGTATTCGACTTGAACGGTGATACGGTTCGGTTGGATAATGGAACGGTCTTGGAGTATCTTCCTTGGGATATTCAGCTGGATCTTTCAGGACTGGCTGCTGAGAAGACGGCAGGAGCACGGATGAAGAAATACGAAGTGGATAGTCAGGGAACGAAAGACGGGAAGTTATCTGACAATGATATCGTCCTTTTCCGGTATGCAGATGTCTTGCTGATGAAGAGTGAGGCCAAAGTGAGAAATGGAGAAAATGGTGACAGCGAACTCAACGAAGTACGTCGGCGGGCAGGAATGCCGGAACGGAAAGCTACGCTTGAGAATATTCTGGCAGAACGCCAGTTGGAATTGGCTTGGGAAGGCTGGCGCCGACAAGACCTGGTTCGCTTTGGCCGGTTTACGAGGACTTATAGCAGTCGCCCGCAGTTACCGCAAGAAGAAAATGGTTATACCACTGTTTTCCCGATTCCCGACAATGTACTGACACTGAATAAACAGCTGACACAAAATCCGGGATATTAAAGAAAGACCGGGAAAAAGAGAAAAGCCCTTCGAATTTCTCCGAGGGGCTTTTCTGTGTGAGTTAATTCTACGAAAGATGTTTCATGAAGTTTAGAACAAATCCAATTCTGCAATAGCTACTACCTGACCTCCGGCGGCGATGCGGGTGGCTTCTATTTTAACGAAGCGGGCAGAAACCGGTTGCTGGAAGTAATGCTGGCGCTTGGTTGGGTCGTTGATCAGATTTCCGAATTCAAAATCTTCGACCTTTTTCCAGCTATTGCCGTCAGCACTGATGTAGAATACTCCTTTTTCCATCATGCCTTCTGCATTGACTGTCTGTGGTGTGTAGGCAAATCCCTTGAGTTCACGTGAAGCTCCCAAGTCGATGACAATAGATTGATTCTTTCCGGGTTTTGACAACCAATAAGAATAAGGCTGCTCATCAAATGCCAAGGTTGCCTGATGATTATCGGCTTCACTGCTGGCTGATACCAATTTCCAATCCTGTTTGATCCATCCGAAACGATCCGACTGCATGGCTCCTTCCATCCCATTTAATACAGCAAAGGCCTTTACTTCTCCATTTTCCATCTGGAACGGTTTTGTGTATTTTGTGGATGAAGTAGTCGGAGTACTGCCATCTGTTGTATAATAGACGGTATATCCTTGACTCAAATTCTTAGAGGCATTTTCTCCGTATTGATTCCATTGGAAGTCTTGCAGTTTGGGTTCAATACGAACATTTCCGGCGAGATCCCGGATAAAGTCCAACTGAGGCGGACGTGCCTGATAGTGATGAGCCGTGATAGTATGAATAGCCGGATTCGCCCGGTTTTCCAGGAAACGGATGCGAATCTTGTCCGTAGTCACATCCGGGAAACGGAGGATGCGTTTGTATCCGATATTGGTCGCTTGGGCAATTTCTTTCCACTGGCCGTCAATCCAGGCATCTACCGCATGTTTCTCAACTCGTTCACTATGCGAAGCGATGGCTTCCTGCAAGAGCAAACGATTGAATGTAATAGGTTGAGGTGTCGAGATTGTGATCTCTTTCTTCTTTCCATCCAATTCGACATAGGTATTCTCGTCATCGTCCAAAACTTCTTTCGGGCCTTTGGCTCCTTCCAATAAGTTCGTACCGTAAGTCTCCCGGATCCGTTTACCGGCTTCCGTCAGCGAAGCCACGTCGGCTGGTGAGAAGCGTCCGTCGCGATTGGGAGGAATATTCAACAGGAAGGTGGAATTACCGCCAACAGCACGCTCGTAAATATCAAACACATCGTCAGCACTTCTAACTTTCTGATGCGTATCGTCGCGGTAGAACCAGCCTTCGCGGATGGAGGTATTCGTTTCAGCCTGTTGGTAATGCAGGTATTTTGCTTTATACAATACCTCGCGACTGCCTAGGTCTTTATCCATCATATCTACGAAAACCGTAGCTGTATCCGGATTGTGCGGATAAGTAATGACGTTCCATTCGGTGTCTCGGGTTTGTCCTGCTTCGTTACCACACCAACGAACATCTTCACGGCCAAAGATTACAGCTTGTGGAGCCAGCTTGTGAATCAGTTCTTTCCAGGCGGTATAGTTATACCGTTGTCCGCCTTTCCGCTTCGGATGAGCTCCGTCGAACCATACTTCATAAATAGGACCGTATTCAGTCAGCAATTCAAACAACTGGTTGAGGAAATACTCATTGTAGTCATCCACCTCAAACTCAAATTTAGTCTGGTTGGCAAACGGGCGGCCAGGAACTTCACGCGGAATCGTCCTTTTGGTATATTTGCTCAGGTTCCCGTATAGGCCGTCCGGACTTTCTATCTGGAACAAATCAGCCGGAGAAAGATAAATACCCAGTTTTAATCCATATTTCTGGCAGGAAGCCGATAAGTCTCTTAGGACATCTCCCTTTCCATCCTGAAATGGACTCGACATAATTCCATGAGTCGTGTAACGGCTTTGCCATAATACAAAACCATCGTGATGCTTTACTGTCAGAATAACCATTTTCATACCGGCAGCCTTCATGGTTTCACACCACTGGTCGGTATCCAGATTCTTCAAATCGAAGACTTTTGGATCTTCCATGCCAGTTCCCCATTCGCGGCGGGTAAATGTATTTGGACCGAAATGGATAAATGCTATGTATTCATTATGAAGAGCTGCCAACTGGTTTTCCGTTGGAACCACGTGAGCCGCCTTTTCGATAATCATTTCTTTGCTGTCGGTAGGCTCGATTGGAATCGTGTTTTGAAACGCCATCTGGTCTTGCTGCTTTGAGCCGCAAGCGGTCAGTAATAAAGTGACACTTAATAAACTCCAAATATTCTTCATCCCATTTTTGTTGTTTAAGTTTGCAATCCGTTTTTATTTGTTAGAACAAAGAAACGGAATATCAGTCATTTCTCCTAATACGAAACAGGCAAAATATACAAGAAAATCGACCTCTTGATTTTTTCCTGAAAAAAGTGGATTTTTTGTTCAGGGGTTTTTCAGGTTAAATTGTCATATTAATGAAACGGATAAAAAAGATGGATTACGAATTATTACAGCGATATATTGAAGGACGAGTAACGGCAAAAGAAGCAGAGCAAGTTGTCGATTGGCTGGATGCGGATGATGCGCATGTAAAGGAGTTCATGGCTTTACATAAAGCATTCGACATCTCCGCGATGAATCAATCGGCAGCCCAGACACTTCAGAAGCGGGCAAAGCAAATAAAGCTTCGTTCGGTTGGCATAGAATTGGTGAAGGTTGCAGCTGTGATTTTGTTGGTATTAGGAATTCAGTATGGGTGGGAGTTCAGACAACCTGAAAGAGATGTAGAAGAGAAACCTCTATACCAAACTTTATATGTACCTGCCGGACAACGGGCTGAACTGATTTTACCGGATAGTACAAAAGTGTGGCTGAATGCCCATTCCAAATTAGTTTATCCATTATCTTTTCAGCAAGATACTCGTTCGGTAGAACTCTCAGGAGAAGCCTATTTTGAAGTTCGACGGAATGAAAAAGTGCCATTTGTCGTAAAGACTTCGAAAGTGGATGTAAAAGTATTGGGAACAGAATTTAATGTTTTAGCCTATGAAGAAGAAGTTGACTTTGAAGTGGCTTTATTAAAAGGAAGTGTCTTACTGGAATCATCAAGGTGGCGGGAACCTCATTCGATGAAACCAGGAGAGATGGTTTATTCCAAGGACGGGCAATATTATTCGGAATTTATTCAGAATCCGGATTATTTCAAGTGGAAAGAAGGTCTGATCTGTTTCCGGAATGAACCGATCTCAGATATCATAGATAAATTGTCTTTGTATTTTGATGTGAAGATACAGCATCAGGACCAAGCCTTTTTGAAGGAACGTTATACGGGAAAGTTCAGGAGCAAAGACGGTGTGGAACAGGTGTTGAAAGTTTTGCAGATGGAACATCA
>UMCI01060797.1_pt1 | contig 16915 bp, 17 predicted proteins | sample 1964211 | NCBI WGS metagenome assembly UMCI01 (sample SAMEA4835966, study PRJEB28245) | human gut metagenome | biome: gut microbiome; material: fecal sample | place: Denmark | collected 2008 | reverse complement strand
ACAGTACCGGGGAGAGCCCCGCCGCCGTCTGGCCTGCCGGTTCGGAGCCCTGTTGGGCTACCCGGAGGCGGACTGTCTGCGGATGATCGGAGAGAACACCGAGCGGGAGAGCGGAGACGAAAATTGATAAGACCAGGGAGGCGGACAGGAAAGCCGGTCGGCCTCCCTAGTTTCCCTATGCTCCCCCAGAAATCAGCTGTGCTGCCGGGACATCTGTCCCGGCGCTGAATTTTGCAGAAAGGAGGCGGTGCACCATGCCCGCCGTTTTTATCAAACATCCGGAATGGATGGATATTTCCTGTCCCGACGGCACTGTGAGCCACGGGGCCAACCAGGACTGGTTTCCGGAGCCCTTTCAGCAGCGGGCGGGCTGCGGTCCCACCACCGCCTCCCAGATCTTCTGCTATCTGGCCAGGCGGGGACCGGAGCTGGCTCCCCTCTGTATGTCGGTCCCGGCGGGACAGGCGGCTTTTCTGGAGCACATGTGCCGGGTGTGGCAGTTCGTTACTCCCCGGAGCCACGGTCTCAACCGGCCGGAGTATATGGCGGAGGATATGGCGGCTTATGGCGCGGCCCAGGGTGTAGCTCTGGCGCCCACCATGTTCGCTTTTCCCTCTGCCCGTACCAAGCGGCCCTCCTGGGAGCAGCTGCGGTGCTTTGTGACGGAGAGTCTGGCAGCGGACTGCCCGATAGCCTTCCTGAATCTGGACAACGGGAAGATCAAGAATCTGGACCGGTGGCATTGGGTCACCATCGTGGGCCTGGAGGAGAATATGGCCGCGGTGGTGGATAACGGCCGTTCCTTTACCATGGATCTGAAACTGTGGTACGCCACCACCAAGACCCGTGGCGGGTTCGTGGCGGCTCTGGGCACGGGAAAGGAATTTGCCGCGGAGGAAAAGACATCGGTGGAGGCGTGACCTCCCGCCGGACAAAGCAGAAGATAAAAGGCATGCTGCCATACGCAGCGTGCCTTTTTATTTGCATCGTGTTTACCGGCTGTTTACGGGGATTTTATCCGGGAGACGTGGACAAAGGGCCCTACCCTATGGTACACTGGGGAAAACTGGCGGCGTATGCCCGGGAAAGGAGAGGATGCTGTGGCAGAACTGAAGGAGAAACGGCTGTTCCTGCTGGATATGGACGGCACCATCTACCTGGATAACGACCTGTTTCCGGGGACCATCCCCTTTCTCCGCTGGGTGCGGGAGACAGGAGGGACCTACCTCTTTCTTACCAATAACTCCTCTCGATCCGCCCAGGCCTATGTGGAAAAGCTGGGGCGGCTGGGCATCGGAGCGGTGAAAACGGACTTTCTTACCAGCGTGGATGCCCTGATTGCCGACCTGCAGGCGGGGCCGAAGCGAAAGTTGTGCTACGTCTTCGGTACCGAGAGCTTCCGGGCCCAGCTTCGGGAGGCGGGGGTCTCCGTGACGGACCGCCTGGAGGAGGACATCGACTGTCTCCTCATCGGTTTTGATACGGAGCTGACCTTTCAGAAGCTGGAGGATGCCTGCATCCTCCTGAACCGGGGGGTGGACTTTATCGCCACCAACCCCGACTGGGTCTGCCCCACCTGGTATGGTTCCGTGCCGGACTGCGGCAGCGTCTGCGAGATGCTGTACCGGGCCACAAAACGGCGGCCACGGGTCATCGGAAAGCCCCAGCGGGCCATGGTGGATCTGGCTTTGCGCCGTACAGGCCTTCCGCCGGAGGCGGCTCTGGTGGTGGGAGACCGGCTGTATACCGACATCGCCTGCGGTGTGAACGCCGGGGTGGATTCCGCCTTCGTCCTCTCCGGGGAGGGTACGCTCGCCGACCTGGAGGCAAGCCAGGTGAAGCCCACCTGGGTATTTGACGACATTGCCGCCCTGCACCGGGCGCTGCGGGAGGAGGGAAACCATGGACAGCACCGTTGACGCCGTCCGGGGCTATTACGACGAAAATGCACAGCTGGAGTGGGACCGCCTGGAGAAGCACCCCTTTGAGTTCATCTTCACCACGGGGATGATGGAGCGGTATATCCGTCCCGGGGACAGCGTACTGGACATCGGCGGCGGCCCGGGGCGCTACAGCATCCACTATGCCAAAATGGGCTGCCGGGTAGTGCTGGCGGAGCTCTCCAGCGGCAATGTGGCCCTGGCCCGGGAAAAAGCGGCGGAAGCCGGGGTGGCGATAGAGACCTATGTGTGTGACTGCCTGGAGCTGGAGCGGCTGGACCTGGGGCAGTTTGACCATGTGTTTCTGATGGGGCCTCTGTACCACCTCCAGAGGGAGGAGGACCGCGTCCGGGCGGTGGAAGTGGCTCTGAGGCACCTGAAGCCCGGCGGAATGCTGTATGTGTCCTTCATCCTGACCTTTGCCGGGATCATCTACGACCTGCAGAACGAGGGCTATGTAGTGGAGGATCTGAAAAATCCCTTGGCCATGAAACTGGTGGAGGCGGTGGACCGGGGAGAGGACTACTGCGGTCCCGGGTTTACGGAAGTCTATTTCTACCACCAGCGCAATATCCTGCCCTTTATGGAGCGCTTCCCCCTGGAGAAGCTGCACCTCTTTGGCCAGGAGGGCATCCTGGCGCCCAACTACCGGGAGATCCTGTCCCGGAGCCCGGAGGAGTTTCAGGCTTGGCTCACGGTGGCCCGGCGGTATCTGGAGGTGCCGGAGCTGCTGTCCTATTCTGAGCACGCCATGTATATCGGCAGGAAGCTGCCGTAACAGAAAATGACGAGGGAGAAAACATATGAAGCTGAATAACAAGCGGACGGTCCTGGTAGGCCTGGCCTTTCTGTCCATCTGTGCTTTCTGGCAGATGTACGACAACGTGGTGCCTCTGATCCTCACCAACACCTTCCACATGAACGAGTCCGTGTCCGGCGCCATTATGGCCGCCGACAATATCCTGGCTCTGTTCCTGCTGCCCTTCTTCGGCGGGCTGTCGGACAGACTGACCACCCGCTTGGGCCGGCGCACCCCCTTCATTCTGGGGGGCACGGCGGCGGCAGTGGTGCTGATGAACCTGCTGCCTCTGCTGGATAACCGATATGCGGCGGTAGGGGATACCCTGGCCCTGGGGGCATTTGTGGTGGTGCTGGGCCTTTTGCTGATCGCTATGGGGACCTATCGTTCTCCGGCAGTGGCCCTGATGCCCGATGTGACCCCCAAGCCCCTGCGCAGCAAGGCCAATGCCATTATCAACCTCATGGGTGCTGTAGGCGGCATGATCTATCTGGCCATCGCGGCAGTGCTCTATCCCAACAGCAAGGTGGAGGGGCTCAGCCATGTGAACTACCAGCCTTTGTTCCTGGTGGTCAGTGTCATCATGGTGGCAGCGGTAGCAGTGATGTATTTCACCATCCGGGAACCTAAGCTCTACGCGGAAAACCAGGCCTATGAGGCGGCCCATCCGGAGCTGAACCTGGCCCAGGATGATGGCAGCGGCCACGAGGTGCTGCCCGCTCCCGTGAAGCGGAGCCTGGGGTTCATTCTGGCCTCCATTGCCCTTTGGTTCATCGGCTATAACGGCGTCACCACCTGGTTTACCACCTATGTCAGCCAGGTCATGGGGGAGGGCCTGGGCGGTGCCTCCACCTGCCTGCTGGTAGCTACCGGCGGTGCCATCGTCTCCTACATCCCTGTAGGCGAGGTGGCTTCCCGGGTAGGCCGGAAAAAGACCATCCAGGCAGGGGCCATCCTGCTGGCTGCTTGCTTTATGGCCGGCTATTTCCTGACGACCATGTACCGGGAGATCAATGCCATCATGTATGTGGTGTTCGTGCTGGTGGGCCTGGCCTGGGCAGCCATCAATGTCAACTCCCTGCCCATGGTGGTGGAGATGTGCAAGGGTAGCGATGTGGGCAAATTTACCGGCTATTACTATACCGCCTCCATGCTGGCCCAGGTCATCACTCCGGTGGTGGCAGGTACCCTCATGCGGCAAATTGGATACTTTATCCTCTTCCCCTATGCAGCCTTCTTCGTGGCATTGAGCTTCATCACCATGTGCTTTGTCCGCCACGGTGACTGCAAGGCCGCGGCCAAGCGGGGACTGGAGGCTTTTGAGGATATGGACGACTGAGAAAGGAAGGATACGAGATGAAGAAGATTCCACGGGGCGTGGTGGGCGCTGTGGCAGTAGGTGCTGCCGCTGCCGCCGGCTGGTGCGCGATGCTGCGGCCCCGGCGGAACCAACCGGGCTGGGAGAAGCTTCAGGGGGTACGCTATGCCCACCGGGGCCTTCACGATGCCGGGGCGGGTATACCGGAAAATTCCATGGCGGCCTTCCGTCTGGCGGTGGAGCATGGCTTCGGCGCGGAGCTGGATGTCCACCTGATGGCTGACGGGAATCTGGCGGTAGTCCACGACAGCGATCTCACCCGGGTATGCGGGAAGAAAGCGCTGATAGAGGACCTGACGGCGGGAGACCTGGGAGAATATCCTCTTCAGGGAACGGCAGAGATCATTCCTCTGCTGGAGGAGGTCCTGGCCGTTTTTGAGGGGAAAGCGCCGCTCATTATTGAGCTGAAAGCGGAGAAGGGAAACGCCAACGATCTGACGGACCGGGTAATGGAGGTCCTGGCGGACTATCGGGGTGTGTATTGCATCGAATCCTTCCATCCTGCGGTGCTGCTGCGGCTGGAGAAACGCTATCCTGAAGTGCTGCGGGGCCAGCTTTCCCAGAATTTCTTCCGGGGCAGTGAGACGGGACTTCTCTCCTGGCTGTCGTCGGTGGTGATGACCTATCTTCTCTCCACTTCCCTGACCCGGCCGGATTTTATCGCCTACCACTACACAGACCGGAACTGCCCCAGCCTCAAGCTGATGAAGAAGCTGTATGGCGTCCACGAAGTGGCCTGGACCGTCCGGGACCCCTCGGACCTGGAGGCCCTGGAAGCGGAGGGCGTTACTGTGATTTTTGAGGGATTCGTGCCCTGATTGGGGAGAGAGAAACCAAACAGCCGGGAGACGGATAAGAGATTCCGTCTCCCGGCTGTTGTTTTACAGCTAGGTCAGCTGTTGCGGCGGCTGATGGGGTGCCGCAGCAGGATACGGCTGAGGGCCTTCCCATTGAAGGGGTAGAGGGGGTAGAGGTATCCTTTCCCCAGAATTGGCTTGGTAGTGACCAACAGAACCAGGAAGAGCAGAATTCCTGCCACCAGGCCCCACACGTCGAAGGCGGCGATGAGCAGCAGGATCACCATCCGCATCAGCTTGAGAGCATACCCCAGCTCAAAGCTGGGCTGAGCGAAGTTGGCAATGGCCACGAAGGCCATGTATACCAGCACCTCCGGCACCAGCCACCGGGCCTGGACAGCAAATTCTCCCAGGATCAGGGCTCCCAGCATACTGAAGGAGCTGCTCAGGGCGTCGGGGGTGTTCAAAGAGGCCAGCTTCAGGAGGTCCACCACAAATTCCAACAGCAGCATCTGTACCAGCAGCGGTACGCTCCCCTCCTCCTCCGGGGCTACGAAGCGCAGGAACTCCGGGGCCTGGGAGGGGTCCTTTACCAGAAGGTACCACAGCGGCGTGATGAAGAGGGACAGCAGCATCACCGCGATGCGGAGATACCGGAGATAGGTGCCGACGAGGGGCGGGAAGTAGTAATCGTTGGCCTCCTCCATGAAGTCAAAGAAGTGGGTGGGCAGCAGCATCACCGACGGCGAGTTGTCCACCAGCAGGACGATATTTCCCTCCATGACGCAGGCGGTGGCGGAGTCAGGCCGCTCGGTGTAGCGGACCTTGGGAAAGGGGTTGTACCACTGGGGGGCCATCATGGCTTCGGCGATACTCTCCTGGCTCATGGCGGTGGAGTTGATGTCGATGGCAGCCAGTTTTCGCCGCAGGGTCTCCAGTTCCTCCTGATCCACTTTATTTTCCAGATAGGCCAGCACCACGTCAGTTTTGCTGCGGCTGCCCACCTTGTGGCTCTCCAGTGTCAGATTGGTGTCCCGGATACGGCGGCGGAGGAGAGCGGTGTTCTGCACCAGGGTTTCCGTAAAGCCGTCGTGACTGCCTCGGAGGACCTTGCCGTCAGAGGGCTCGGATACCGCCCGGCAGGGATAACCCTTGGCGTCGATGAGAGCACAGTGGTCAAATCCATCCACCAGCAGCACGGTTTTGCCCAGGAAGGCACCGGTAAGAATGGCGTCCACCTGGTTTTCACAGTTTACCTCGCAGAAGGTGATGCACCGGTCGATAAAATCCTGCATATCCCGGGCCTCCTCCCCCAGCTGAGCGCCCCGGCCCAGCAGGAAGGAGCAGATCCGCTCGATGACGCCGTCGTCGCCGTAGCCATCAATGACGTAAAGGCGGCCCCGGCGGCTGCCGATCCACAGGTCCCGGGAGATCACATCATAGCTGCGCCCTACGCCCAGAAGGCTGTCCAATACCGATTGATTTTCGCTGAGCTTGTCCGTAAGCTGATCCATATCATGTCCTCCTGTGGGTATTTGGGGATAGTATGCCCTGCAGGAAGGGACTTATGCTGGCAATGGACCGTGGCGGCGGACAGCTTGCTTTTTTTTGTCCGCCGGGTATAATGAAAGGTGATCCAAAAGAAAAGGAGGCGGCCAATGGAGACAAAAAAGTGGGAAGCACTGTTTACCGCAGTGGAGCTGGGCAGTTTCACCCGGGCGGCGGAAAAGCTGGGGTGTACCCAGTCGGGATTGACCCATATGATGAACAGCCTGGAAAATGAAGTGGGCTTTCCGCTGCTGGTCCGGGACCGGTATGGCGTTCGCCTGACCCCCGCAGGGGAGCAACTGGCGCCCGCTGCAAAGGAGCTGCTGCAGGCGGGCCGCCGCCTGGAGGGAGAGATCGCCGCTCAGAGCAGCCGCAAAAGGGAGAATATCCGGGTGGCGGCCTATTCCAGTATCTGTATGCACTGGCTGCCCACCATCGTGCAGCAGTTTCGCTGGGCGTTTCCCGATGTATCGGTGGATATCCGCATGGGCAGTGTGGAGGAGATGTACCGCTGGCTCCAGGATGACAAGGTGGATCTGAGTTTTGCCAGCCGCCAGGATCGGGGCAGCTATGACTGGGTCCCCCTGTGGGACGATCCCCTGCTGGCGATCCTGCCTATGGATTACCCGGCGGAGGGGATGAAGCGTTTCCCAGTGACGGAATTTGGCGGGAAAGAATTTCTGATGCCTTCTCTGGGCTTTGATCTGGATATCATGCGGGTCTTTGAGGATCAGGCGGTCCGGCCGGATATCAAGGACACCCAGGTGGAGGACGCTGCTATTTTGTCCATGGTGGAACACGGCTTAGGGTTTAGCATCCTGTCGGAGCTGGTGCTCCAGGGCCGCCGGGACAATGTCCGCAGCCTGCCGCTGGACCCGCCGGCCTGCCGGCGGATCGGCATTGCCGTGCCGTCTCTGGAGGAGGCGACGCCCATTATCCGGAAGTTTATCGACTACTCACGGCGTATTGTAACGGAGCTGCACCAGTAGCTGAGAGATTCGAGAATAAACAAGAGGAAGGCTCAAAGAGCCTTCCTCTTGTTTGTTGATAGCAGGGATCATTCCACCGTCTCTCCTCCGGCAAAGCGGATGGCCTCCAGGGCCAGCTCCAGGGTGGGATCGGTGAAGGGATATGTCAGATGATAGAGCCGGGCTGCCAGAGGCAGCTCCGTGCAGCCCAGGATCAATGTCTGGGCGCCCCGGTGCAGCAGATCTTCCATGGCATGCCGGGCGGCGGACGAGTCATAGCTGAAATCCCCGGCTTTGACGCCCTGATAGGTCATGTCCATGATGGCTTTCTGCCCTTCCGGGTCCGGAGTCAGTATTTCAATGCCGGTACCGGCAAAGGTGCGCTGGTAAATGCCGGTCTGGACGGTACCATCAGTCGCCAACAGTCCTGCGGTAGTGATGCCCTGCCTCTGGAGGGCCTGGGCTGTCAGACGGATCATGTGGAGGACGGGGACCTCCACCGCCCCGGCTACCGCGTCATAAAAATTGTGGGCGGTGTTGCAGGGCATGACCAGTACCTGAGCTCCCATTTTTTCCAGCGATGTGGCGCTGGCTATCAGCTGGGGGACAGGGTCCTCTCCGCCGTGGAGCAGGGCTGCCGTCCGGTCGGGGATGTTAGTGTTGCTGTCAATGAGGACCCGCAGATGATCCTGATCCTGCTGGGCTTTCGTATGCAGGGTGATCTTTTCAAACAGGTCCACAGTGGCCAGGGGGCCCATACCGCCGATGATCCCTATGATTTTCTTGGCCATACTGGTCGCCTCCTTTGCCCGTATAGTCTACCACAGGGGATGGGGAGACGCAAGGGCGAAAACAATGGGGAAAGAAGCACCACGGTCCCGCTGGACACGCCCCTTCCGTCAGCTTTTAATGCAGTACCTTTGCCAGAATCATCAGAACCCACAAGTGGGCAGGATACACCACATAAAACAGCCATTTGGATACTTTGCTGTTAACGCCGCGTTCTCCAGAGTATAGATAGATGGGGAGAATAACAGCTATCATGGCCCACTCACTGTCAAAGCATAATGTTGAAAACAGGGATATTCCGGTGCCGCCCGAATAGTAGGACAGGCAAGCTTTGATGAGCAGCAGTACAGACCACGCGATTACGCCGGCATAGGCAATTTTTTTCCTGTTGTAGCCGAAGTAAAAGACGAACAGCAACGGCAAAAGGTAGAAGGAACCTTCACAAAATGGCAGAGATATCAGGGATAAGATCAGGATCCCCAGAATAGAAGAATACTTTTTTGCTCCCCTGTTGACTGTGGCTGTTTGCAGCAGCTTCAGGATGAGCAGATAGACGGATAATGTGAGGAAGATATTATTTCCTTGCTGCAGCGCGTAAAAATCCATTTCGCCTGTGGCGTAGTTTACGGAGTGGAACATATAGTTGATCGCCATATTTCCCGCCAGCATGATGCATGCGAAAGTGAAAATTCTTTGGAAATATTTTCTCCAATTCCGTGTGTGATAGAATCCCTCTACCAGGAAATAGACAAACAGTGGTGCAACAAAGCGCGGCAGTAAGCTGATCCACTCCGGACCGATTCTCAGATAGGAATGGATATGGTCAACGACCATGAACACCATTGCTATGATTTTCAATGTAAATTCAGTACAACAAAAACTTCTTTTCATAAAGACCCCTTTCTTTTCGCACAGTTTCCCATTCTATTAAAATATGTCTGCACCGTCAAGGAAGAAAGCTTTAAGAATCTTGGAAGAAATTTAAAATATTACCCCGGAAACAGGTGAACGCAACTCCGGCAAAGCGCAAAAAAGGCGGCCCCACGGGAGGCCGCCCTGCAGGATAAAGTCGTTTTTTCAAATCATTTTCCCTGCAGCCGCTTCAGCAGCCGCAGCTTCAATGCGTGAAACCGGGCCAGGCGGCCGCTGGTGTACAGAATACCCACCAGCATCATCCCATAGGCAAAGCCCAGGGCGCAGCTGGCTGCCGGCTCCCAACCGGCCGGCATGCCTGATGCACACCACACCAGGTAGAGGGTAAAGAGCACGGTCCCGATGATAAACAGCACACACATCCGCCGGGCAAATTTCTGCTTCTCATGGTTGCTGTAGTCCGCCACTTTTACCACGGTCTCCTCCAGTTCCTTGTTCATTCTGGTATCCATCCTTTCTCCGTCCAGCAGCTCCCGGAGCTCTACCTTGTGGTAGTCCGCTAGAGACATCAGGAGATCCAGATCCGGCAGGTTGCTCCCGGTCTCCCACCGGGATACCGTCCGGCTGGAAACCCCTAGGATCTCCGCCAGCTGCTCCTGGGTAACATTCTTTTCCTTCCGCAGCTCTTTCAGAAAGCTGCCGATTTTTTTCTGATCCACTGTGGTTCCTCCCTTCGATGAAAAGATTACCCCATGTCGGGACCAGAGAACAGGACACAGAGCGGGAATGGACAGGAAATGTTCACCGGACACATGGTGTCCGGCCATAAAATCCCTACATAAAAAGGAAAACGGCTGCCAGACAGGAAAGACGAACCGGTTAAATGACAAAATAAGGCGGCCTTGGGGGCCGCCTTATTCGATGTGCAGATCCAGTGCTTTATTCATCGCTGCCGTTATGGTCCAATCTTCTCAAGATAAAAGCGCCCATGACAGCTATGGCAATAACAGAACCACCGTCAGGCCAATTCATGGTTTCCGCCAAAATGGCCGCGCCAAGATAGCCGGCAATAATGGTTACAATAGCTGCTATGAATTCCAACCTGAGTTTCATGTGCGACTTCCTCCGACAGAAGCTGGTTATGTGCTCTGGGAAAAATAGGCCCGGGCCTCATCCGCGTCCCGGATGATCTGCTGCCGGAGGGCCTCCAGGTCGTCAAAGCGGTGCTCCGGCCGCAGCATTTTCAGGAACTCCACCCGGCAGACTTCACCGTAGAGCCCCAGCTTTTCGTCCAGCAGATGGCTCTCCACCGTCACGCTGCCGTTCTCATCCACTGTGGGTCGGACACCCACATTGGTGACAGCGGGGAATACCTGGCCGTCCACCGTCACCCGGGCGGTATAGACGCCGTAAGCGGGAACCAGATGGCCCGCCGAAGGGATCAGGTTCACGGTGGGGGCGCCCAGCCGGGACCCCAGGCCCTTGCCATGGCGGACCGTGCCGGTGAGGGAGTAGGGGCGGCCCAGGAAGCGGCGGGCCTCCTCCACATTTCCCTGTTCCAGCAGACCGCGGATGTGGGTGGAGCTGACAGTGACGCCGTCCAGGGTGACGGCGGGAATGATGTCGCAGCCGATACCCAGTTGTTCAGCCTTTCGGGCCAGCAGGGTAGGGGTTCCGGTGTTTTTGTGGCCAAAGCGGAAGCTGTGGCCGGCCACCAGCCACCCGGCCCGGTACCGCTGAGCCAGCATGAGGATAAAATCCACCCAGGGCATGGTCATCATCTCCTGGTCAAAGGGAGCGACAATGACCTCTTCAATGCCGAACAGTTCCCGTACCGCCTGGCGGCGCTCCTCCGGCGTGGTGAGCAGCGGCACCGGCGTACCGGTAACGAACTCCCGGGGAGAGCGGTCGAAGGTAAATACGGCAGGCGTGAATCCCTTTTCCTTGGCTCGCTCCACCGCACGACGCAGCAGGGCCTGATGGCCCAGATGAATACCATCAAAAAAGCCCAGGGCGATGACTTTTCTGTTTTCTTTGTCCATGGGAGGACCCTCCAAGCAGCAAAATAAGAAAGCAGCGGCTCAGCTGCCGAAAAAGTTCTTGACGGAGACCAGATATCCTTTCTGATACCGGCTCAGGCACAGGAAATCTCCCTCCTGGCTGTATACCCGGTAGAGGGCCTCCTCTTCCAGCCCCCGGACGGGGACAGGATTCCCGTTGCGGCAGAGCTTTTCCTGCCGGGGAGAAGAGAGAGTGACCGGGGCATAGGAGCGGAAAAAGCTGTCCGTGGGCAGCAGCAGAGCCTCCCGGCTCTCCTCCGCCTGCTCCAGGGTCACTGCCTCTGTCAGAGTGAACCCGGCGGCCATAGTCCGCCGGAGGCTGTACATACAGCCGCCGCAGCCCAGAGCCTCACCGATATCATGGCAGAGGGTGCGGACATAGGTGCCCTTGGAGCAGCGTACCCGCAGGAGGTAGTCCCGTTCCCCCGTCTGCTCCAGCAGTTCCAGGGCGTGGATGGTGATGTGACGGGGGTCCCGGTGGATCTCCTTCCCCGCCCGGGCCAGCTCATAGAGCTTTTTCCCGTCCCGCTTGATGGCGGAGAACATAGGGGGCACCTGGGCAATGGGCCCGGTAAAGGCGGGCAGTACCGCCTCCAGAGCTTCTCTGCCGGGGACGGCGGAGGATTCGCTCAGCACCTCGCCGGTAGTATCCTGGGTGTTGGTCACAAGGCCCAGCCGGAGCCCGGCAATATACTCCTTGTCCCCTTTCTCGGCAAACTCCACCGCCCGGGTGGCGCTGCCTACAAATACCGGCAGCACGCCGGTAGCCATGGGGTCCAATGTGCCGCCGTGGCCGATGCGGCGTTCTTTCAGAATACCCCGAAGCTTGGCGCACACATCCATGCTGGTCCAGTCTGCCGGTTTGTCGATGATAATGATCCCGTTTGCCATAGATCCTCCCTGTAATGGAGTAGGTGTGATATCGCGGCGAGGGCCTCCGCCAAAGGTTGCTTTGACGGAGGCCCCTCGCTGTACATGGAGGGACGGTTTACTGCCCGTTCTCTCCGGAAGCAGCGGCATCGTTGTTGCCGGTGCTGTTGTTGCTGGTCGTATCATTACCGGTCGTGTCGTTGCCGGTGGTGTTGTCAGCAGCGTCATTGCCGGCGGTATCGTTGCTGCCGGTGCTGTTGTCGGATGTGGTGCCGTCGGTGTTACCGGCGTTTTCCGCCTCCTCAGCTGCTGCCTTCTCATTGAGCCAGGTGGTATAGCTGACATACAGCGTGCCGGGCTCGATGGTATCCAGCTTGTCGCTGGCAGTTACCTCAGCCTCCTGCATGGCCAGCTGGAGCAGGGAATCCAGGTGATTTTGCGCCAGCGTCCGCTTCTGGTCGGGATCATCCGCAAGACCCTGGGTGAGATCCTTGCGCAGGATGATATGGTAGCCGTAAGTACTCTCCACGATACCGCTGATCTCGCCGGGGTTCAGGGAAGCCGCGGCGTCCTCAAACTCCGTTACCATAGTACCGGGGGCATAGATGTAGCCGTTGGGATAGCTGTCCCGGCCGGGATCCTCGCTGTACTCATCTGCCAGCTGGCTGAACAGCGCCTCTACATCCTCGGCCTCCTGGAGCTGGGCCAGCAGGTCCTCGGCAGTGGCACGCTTGGCCTCGATCTCCTCCTCGGAGAGGGCCTCGCCGGTGGTGGTATCCTGGGTGGACAGCAGAATGTGATCGGCATAGATGGCATACTGGTTGTAGTCCTCCGGAGCCAGGTACAGGGGACTTCCCTCCTCCAGCACCAGATCCGTCAGGCCTTCTACCAGGTAGGAAGCGGAAGAGAGACGGTTAAAGCTGTCCTCGCTGATACCCAGCTCCTCCAGGTAGGCCTGGAACTCCTCCTCGCCGCCCAATTCCTCGATAGCGGCTGCCCGGTTCTCCTCCAGGGACGCCTTGTCCTCGTCGGTCATCTCCACGCCATATTCCTTGGCCATATTCTCAATGGCGGCATAGAGCTTGACAGAATTTTCCGCCTGCTCCCGGGCAAACTGGCCCACTGTGGTGCCTTCACTGAGTTCGGCATCCCAGTTGAGGGTGCCGTCCTCATTGAGCAGCTCGCCATAGACGCCGTAATAGTTGTAGGAGCTGAGGATCTGATAGTCGATGGTGTTGCAGTTATACGTCGTCCAATAGAAGTACAGTTCTGCGGGGATGGCGTTTCCATCCACCTCCATGACCGTCTCGTTGGGAGCGATGCCGGTGATCTCATAGTAGATGCCGGAGGGCTCGTCGTTGGCGCCGCAGCCGACGCAGAGGAAGATCATGGTAAGCGCCAGCAGGGCGCAGATGGTTCTTTTCATGCACAGGTTCCTCACTTGTTTTCAGTTATTCCGCCCATGTTCCGGTGCAGGCTGCTTGGATACTCCCTCTCACTGCCAGGCCGGAAACACGTCACAACTTTATATTTTACCATGGCCTCAGGGCGGATGCAATCTATTTTTCTGACAGATGGGCGGGAAATAGGAACTTTCGTGGAGCGCAGGAGATATCAGGAATGTGCCCGATCCTGCTGGATCAGGAGTTTCAGTGCCTCCACGCCCACTCTGACGGCGGCGCTGGTATCCTCGCTCATGTTCTGATCCAGGCCAGCGGCCTCCCGCTCCTGGTTCCACACCACATGGAAGCAGCTGCCGCAGCGGACATGGAGCGCGGCGGCGACCACAAACAGCGCGGCGGATTCCATCTCACTGGCCTTGACGCCCAGGCGTTTCCAGGCCTCCCACTTGTTGAGCAGCTCATAGCTCACCGGCATCCGGGCAGGGCTGTGCTGGCCGTAGAAGCTGTCCTTGCACTGGACCACACCTGTGTGGCAGGTCTTGCCCATGGCTTTGGCGGCTTCTGCCAGGGCGGCGGTAATGCCGAAATCTGCCACAGCGGGGAATTCAATGGGGGCGTACTCCCGGCTGGTGCCTTCAAAGCGGATAGCGCCGGTAGCCACCACGATGTCGCCGGACTGCACCTCCAGGTCAATGCCGCCGCAGGTGCCCACCCGGATAAAGGTGTCGGCGCCGATGGCGGTCAGTTCCTCCATGGCGATAGCAGCGGAGGGACCGCCGATACCGGTGGAGCATACAGAGACCTTTTCCCCCAGGAGCGTGCCGGTATATACCGTATATTCCCGGTTCTGACTGACCAGGGAGGCATCGTCAAAAAGGGCGGCGATGGATGCGCACCGGCCCGGATCTCCCGGCAGGATACAGTACCGTCCTACATCGCCGGGGGCACAGTTGATATGGTATTGTTTTTCCAGCTGCTGCATAAATTCCTCCTGTTCTGCGATGCGACCACCGCTGTCCTGCCGCCTGCTGGAAGCAGACGTTGATTGACCGATTATTGGTAAAGAATAGTATGATTATAGCATGGGGAGACGGGGATTTTCAAGCCGGGCCGGAGGAGACGGGGAAAGTTTTCCACCGGTCAAAGGTGGACTTTTCCAAGAAGCTGTGCTATAGTAGGTCTGTTGTTATTATGTCACCCGCACTTATGGACAAGCAGAAAAGGAGATCCCAATGAAGAGAGCACTTTCCCTGATCCTGGCGGTGGCCCTGGTACTTGCTTTGGCCCCCGTCACCGCACTGGCCACCTCGGAAGCCTACGGCAATGAGGTCTGGCTGCAGGATACCGCCCTTCACGACGGTGTCACCCTCAGCGACAATATCTATTGGAGCACCTACTATTCTCAGCTGCGCCACGAGTATTACATTACCTATACCCCTGGCCAGCAGGTGATGGCGGTAGCGTCTTATGGCAGCTCTGTCTGTGACCGGCTGACTGCCAGTACCGCCGTAAAGGAGTATGAAGCCCAGGGTTACCGGGTAGTGGGCTCCATCAACGGCGATTTTTATGACACTTCCACCGGCTATCCCCTGGGACTGCTGGTGTCCGGCGGAGAGATCCTGTCCGGTTCTTCCAACTATTACGCGGTAGGCTTCCGTTCCGACGGCTCCGCTGTTATGGGCAGTCCCCACCTTCAGATCACCCTGAACAGCCGGGGCCAGACCTTGTCTCTCGCGGCCATCAACAAGCCCCGGGTGGAAAACGGGGGCGTTACGATGCTGACCTATGACTACCGCAATGACCATACCACCGGCACCACCACCGCCGGCGTCAGTGTGGTGGCAACGATCCTTTCCGGCAGTGCCACCATCGGCGGCGAGATGATGCTGCGGGTGGATCAGATAGTGGAGGACACCTCTGCGCTGGCCATCGGCGAGAACCAGGTGGTCCTTACCACCTCCCTGACAGGCTATACACAGGGCCTCACCATGCTGCGTGCCATGGTGCCCGGCGAGACCTTTACCGTCAGCTTTACCGCCGATCCCCAGTGGATGGGCGTGACCGAGGCCATTGGCGGTCTGTACCTGCTGGTGGACAACGGCGTAGCCCAGAGCGGCTTCAGTGCGGGCAATGCCCCCCGTACCGCTATCGGCCTGAAGGCCACCGGTGAGGTGGTCCTGTACACAGTGGATGGCCGCCAGAGCGACTACAGCATGGGTTCCTCCCTGAACGTTCTGGCCCAGCGGATGGCGGAGCTGGGCTGTGTTACCGCCATCTGCCTGGACGGCGGCGGTTCCACCACCATGACCGCCTCCACTCCTGACAGCACTGTGACCCAGCTGATCAATTCCCCCAGTGACGGAAGCCAGCGGAAGGTAAGCAACCACCTCTTCCTCCTGGCCAGCGGTATGCCCACCAATATCCCCCACCATGTCTATCTCTCCGCAGATGCTCCGGTGGTCCTTGCCGGACATACCGTGGAGCTGACTGCCAATGTGGTGGACAGCGCCTATTTCCCCATGAGTGAACCTGTGACCCTCACCGCCTCCAACGGCCAGATCCAGGGCAATACGTTCATTGCTCCCGCCCAGGGCGGCGTGGTGACGGTCACTGCCACCTCTGCCAGCGGCTTGACGGCGTCGGTGGATATCCTGGTCATCGACAGCCCCGACAGCATGACGATACAGCGGGGCGGCTCCAATATTTCCTCCCTGACGCTGACGCCGGGGGCTACGGCGGAGCTGTCGGTATCTGTGATCTATAATCATATGGAACTGGAGACGGTACCTTCCGACTTTACCTGGAGCGTAGACCCGTCCCTGGGCACCATTGATCAGAACGGCGTCCTCCAGGCGGGCTTCACCGAGGGCAAGGGGTATATCACGGTGACCAAGGGTACCTCTACGGTGACGATCCCCCTGACCATTGACGGAAAATCTCCCTTTGTGGATACCGAGGGACACTGGGGCAGCACCTATCTGACCTCCCTCTACTACCAGGGGATCCTTACGGGCGTAACGGTGGACGGCAAGCTCTATGCCTACCCTGACCGGGGCGTGACCCGCGAGGAGTTTGCCGTGCTGCTCAGCCGGTATATGGGTATCAATACGGCTGATTATGCTGCAGTGGAAGTCCCCTTTGCCGATATGGATCAGGTGGATTCCTGGGCTGCCGATGCGGTACGGGCCATGTATGCCCTGGGCATCGTGGGCGGCTCCACTGTCAATGGCCAGCAGGTCTTTAACCCGGACGGCACTTTGACCCGTGCCGAGGCGGTGACCATGCTGGGCCGGATGCAGACCTATGAGGGCGTGACCCCCGCCGACCTGTCTGGGTTCTCTGATGCCGCCTCTGTACCGCCCTACGCCGTGGAGCACTTCCAGACCATGGTGGCTCTGGGAGTCATCGGCGGCAGCGACGGGAAGCTGGACCCCAACGGCACTATGACCCGCGCCGCCGTGTGCAAGGTCCTGGCGACCATGCCCTGATA
>UMCI01056823.1_pt1 | contig 17941 bp, 30 predicted proteins | sample 1964211 | NCBI WGS metagenome assembly UMCI01 (sample SAMEA4835966, study PRJEB28245) | human gut metagenome | biome: gut microbiome; material: fecal sample | place: Denmark | collected 2008 | reverse complement strand
CTCGAAAATCCGCATATATTTCCTATGAACACAAGCTCTTAGAGTAGCGGCAGAAGCTGTTCCCGAATGGCATCCCGACATGAGTCGACAATGCCGAAATCCACATCCCGATAGCTCCAGACCGCACGGGCAATGCCGTACTCCTCGAAGATGCGGTGCACGGTTTCGAACCAGCGCAGCGTAGAGGCATCGTCTGCCTGCTGGATGACGCCGTATGCGCCGCAGTACAGCGGGATGTTGTTGCGCTCCGCCGTTTCCACTGCCGGCTGGAGAAGATTGCGGAACAGCTCATCCTGCACGTTGGTAACGCCCGACTGGATCAGCGGTTCGGTGAACGCCTTGCAAGCCGCCGCCGACAGTCGCCGGTATTTGTCAATCTCGTCCGGATAGGGGATGTTGACCGTCTTGGGTGTGCCTCTGACCCAGTCTGCACTCTGGTGGGTGAACACCATGGGTTCGTAGCAGTGGAAGCCGTACACCAGATGCTCATCCGCCGGCAGCTGAAGCAGGGGGATGGAGGCGGCTCTGTCGTTCCGGATACCGCTCACCACAATGGGAACGGCGGGGCAGATGCCACGGATGGCGTCGATGGTCTTGGCGACCACACGATTCCACCGGTTGGGGTGCTCCTTCTCCAGTACCTGATCCAGCAGCTCGAACGCCAGAATGTCGCTGTAGGACTGGAACCGCTTGGCGAGCTGGTTCCAGAGGGAGACGAACCGTGCCTGAAGTGCCGGATTCTCAAAGAAGTCCGAGGATGCATAGGCACTCTCCGGATTGTAGCCGTATGTTTTGTGCAGCACCAGAACGACGTTCAGATTGTGCTTCTTACACCAGCGCAGACAGCAGGCGATTCGGGCATAGCCGGACTCCCGTTCGATAGAGCCCTGTGCCTCGATCAGCTCGTAGTCTATCGGCACACGGACGTGATCCATGCCCCAGCTGGCGATGTGAGCGATGTCATTCTCTGTGATGAATGTGTCATAATGTCGGTCGGTGTGGTCGCACTGGGAGAGCCAGCCTCCCAGATTGATGCCGCGCTGGAATCCATTCCAAATTTGCATGATGAAAAACCTCCTGTATTTCGTTGTTCAGCGATTCTTGGTGCGACAGGGCTGCTTTGCACATTGGGCAGAAAGCACACCCGGAAAGATAGAATAATTTTTCTTTTTATTTTAAAACTTTTCTTTATTTTACGAGGATATCGCTGGAAAAGATATCAAAAAACTTGCTTTTTTATCAGAAATATGATATAATACCTAGTGAAAATGCATAGAAAGAATATCACATGAAGAATATATGACAGTAAAAATGCAAATTGGAGGCAACTTTATGACACTGGAATATGAATGGCAAAAAGAGGAACAAAAACGGCAGGAGGAACCAGAGGCGCACACGCCGCCGGAAACCGAATTTGAGTTTCTCGCATTGGTGCAAAACGGAGATATTAGAGGGGTGAATGCCAATTTGAGCCAGCGTAAATTTCGCCAGATCGCACTGGTTACGCCCCTCTCCAAGAACATGCTGCAAAATTTTCGCTACCACTCTGTGGTCACCATTGCACTGATGACACGGTTCTGCATTGACGGCGGCATGCCCATGGAGCAGGCGTACCGCATCAGCGACTTCTACATTCAGAAGATCGACGAGGCGGGGAATCTGGATCAGGTGGAGATGCTGCACAATGCAGCGTGCCGGGATTTTACTCAGCGCATGGGGGAGGTGCGGAAGCGTCCCATCTCCTCCAAGCCCATTACCCTGTGCCTGAACTACATCTATAGCCACCAGCACGACCGCATCACTGTGCAGACCCTCGCCAAAGAAATCGGACTGCATCCAAGCTACCTCTCCCGTCTGTTCCGGGAGCAGATGCACTGCACCCTCCACGAATACATTCTGAAAGAAAAGGTGGAAAGCGCCAAGCAGATGCTGCAATTTTCCGACCGGAGCTTTGCCGACATCGCCAACCTGCTGGCGTTCTCCTCCCAGAGCCATTTTACACAGGTGTTCTCCAAGTTCATTGGCATGACTCCCAGACAGTATCGGGACAAGCATTTCCGGAATAATTTGATGTGAGAGCTCGTGTTCATAGGCGTCTATCTACGTCTTTTCGGCAAATTTTGTTGCATACTGCGTGAAAAATACTTGCCATACGAAAGTATGCCTGCAAATTTTTGCCTTGTCTGCAACAAAATTTGCTCGAAAATCCGCATATATTTCCTACGAACACAAGCTCTGAGAATAGACGCAGCAAAGCCTGCCGGGGGATTCGATTCTCGGCAGGCTTTTTGCATTTTCAGGGACGGTGTTTCGTCCGCCGGCACTTGTTACCGCATTTTTCGCATCCGGTTTGCGGCTCTTCCGCAGCCGCAGTCGTAGGAGGGATTGCAGCAGTAGAAATTTTTCGTATCCAGATCTTCCTGCACCGCACGGAGTGCCTCGCCGAAGCGCTGGAAGTGGACGATTTCCCGCTGCCGCAGGAACTTGATGGGATCCCGCACATCGGGGTCGTCACACAGCCGGAGGATGTTGTCGTACGTGGTGCGTGCCTTCTGCTCCGCCGCAAGGTCTTCCGTCAGGTCGGTGATGGGGTCGCCCTTGGACTGGAAATAGGCGGCGGTGAAAGGAGCACCGGCGGCAGACTGGGGATATACCCCCAAGGTGTGGTCGACGAAGTAGGTGTCGAAGCCCGCTTCCTTGATTTGCTCCGGTGTCAGTCCTTGTGTTAATTGATAGACAATGGCGGAAATGATCTCCACGTGTGCCAGCTCCTCCGTGGAAATGTCAGTCAATACTCCCTTGACCTTATCCAGCTTCATGGAATAGCGCTGGTTCATATAGCGGAGGGAGGCGGCAAGCTCGCCGTCTGGTCCGCCAAGCTGCGAAATGATATACTTCGCCGTTTTGGCGTTTGGAGTTTTGATACGAACGGGGTATTGCAATTTGATATCATATCTCACTTGTACATAACAAATCATAAAAAATCAATGTGCAATGACAAATCAGAGTCCTGTTTTCGGTAGCACATTCTTTGTGTTTTTCGATATTCGATTCGCCGGATGACCTTATGGAGCATCTGGTTTTTTTGTTCCGGAGTTGCTCCCAGAAAGTTGTCGAGCACATACTGCAACCACAGCAGCGATTGCTCCGGAGATAAGCCTTGTGCTTCTGCTTCATGCTGGATCGCTCCCAATTCGGCTTCTAACGCTTCGATTTGCTGCTGGATGATTTTAGACCGCTCCAAAAACACCTCCACCGTGTACACATCGGTTTCCAAAAGCGTGTGTAGTTTTTCTTTTTGGTGTTGCAGCTTTTCCAGTGCCTTTTCGATTTTCGCACGCTGCCTTTTGGCGGTCTCTTTTTTGTGCGTTTCATCCTGTCGTATCGTATCTTTACACAACATCAGTTCCTGCATGCGATAGCGGATTGCTTCCAGGACAGCTTCATCAATTTTTTTCACCGTGGAACTCACGACCTTGCCCCGGCATTCATTTCGGCGGCATAGCATGTGTGCTGTGCCATTGGCAGCAGGTCTTCGTTTCATCTGATGTCCGCAGTTGGCGCAAAACAGGATGCCGTGATAGTAATTTTGTGTCGTGTATCCTGTGGGGACTTGTGGCGCAGTCTGTTTGCGGCGCTCTATGGATTGCTGGTATTGTTCCCAGGAGATGATAGCAGGATGCCGGCCGTCTGCGAGAATCGTGCCATCCTTTTTCGTGTGCCATTCAATTTTCCCGGCATATATCGGGTTGTGGAGGATTTTTCGGACGCTGACCGGCTCCCACATGGCGGCTTTGCGTGGCAGAATCTGCAACTGATTGAGCCGTGCTGCAATGGCTCTTGCACCATCGCCGGACAGGTACATTTCAAACATCATCCGGATTGCTTCCGCTTCTTCCGGAACGATCTCCAGAGTTTTCACCTTTGGTTCCGGCTGTACTTTACGATAGCCATAGGGAGGATTGGTCCCGATGTAATTCCCCTCTTTGACGGATGCAGCCCGTCCCGCCTGCATGCGGCGCTTGATGGTTTTATACTCTCTTCTGGACATGAACAGGGAAAACTCGAAATACTCTTCATCAAATTCGTTGTTCGGGTCATACGTTTTGATGGGTGTGAGAATTTTTGTGCCGGATTCCCGAAACGCCTGTGCCACAACGCCCTGGTCGATGGTGTCCCCACGGGCAAGACGCTCTATCTCCATAACCAGCACGCCAGCATATTTGCCATCGGTGATGTCTTGCAGCATCTGTTGCATCTGCGGACGGGCGGCAATGCTATCCCCGCTGACGATCTCCCGATAGATGCAGGTGATGGTCAGATTCTGACGCTTTGCCAGATCCAGGAGTGTGTGTTCGTGGCGTGCCAGCGTTTCCCCTTCGCCCCGTGCTTCTGCCTCCGCATCTGCACGGGATTTTCGGAGATAGATACAATATGTTTCCATGATGGCTCCTTCTATAAGATTGCCCTGCCGGGGGGCAGGGCTGGTTTTTGCTGTTATGAATCCAATGCGTCCATCAGTTCTGCAATACTGGCGTAACCTTTGACATTCGGATCCCTTGCGATACGGTCAGCCTCTAGCATCGCTTTTGCTGTTTCTGGTGTTGGAGATTCGCCGGAATGCTCCATCTGTGCAATGGACTTCCGCAGCCGATTCATATTTTCCTCGGAGTAGAACGGGTCGTTGTTTTGTGTCATAAGCACCTCGATATTACGAATTCACGTGCAGCTGTTCGATCAGCGCCTCTTGCAGCACTGCGGAGAAGTTGACGTTTGCCTTTTCAGCGAAAGAGTTCAGCCACGCCGGAATGGTACAGTTTTTCCGTACGGCTTTATCGCCCCACTTCTGGGCGTATTCGTCCATATCCAGAAAGATCATGCTGGTAAAGCCGTCCGGATATTCGTCTGCGTGAACCTCTGCGATATTGCTTGCTTTTGGCGGCAGATTGCCGTCCTCCAGCTCTGTCAACACCCAGCCGGATGCTGCATCCACCGCCATTTCAAAGACTTCCTGCATGGTGTCGCCGCAGGTGACGCACCCCGGAAGATCGGGAACAATGGCAGTGAATCCCGGTTCAGTGTCGTTGGGGTAGATACATACAGGGTAAGAAAGTTTCATAGATAGCACCTCATTTATTTCAATCCGCTCCGTCCACAAGGAAGGAGACATAGCACTGTGTTTCAATCCACTCCTATGCAAAAAAAGGAGACAGGGAACGCAAAAGCAAGGGCTTATTTCAGTCCAGCCTGCTTTAAGATGGATGCGTATGTTTTGCGGTCTAGATCGCCGCCGTGTATTGGAACGGTAAGCTTTCCGGGCTTTGTAGGATGCACCATTTGCAGATGCGAGCCTTTTTGTGCTTTTTTCTCCCAACCGTCCGCTTTCAGAATTCGCAGGATTTCTTTTGCTGTCACTCTCTCACCTCCTGTATTTATTATAACACGCATTATGCGTATTGTCAATATCTGCTGCAAATATAAATGTAAATTATCTATGTACATCGCCGCTCTGCTGATTCTGGCAGGGCGGCGGTTTTTTCATATGTGATCGTGATTGCGCTATGGGTTGCATCTTTCGCACGGATCATATCCTTGTGCAATCAGCTCATCCCTTGTCCCAGTGTATTCGCTGCGGTTTTCGTCGGAAATTTTTTTTGCACTGGAGCAGTTGGGGTAGTGGAATTTTCCACTGTTGGTATTGATGACATAAGTGAATGTATTTGCCGCCGGCTGTTCTGCCGGAACTTCTTCCTGTACCGGAGCAGGCGGGTCTGTAGGTGCTTCTGTAGGCGCAACAGTTGTGGTTTCAGCCGTGGTGGTCGTAGCTTTTGTGGTGGTAGTTGTCGTCGTTGTTGTGCTGGTGGTTGCTTTTGTGGTTGATGTTGTGGTCTGTGTGGTGGTGGCTTCCGTGGTTGCTGTGGTAGAGATCGCTGTTGTGGTGGTGCTGTCCAGCTTCTGACTGCTGCTGTGACTGCCAGCAGTGGTAAACGCCAGCAGTCCGCATACCAGAAAGATGCCCGCCGTGATTGCCGTGGCACGTTTGCGGTATTTGGGATCCAGTTCGCCGTCCAGCTTTTCAAAGAGCCGGTTTACCGGAATCAGAACAAATGCGGAAACCGCAAAACAGAGAAAGCCGCTGAACGTGTGGGCGAAGATGGCGACAACAGCGAGCACCGCCGAGACGGCGAAAGCAATCCAACGAAATATCTTATTCTCCATCATTGCTTCTACCTCCGCAGTAAGGGCATACGCCGCTGTTGGGCAGCTGTGCTCCGCAGTAGGCACACACCCGTCCGGACGGTGCATCTGCGGCAGACAGAGCAGGATGTTTCTTGTACACCCAGAACCAGAGTGCCGCCGACAGGATCAGGGCAACGCCGAACCAGCCGGTAAAGGTCAGAAAGACAACGCCGGCAACAACGGCAGTCCAGAGAATCTTGGTGCGTTTCTGGTATCTGGGATGTGCCCAGATCAAAATGAGTCCCAGCGGGAAAAAGAAGATCGTGAGCAGGGCGATGATGCCGTCCTGACGGTACCAAGGCTCTTTTTCTGCGGCTGTGGCATAGACGGGGGCAGCGGTCTGTCCGGCTGTGAAGTTTCTGCCGCAGCTCTTACACAGGTACCGCTGTCGTCCGTTGGGGTCTTTGCCATTCTTGATGACATTGGAAGAATGGCATTGGATGCATCTTGGCATGATGTATCAAATCCTTTCCTTTGGTGTTTTTGAATGCCATCTATATTATATAAGATTTCCATAAATTTCTCAATAGAACGACAGATACTGTAATCGAATTGTTACTACTTTGTAGAATTTTGTCGAATAAAATATGGAATCAAATTGCTCGTTGACAGCATTGGCAATCCGCTTATTATCACTCCGCAACCTGTGCCACGCCGATTACCTTGCCACAGCACTTCACATGGTTATACTCATGCAGAGAAATCGGGGCGTAGTCATCATTCAGAGAAATCAGACAATCGCCACCAAACTTCTTGATATAGCCATCACCGTCTACCACGAAAATGCCAACTTCGCCAACCTCTACAGAATCCGCCTGCTTTACCAGAACAATATCTCCGTCATGGTATGTCGGTTCCATGCTGTTCCCGGAGATCATCAGCCCATAATCTGCACGGCGTGCCGTTGGTGTGTCCAGGACATCTATGCGTTCCATGTGCTCGTAGGAATTCAATATGTTTTCAGCTCCCGCAGAGATCTCATATTTACGATAGCAAATGGTCCATGTAGCAGGGATTGACTTAATGAAGTCAGTGCATCTTGTATACTCCACGTCCAGAACGCTATCAACTGCATCAATTCCATAACTGTCAAGCTTGCGATATTTTTTGATAACTCGTTGTTCTTTAAGAGAAAGTTCAACTTCTTTTTGCGTAGCTTCATCTTGAAATATGAAGTTTGCATCCGTTTTCAACACACGAAACAGTTGAATCATATTGTCTATCTTTGGATAAGAACTTCCAGATTCATAGTTACCAACCGCTCCTTTAGAAACACCAAGTGCCGCCGCTAGTTCTTCTTGCGTCATGCCGATCGCTTCCCGCTTTTCTTTGATTCTGCTTCCAATACTCATTCGCTTTCGCTCCTCAACAACTCAGCAACTGCTGCGTTAATGATCCGCAGAGCTGCTCTTAACACACTTACAATTCATCACAATGAAATGTGGCTCACGCCATGGAAACTATTATATCATGTGAAAGCTAAAAAGTCAACATGAAAGTACAGTAAAATTGAGAAAGATGTTTGATTTGCACAAAAATTCTTTTCAAACACTGGGTATTTTTTCTCAGCAAAGCTATATTTTTGTGTTGACATTCTCAGTATTTCTGTGATATAATAATTATATTCCCAAATATACTGAGAATCGGGGGCTTTTTCGAAAACACTCGTTTATAATACTAGGAAAGCGAAATGCAATTCCAATTACCGAAAAAGACAAGGCGAACATGCTTGACCACCTTGCCGCAATTTACAATGATGCATTACATCCTGGCTTCACATTAAGTCCAAATACCTTTTGCTTGGCTGTGATCGCAATCTGCATGCTGGAAAACCAGCCAACAGAGAATATCACTCGCTGTCACAAGAAAAATCGAGGACTCTCGTTATAAGTAATTGTAGAGGGATAGATTTGTTTGTGTGGAAAAGAAAACCATATAATCTATATATTCAACACATTTCAGGACACTCGTTATATATAGTGAAGAGGTGAAGAACATGAGTGATAAATTGCATGAGGGTTGTACTTCTGGTTCTCATTTGGAATGGCATATCAGATAGTGAAAGAATCTGGATTAAAATAATTCTAATGGTGGCTCTAATTTTAGTTTTCGGCTTAGCAGTTTCGCTAGCTGGATAAAGTATTTCTCATAGTTCTGCTCGCATTCGCTCCTCTCTGGTATCTATTATATCACGCCGGAAATTGGAATGCAACAGAAAGGAAGATACCATATGAAAAAAAGCTATCAGGTCTTTTATGTAATAAAGCAGAATGGCAGAGAGTATCCGTACCACATGTCTGTTATGGCAGACAATCAGCGAGAAGCGATTAAACAGTGCAAGGCTGTGGTGTTCGAAAAAACTGGTAGAAATGCATTTCGGGCAACAACAAAAGCCCCATGCAAAACGCAAACGATGGTGTGAGTCAGATTCACGTGCGCCCTGAGCATGGCGTAAAACCGCTCTCCAGCCGCAAGGCGGCAAAACACGACGCAAAGGGAGGTGAATCGTATGGATATCGTAGTATACAATATTCGGCGTATTATGGAAGAAAAGGGCTTGAAGCAGAAGTACGTAGCAGAAAAGTCCGGATTTACGGCGCAGGAGTTTAGCAATATGATGAATGGTCGCAAGATCATCAGCGTTGCCTACATCAGAAATATTTGCACTGCACTGGGCGCAAATCCCAACGACTTGTTTGAGTTGCGGAAATCGTGAGAACTGAATGTATCACAGAGAGAGGAGGCGAGGAGAAATGGTAGTATTCACAGCAATTTTGAGTTCGATGATCGTTTCATTTGTTGTCGGACGATGCGCAGCAGCTACGGCAATAAAAGCAATGGATAGAGCCTGCAAAGTAGCTCTCGAAGACATGTATAAAACCTGCCAAGGCTCTATAGAGCAAATGAAAGCGCAGACGGAAGAAGCACTTAATCGGACAAACAAACGTTGATGAAGTCTTTTCCGAATGGTGTTAAAAACGCCACACCTTTTTGCATTAGTCTATTCTTAACAGCTATCGAATGACCTTCGTATAACTTGTTTGCTGACTCTTCTAAGTCACTATAACTTTGTGCACCTGTTAGATGCTGTAAGTAATCAACTTTAATAAGACCAAGCCTATCCAGATTTGAAATAGAGCTTTGAATTTGCGCCACGTTAAGGTCGATGCAATCACCCTCGTTCAGTGTAATATACGAAAACAAGTTTGTCATGAAAATCTGATATCCGTCATGATCGACTTTTTCTCTTAGCTCTAGAACCGGATAGCTTTCTCTAAACTCAAATGTCATGAGAAGTTTTGCGTCAAGAACGGACATTTGATTTATGATACTTGCAAAAGAGGGGTGTACAGAATTGCTTGTTAAAGAATTCATGGAACTGCCAATCAAGTTTACAAACATTTTTCGCAGTGCTTCATTCGTGATACAGCTTTTTGAATTTTCAAGTGCAACGTATACAGTATGAAAATCGGGTTCAGTTAAATTCTCTGGTGGAATTTTTTCTGCTTTATTTTCAATTTCTTGTTTGTATGCTTCGGCTTTTTGTTTATAAACTTGGCTTAGATGTTTCGGAATCACAAAAACCAGATCAAAGATACTTGCGATTCCTTCTCCAAGAGCAGCAGTTGGCTTGTCCAAAAGATTGTGAAGCGGCTCGCTGACTAAATCAGTGACATTCTTAGAAATATTGATATCAAATTTTGGCATAATTAGAATCATCCTTCCTTAATAGATTTTCACTTATGTTATACCATAAAATATAACGAAAGTCAAGCGGATAAAACAGAAAGGAAACAAATGAAACAAAAAGAGTACAATTATCCGATTCTCGAAACCAAGATCAAGCGCAAACGCATCAAGAAAAAGGCAATGGCGCAGGCGCTCGGCGTGGACGAAGCGACACTCTGGCACAAAACGTGCGGAAAACGTTCGTTCACCGTGGAGCAGGCAATCTTCATTCAGAAAACGTGGTTTCCGGAAACGCCGATCGAAGTGCTATTTCAACACAGAAAGGAAGATGAAACATGAAAGAAATCATTCCCAAAGATGCCTACGGCGTATTCGCCGACAATCACGATGTTGCACTGGTGGATAGCCGGTATGTGGCAAAATTCTTTGAAAAGCGGCACGATGATGTTTTGAAGTCTATTCGCAACTTGGATTGTTCGGAAGAATTCCGACTCCGCAATTTTGCGGAGTCCTCCTACAAGAACGAGCAGGGCAAAAAACAGCCCTGCTACTGCATGACCCGTGACGGATTCGTGTTTCTGGCAATGGGCTACCGTGGCAAGAAAGCCGCAAAGTTCAAAGAACTCTACATTCGCCGATTCAACGAAATGGAACGCTTTATCCGAACACTGGTTCTGACACGAAAAGAGTTCCCACTGTTGACGGAGAACATCAAGCTGCTGCATGACAATCCGAAACCGTATCATTTCAGCAATGAATGCGATATGATTAACCGTATTGTGACCGGAATGTCTGCAAAGCAATTCCGGCAGGCGAACGGCATCGAAAAGGGCAAGAGTATTCGCCCATATCTGAACGATGCACAGATTCAGCTGATGGAAACACTGCAAAAGGTGGACATTGGATTGCTGGTTTCTGTACCGGACTTTGAACAGCGGAAACGGTATCTCGAATGGTACAAGATGAAACTGGAAGAAAAGGCGGTAGAGGAGCAGACAGCAGCGTAAATGTTTTCTGACGTGCGGAAATACGCAGTTCGCATTCAGCGGTTGTGATTCGACAAGCAAAGAAAACCCGTCTCCCGCCTAGGAGAAAACGAAACCGAGGAGGTGAAATGCATGAGTGAGAAAGCAGAACTGATTTGTCAGTTGATTAGCTGGGCGATGGTTCCTGTTACTGCTGTTATTTTTCAGTTCATATTGGACAGTGGCAGTGTCTGGATTAAAATAATTTTAGTGGCGGCTCTAATTTTAGCTTTCGGCATAATGATTGGTAATCTGTTTGTAGTGATTCCGCTAGTTGGATAAAGCATTCCTCATAGTGTTGCTTGTCCTGTTCTGACACGGAATCCGAAACAAATCGATCTCGAAAAGCAGCGTAGTAATCTTTAAAAAGCTTCTGAGACTGCTGGCTCATGTAAATGATGTTTTCAGAAAACAAAACCTGAAATTCTCCGGCGATACTTCGTCTATTCCACAATGCACTTTCAGGAAAAAAGCACTGTAAACATCGTTTATAAAATGGCGCATACAGCTTTTCGATTCGCTGCATCCGAATTTGATCCATTTTTATTTTTCGGTTTGTTCTGCCGGTAATGTTTAGCACCACTAGAGTAGTTAAAGAGGAAATCACCGGCGGTATTAAAATTTTTATAAGCCCTTGAAAATCAAAATCCATTGTATTCACCCCCTTCCCGTGCTTTCATTATACCATACCGGAACAGGGAATACAACAGAAAGGAAGATAACACATGAACGACCTGATTCAGATCCACTACGACAACGCAGACCGCCCGACGGTATCGGGGAGAGAGCTGCACGAAGCACTGGAAGTCAAGACCGCTTACAAGGACTGGTTTCCGAGAATGTGCGAATATGGCTTTAGCGAGGGTGTCGATTTCAACCCGCTCATTTTTGAGCAGGTTCGCACTGAGGGCGAGCGGCAGGTGGCACGGGAAATCACCGACCACCAGCTGACCATCCCCATGGCAAAGGAACTCTGCATGCTCCAGCGGACAGACAAGGGCAAGGAGATGCGGCAGTACTTCATTGCCGTGGAAGCACAGTGGAACAGCCCGGATGCGATCATGGCAAGAGCCCTGCAGCTGTCCACCGCCAAGCTGAAAGAGATGCAGATCACAGTTTCCGCACTGACGGTGGAAAACCAGATCATGAAGCCGAAAGCGGAGTACTTCGACGAACTGGTTGACCGGAATCTGCTGACCGGCATTCGGGAGACCGCCGGAGAGCTTGGCGTAAAGCAGAGCCAGTTCGTGGCGTTCCTGCTGGAAAAGAAGTATATGTACCGGGATAAGCGGGGAAAGCTGACCGCCTACGCAAAGCCCCTTGCGGACGGCTTGTTCGAACGGAAAGAGTGCGTGAACGAGAAAACCCAGTGGAAAGGCACACAGGATCTCGTCACGCCCAAGGGCAGGGAGACGTTCCGGCTGTTGTTGGTCGGGGCATAAGGTGGAATCCGCAGAAAGGAGGCGAGAAGCATGACAGAGACAGAAAAGAACACCTTTGACACCACGCTTACTGTTGCGGATATGTGCCGCAAGTATCACGCAGACATCCGCAAGGTGGTGACGCTCTTCGAGCTGATGGGAAATCTGGACGAGGCTGGCGCACAGCACGTGCTGTATCAGGCATCCATTGCCGCCGCCGCAGAAAAAATCCTGCCCGTCACGCCGGCATGACACAGGCAACAGACAAGCCGCAAGCTGCATAACATAAACGGAAAGGAGCTGGTATCATGGAATTCAGCGGCGAAATTTTGGAGGATGTGCAGTGCGATGGATACCGCAAGGTCGTGATGAAGACCAAGTCGGCAATCGTTGACATGCGGATCCCGGATCACACACCGGAGGAGGAAAAGAAACTGGCTGCGGATATCACGCAGGCGCTGTTTGAATTTGCGTTTCCGGATGAAGATTGGAGTGGGAAGCGATTAAAAGTAATACAGTAGCAGAACCCACCTGCAAAACCTGCTACTGGTACAGCCTTTGTCCGGAGCGGTCGAGGCTGTACCCGTGCAGGATATTCGAGGACACGAGAGGAGGCGGGACAGATGGACAAGCTGCACCAGTGGGGCGGAGCGCCCTCCAGACAAGCACAGCAGCTCCGGCGGAACGTCCGGCGCATGCTGTCAGAGGGATGGAGTCCGGCGGCGATCCGCCACGAGATACTGACCAGTTCCTGTACACAGAAAGAGCAGAATAAGCTCCTGCGGGAGCTGCATATGGAGGAAAAGAACAATGGAAGAACCAATTAAAGTATGGCGCAGCGCCTACGAGCTGTACACGTGCAGTCTGGCTGCGCCGGAGGTCACCGGCACGCCCGCCTATGTGGTAGCGCTGGGCACGGCGACAGAGCAGGACGGCTCCTGCATCCCTGCGCCCCGCTGCAAGACGCTGGGCTACACCCCCGCAGAGTGGTGCGGACACTGGCATCAGAGCGTGCCGGACACCGTGCCCAAGGTCAGCGGCAGGGTCATCATGCGGGAGCTGCTCCACGAGATGCACCAGCGGATTTTCGGGAGAGATGTATGCGGCAGAGTCCGGACAGAAAAAATCCCCGCACCGGCGGCAACCGGTAACGGGGACTTGGATAAAAAATAAACCATCACTAGTATAACAGAAAGCGAGGGATTTGTCAAATGATTTTGTGTGATCCCGAAACACGTGCGGATTGGCTGGTGTGCCGAAAACGTGGCATTGGCGGGAGCGATGCAGCATGTGTGGTCGGGATGAATCGTTACAAGACGAATGTGCAGTTGTGGGAGGAGAAGACAGGGCATTCTTGCGCTGAAGATATCTCGGACAAGCCTGCGGTTGCATTTGGCGTAGCAGCAGAACCTGTGCTGCGAAACCTGTTTCAAGTCGAGCATCCGGAATTTCAGGTGACATATCATCCATACCGGATGTATGCCGAGGACAGGCACAGCTGGCTCTACGCCACACTGGACGGGGAGCTGACCGGCGATGATGGCAAGGGCATTCTGGAAATCAAGACCTGCACCATTCAGAACGCTGCACAGTGGGAGACATGGGAAAACCGTCTGCCGCAGAACTATTATGTGCAGGTACTGCACCAGTTGCTCGCCACCGGATGGGATTTCGTGTACTTGTATGCATATCTTCGATACCATTCCGGCGGTGTACCAAGGAAGCAGATACGGGAATATTTTGTGAATCGTGCGGATGTTCTTGACGATCTGGCATGGCTGCTGGAAAAGGAAGAAACATTCTGGGAACTGGTACAAGCCGAGATGAAACCGGCGCTGATCCTGCCGGAAATTTAAGAGAGGAGTGGTGATATTTTATGGATTTTGTTGTGAATACCGATTTGTCTGTGCTGCCGCAGCAGATCGACTGGAATTTCGAGGAACTGAAAGGGCAGATTGCGCCGAAACTGGCGTATTATCAGAATCTGGTGGTCACAGAGGACAGCATCAAAGCTGCCAAATCAGACAAAGCGAAGCTGAACCAGCTGGTGAAAGCAATCGAGGACAAGCGGAAAGAGATCAAGCGCACCTGCCTTGCCCCGTATGAGGCATTTGAGGTACAGTGCAAGGCGCTTGTCAGCATGATTCAAGCTCCCATTGCCGCCATTGACACACAGCTCAAAAGCTTTGAGGATGCGAGAAAACAGGAGAAGTACAACCAGCTGTACCAGACCTTTGAGGACTACATTTCGGACGGGGAGCTGCGGGAGTTTATCCGGTTTGATGCGATCTTGAATCCGAAGTGGGCAAATGTTTCGCAGCGCACAGAAGCGCTAAAACTGGAACTCACAGATCAGATCGACCGAATCCGGAACGATCTGGCAGTGCTGCGGGAGCAGTTCCGGGACAAGCCCTATCTCTCTGCAATCCTTGCAGAGTATCAAAAGCACTATAACATGACCAAGACGCTGCAGGCTGCGGAACTCTTCCGGCGCAGAGAAGCAGCAGAGCAGAAACGGCAAGCCCCGCCGGAACGCATTCCGGAGACACTGGAGGTGGATGCGATGACAGCAGCACGGGAGGCGGTCACGCTCCCGGACCCTGTCGGCTCTGCTGCGTTTCTGGCAACCTGTACACGCACACAGATGATGGATTTGCGGGACTACATGAAGCGAGAGGGGATTTCGTTCCGTGTGCTGCGGAAGAGCACAGAAAGCGGAATCTATCAGGACACAGAAAGGATGAAATAACATGGCAGTACAAAACAAGTTGGCAAGCAGCAGCGGAAAGAAGCTTCCGTTTACTGTTGCGATTCAGTCGGACGGATACAAGCGGCTGATCCAGAACACATTGGCAGACCCGAAGCGTGCAGCAAGATTTGTGACAGCGATCACCTCCGCAGTCAGTGCAAATCCGGCGCTTCAGGAGTGCGATGCAGGGACAATTCTCTCTGCGGGGCTTCTGGGCGAGGGGCTGAACCTGTCGCCGTCACCGCAGCTGGGGCAATATTACCTCGTGCCGTTCAACGACAACAAGAACCACCGGAAAACAGCGCAGTTCCAGCTGGGATACAAGGGATATATCCAGCTGGCGATCCGTTCCGGACAGTACAAAAAGCTGAATGTGCTGCCGATCAAGGCGGGAGAGCTGGTGCGATTCGACCCGCTGAATGAGGAAATCGAAGTGCAGCTGATTCCGGATGAAAGACAGCGGGAGGAAGCACCGACTTCCGGATATTACGCCATGTTCGAATACACCAATGGGTTCCGGAAAGCGATCTATTGGAGCAGGGAGAAGATGGAGTCCCACGCACGCCGCTATTCCAAGGGCTATTCCGCCGGAAAAGGGTACACTTTCTGGGAAAAGGATTTTGACGGAATGGCGTGCAAGACCATGCTCCGGCAGCTGATCAGCAAGTGGGGTATCATGTCCATTGAGATGGAACGTGCCATTACCAACGATATGGCAGTGCTGCACGAGGATGGCGCAACGGAATTTGTGGAGCGTGTGGAAGTGCCGGTTTCTGAGCGGGTTGCAGTCGCAGAAACAGTCGCAGAAGTCGCAGAAACACCGGAGGAAGCGGACTTCTCAGATGTGTTAGGAGGTTAACCATGAACAGCATCCTCATCACCGGCCGGCTCTGCGCCGACCCCGAGCTCAGACAGACCCAGAGCGGCGTATCGGTCTGCCAGTTCCGTGTGGCGGTGAACCGCCGCTTCGCCAACAAACAGACTGGAGAACGGGAGGCGGATTTTATCAGCTGCGTGGCATGGCGGCAGACGGCGGATTTCGTCAGCCGGTATTTCCGCAAGGGCGGCTGGATCGAGCTGTCCGGCGAGCTGCGGAACAACGACTACACCGACCAGAACGGCACCAAGCACCACAGCATGGTAGTGCACTGCGACAATGTGGGATTCGTGGGAAACAGGGATGGTGCACAGAGCACCCAGAGCGCTCCGCCTTCAGGACACACGGTAAGCCCGCAGAGCGCTCCGGTGCACACCTACCAGTGGGATGTGGCACAGCAGACACCCATGCAGTTGGGCGATCTCAGCGACTTTGAAGAGATTCTCAGCGACGGGGAGACACCGTTTTAACCGAGGTGATACAACATGCTGGAAAACGGCTTCATCAAGCTCTACCGCAGCCTGCTGAAGTGGGAGTGGTACGACGATGTCAACACGAAGGTGGTGTTTCTGCACCTGCTGCTGACGGTGTCCATCGAGGACAGCAAGTGGCACGGGATCACGGTCAGGCGGGGCAGCCGGGTGTCCAGCTATGCGAAGCTGTCAGAGGAAACAAAGTTGTCAGTAAGGCAAGTGCGGACGGCGATAGATCACTTAGAATCGACAGGCGAGGTGACACGCACAAAATATCCGAAATATACCGTATTTGCGATCAATCACTTTGATGCATACCAGACAGCGACAAGCAAACCGGCAGGCAAGCGACAAGGTGGCGACAGGGTACCGACAACAGTATAAGAAAGTAAAAGAAGATATTGAGAAAGTAGAAGAAGATAAAGAAGATAGCGCTTCGCTTGTTTCGTTCGATGCTGCTGCACCGCACACCGAGGAGTCCGCCGGAACCTCTGCCTATCGGGAGTACCTGGAGGACACTCTGCCGGAGTCCATGATCAGCAGCGGGCTGGTGGATGTGCTGATGCAGGCGCATACCACGAAAAGCGGAGAGACATAACAGCAAGCAAGAGGCGGGATGGCGGGTAACTAGGGAGGGATTCCATGCAAAACAAATATCACGCAAAAAAATGCAGATGCAGCCATGGCTGCAAACACGACAGCTGCATGGAGGCGAGGCGATGCGAAACGCTGCACCAGCTGGAACAGGCGGGAAAAATTGCTTGTCTTGCGGTGCATCCAAAGTATGTGCTTCTGGAGCCGTTGCAGCTGCCGTGGCGCAAAGAAAAAGCCGTGACCTATACGGCGGACTTTGCATACACCCTGCCGACAGGCGACCGGGTGGTGGAGGATGTCAAGTCCGATGCGACCCGCAGAGAGCGGGAGTATGTCCTGAAGCGCAAGCTGTTTGAGGCAAGGTTTTGCCGGAACGGGGATGCGATTTTTTTCGAAAATGTCGGCGGGAACGGCAGGCTGTGCGGGATGTGACAGCATCGGCGAAATAGAGAGGAGGAAAAACAATGATCGACGAAGAAACAAGGCAGCAGTTTGAGGACGAGGTATATCTCATCTGCGACGAGGACAAGAAAACGGCATCACGGATCATGACGGCATTTGACACGCTGCGTGGCAAGCCCGGCGTGCTGGTTACCGAGGAACAGCTGAAGCAGATCAGGAAGAAGTTTTGGAGTTCCAGCGATGATGTTCTCGGCAATGACATGATCGAAATCAACGAAGCGTATGGCATTGTGCGTGAGTGCATCGGGTTTGAGGAGGACTAGTCAATGATCAAAATCAACGCCACGCAGATACTGCCAATCGCTATGATCCTGCTGGATATAGGTGCAGCGGCAGTGTGACTGTGACGATTTAAGGAGGAGAACTAACACATGAAGAAAAGAATTATCGCAGCTGTAACTGCTGCATGC
>UMCI01083593.1_pt1 | contig 18774 bp, 10 predicted proteins | sample 1964211 | NCBI WGS metagenome assembly UMCI01 (sample SAMEA4835966, study PRJEB28245) | human gut metagenome | biome: gut microbiome; material: fecal sample | place: Denmark | collected 2008 | reverse complement strand
GAATGAAATGACGATGTATAAAATGACGCAGCTTTTTGACCCAGCTGGCATAAAACGGCGAGGACAATTCCGCCGGAAGTTCCTTTTCATCAAAATGATAATAAAAATTACGACTGTCGGTTCCGACCGACTGCGGCATACGCTCGACGGCAATATCCGCCCTTTTGTCTCTGGGTAAGCGCAGCAGACTTAAATTTTCGCAGTGGAGAAGGACAAACCGGCCGCTGCAGCCGTCTTTGGCCCGGACATAAATGACCCCAGAATTGCGCAGATCAACCCGGCCGGAAAAATCCTCTTCAAACTTGACGGCCTGAATGGACGGACAACCGGACAGGTTGATGCTGCCGGCCGCATGAGCCCCGACTTCAACCTTTTGCAGCGCCAAGGCGGAGGCCAGGTCTATCTCGCCTTTGAAACCGTCGGCAATGTCAATATGCTTGATGCCCTGCCGGCGGTTATGTTCGCGGACGGAAATACGGCCGCGGCAGTCATCGCCGATTTCAACATTTTCGGCCAAAACGGAATCAATAAACAGTGAGCCGCGAAAAGAATCTCCGATAATGACGTCTTTCTTGCCCCAATTTTCACTAAGACGGATAACGGCATAGCAGTAATATCCGGTTTTTATCCGGTGAAAACAGGAATCCCGCACATCCAAAATGCCGCTGTAAACGTCACCGAGCGTCATTTCAAAGCATTTGCCGCTATGGATGCAGAAAATATCGCAGCGACAGTTATTTCCGAGTTTGATGTTTTGTATATCGGAGCGGGAAAAATTCAGACTGCCGCGAAAGCTGTCGCCGATTATAAGCGTTTCGACAAAGCGGTTGTCTCGCAGATCTATCGCCGCGTGCGAATTGCGGCTGACAATCAGCTTGGAAACGATGGCATGGCTCAGATTCAAACTGCATTTTTTGGCAGAGGAAGGAACTATCAGCTTGCGTTTGCGGAAATTATTCAGAGTTACGGCCAACGTATCGTAATTTTTAAACAGCCGTTCCAGACGGGAAGCCGTCAGTTCGGACGACGTATAGTAAGTTTCTTTCCCGTCGCGTTTAACCACGTTAAGGCTCAGATTCAGCGCGGCCTCTGCCGTCAGACTGTAATGATAACGGCGGACAAATCTTTGAATAACCCGGATATGATTGCGGTCGTTTTCGGCGCCGCGATACGGTGTTACGGACGAAATTTTTCCCCGGCAAAGTTCGATGGTGGCCAACGGCGTGCTGTATTTATCGCGCAAAATCATCAGGCATTCTTTTCCCAGAACCCGGGTTATCTGGTAGCCTTTCTCCAGTTTATACATCACGTTGCCGTCGGCCGCTGTCACTTTTCCTCTCCCGTTTAAGCATTTTTAACGGGGCAGAATGTAAGTTCAAAACCCGTGAATTCAAGGCTTCGGCAAAAAAAATGTCCTCGCGGGCGGATTGTGGAGAGTGAGGCATTTTTATTTGCTTCTTTGGGGAAACTAATGTATCAATAGTGTCAGGAGAAATTTATGCGCCATATTTGTTACTCATCTGAAGTTTATCATCTTGATCCCCGGGATTTGGCCGTGCTTGCCGACAGCCCCAAAAGCTGCAAGGCAGACTGCGCGGACAAGGTTGTTATCCTCATCGGGGAAAAAGACATTTATGATGCGCAGAAACCGGTGATTTATGACACGCTGCTCAAAGGGCGCAGTTTGGTGGAAAAAGCCGTTGCCGACGGCAGGGACTTTATTCCGGTCCGCATTGCCTTTATCTCCCGAACGGCGGCATGGGACTTTGTATCACCGCTCATCCGGGTGCTGCGTTACAAATACAAGGCTTATTCCAGCAATATTTATCACATCAATCCTTTTGAAATCCGGCGGCTTAAAATCGAGCGCAGTTTCCGCACGCCGGAAAATGCCTATCAATTCTCCAATCCCAAATACAAAATGCCCGAGAGCGAACGCAAAAAGCTCTATCGGCAGCTGGCGGACAGCATGCGCCGGAACGGCTATGACGACCGCTTTCCGCTGGATATCATGCTCTGTCGCAATCTGGGCATTCAGGATACCCTTAATCAGGGGCATCACCGGATGGGCGTGGCTATCGACTGCAACATTCAAAGGGTTTCGGTGATGTTTTCCGCCGCCGGGCAGGCTCCGCGTTTTCTGCATCCGTTTTTCAAAATAATTGCCCGCTTTAATTTATGGTTTAAACATTTGTTCCAAAAATGAGACTGTCTGATGAAGAAAATTATTCATGTGTCAAACTTTAACTTAATCCGGCTCAAAGGATGTTTTCAGGTCGGTTTCCCGTTCAAAATCTCCAACGGGCTTATTCGCAACGGCTATTCGGTGCTGAATTATCCTGACCGGGATTTGTGCCGGATGTTCGGTTTCGGACACATGAATTTTATCGGACGGAACAGACTGAACAAGCATTTAATCAACTTCTGCAAAGTTACCGAGCCGGATGCAATTTTAATCGGGCATGCCGATTTAATCAGCAATGAAACCCTGTTTGAAATCAAGCGGCTGTTTCCGGCTCTAAAAATCATGCAATGGAGCTGTGACTGGATTGTTCCCGGCTATGCGGAAAGAAACATCAAAGCGGTTTCTTCGCGTCTGGAAGCGGTTGACATGACGCTAATCAGCACCGGCGACCGCAACCTGCTGCAGCAATTCAAGCGCCCCGGAAAAGCGGTCGGCTATCTGCCTAACATGGCTGACGACAGTCTGGAAACCGGGCGGGCTTTCGAGCATAAAGAGCTTCCCTATGACATGATGCTGTGCGCCAATACCGGGAAACGCCAGTTTTGCGGGCAGGACGAGGAACTGGAAAGCATTATCGACGAAGCTGACCGGAGAGTGCCCGGGCTCAAATGGAAACTCGCCGGCATTAAGAATACGCCGGCGCTGAACGGCTACGCCTATATTAAGGCGCTGGGCGAGAGCGCCATGGGCTTTAATCTCAGCCGGCTGAACGATATTTATCTTTACAGTTCGGATCGCATGGTACACGCCATGGCCAACGGTCAGCTCACATTTTTGGATCGCCGCAACGGATTTCAGGATCTGTTCGGCGAAGAAGAAGCCGTATTTTATGAAACGCCGGACGAATTTTATGACAAGCTTAAATTTTATAAAAACAATCCTCCGGCCCGCATGAAAATTGCCGCAGCCGGACATGAAAAAATTCATCGGGAATACAGCAATGTCGCGGTTACCAAATATATGGCGGAATTGCTTTTCGGCGAAAAAACTTCGGCTCTCCGCCCCTGGCAGATTTTGTTAAAGGACTGAGACAATGGATTACAATCACCGGACGGCCGCAGAACTTTGGCAGCGCTTTGCCGAACGGCATCAGGCGGAAATGACGCCGGCCATTCTGAAAGCCGGAGAATTCGCTTTAGAAGCCCACCGCGGGCAAAACCGCAAAATTGATTGTCTGCCCTATGTTTCGCACGTTTTTGACGTGGCGGAAATTCTGCTTGGCTGCAAGGCATCGGAAAATCTGGTCATTGCCGGTATTTTGCATGATATTCTGGAAGACACGTCCCAAACGGCCGATGACATCCGTGCCCTGTTTCCAGCAGAACAAGGCGAAGCCATACTGCATATTATCATGGCCGACAATGAAAGCGATAAGGAGGCTCCCTGGCAGGAACGGAAAATGGAAACCATTCGTTATGCCGAAACGACGGAAGAAACCGACGGACTTCTGCTTATCTGTGCCGATAAAATTTCTAATCTGAATTCAATGGTCTGCGGTTTGGAAAGCGGCGGCAACCTGGTCTGGCATTATTTTCACAGCCCGAAAGACCGCCAAATTTGGTATTATGAAACACTGTACAATATTTTTCGCCAAAAGCTCACGACTTACGACTGTTTGCTCAAGCGTTACTTTAACCTTCTAAACCTTATCCGGTAGCTTAATAGCGGATAATCTGATTTAAAATCGGATCGCGGTCAATAAACTGCAGAGCACGGGCGAAACTGTCCGGTTCGCTCAGTACGGTGTAATAATTGGCTTTAATTCCGGGTGCCATTTGCAATGCATTGATAAAGTCTTCCTTTGACAGAGGATCCTGCTTGACGTAATTGAAAAAGCCGGTAATTGACAGGATATCCCGGACATTGGCCGTGCTGGGATTATTTTGCAGCAAGGCACAAAGATAAGTCGCAACTCCGACCTGAAGACCATGCATCCGCGGCCGGCGGGAAACCGCATCCAGCCCGTGAGAAATCAAATGCTCCGAACCGCTGGCCGGACGGGAACTGCCGGCAATTTCCATGGCAATGCCGCTGGTCAGCAGCGAATTAACCAGACTGCGCTGGAAAGACGGTTCATTGATATCGGTGCTGTGTTTGTTAAACAGCAACGTCAGCGAATTGTAAGACAGCAGCGACGCAAAGTCGTTGTAACGGTCAAGTTTGCGTTCGGCGGCCTGCTTCCAGTCATAGAGAGCGGTAATTTTGGAGACCATATCCCCTACTCCGGAATAAAGGCATATCTGCGGCGATTCACGAACGACTTCCAAGTCAGCGACGACGCCGAAAGGAATGCTGGCTTTAACCGTCTTTCGCTTACCGTCAACAATCAACGAAGAATTCGGACTGCAAAAACCGTCGTTGGAAGTGGACGTCGGAACCGAAACAAAGGGCAGCTTGAGCAGATGAGCGCTGAATTTGGCAAAATCAAGCGCCTTGCCGCCGCCGATGCCGACGATGACTTCGGCCGCTTTGGGCAGGCTGAAAGTTATTTTGGTTATTTCTTCAATATTGATAAAACGCACGTCCTGTTCATAAACCGCTTTAACGCCGTTTTCCTCCAGCCCGGGATAAAGACGGTCGGCCAGAAGGCGCTGGATTCCCTCGCTCCAGAAAATAACGGCATTGGTAAGATTTTTATCGGCGAGATATTTGCCGATTTTTTTGACCTTGCCGTCACCGATTTTCAAAAGGTAGGGAATATTAATCTGTTTATTGGTATAGAGCGGATACAGCATTTCAGATCTCCTTTATACAGCGGCAGACATCGCGAAAGTCGGCGAAGGGTTCGGTTTTAATGTTTTCACGGCGGCAGAGGTCCAGCAGGCGCTTTTTGGCAAAGACCACATCGGCTTCCCGCGCCGGCAGAATGTCAGGCGGTCCGTCTCCGGCAAAAACAACCCGAAATCCCCGTTCTTTCAGATTTTTAACGACAGCGGCCTTTGAGACGCCGATATTGTCGTCATAACACGGGTGATCTTCCGGCAGGCGTTTCATTACCAGGCCTGTCTCAACGCTGTAATCGCAATGGTTTGTCACCAGACAAACCCCGTATTTGCCGATAAGCCCGCCGATAAGCAGATTTATATACCAATCGCAACCGGCAGAGCAGATGTAAACGGGAATTTTTTTGGCATGGCAAAGCACAACCGTTTCGGGAAACCAGGAATCCAGAGGTATATTTTTAACAAAAGCAGGCAGATCAGGCAAACCGCGCAGCCGGCCGAACATTTCATTTAAAGCGTCAAAATGTTTTTTGCGGCCGGAAAGATATTCGCGCCAGGGTTCAAGCATTTCATCGGTAAAATAGCGCCCGGCAGCCAAAGTGAAAAAATCATCGGCACTGACCGTTCCGTCAAAATCGCTTACCAAAGCCCATTGTTCCGCCATTGTCCGTCCTTTCCTGTTGGGTAGTTAGATTATAAGTGCATCCGATTATTTTTCAAGTTTTTTTCATCAGCCTCTTGTTTTCGGCTTTATGTCTTCCTAAATGAAACTTAGAAAGAGTTCATTATAAAATCTGGAGGATTGTAAAATGAGAAAAGATCTTATGAATAATAATCAACATCATTATCTGAACGAATTGAACTTTCCGACCAACCGCGATTTGAAAAACCTGTTCGGCAGCTTTTATAATCTGCTGGACCTGCCGGAAAGCCGGGACGTTTCAAGCTGGAACAATTTCGAGCCAAAGCTGGAAGTTAAAGAAAACAAAGAAAGCGTAAACGTTACCGCCGAAATTCCGGGCATGAACGAAAACGACATTGACCTGCAGCTTTCGGAAGACGGTTATCTGACAATTTCCGGCGAGAAGAAAAATTCATATGAAAACAAGGAAGGAGGAAGCTATTTCTCCGAAATCAGCTACGGTTCATTCAAACGCACCGTCTCCCTGCCCTGGGATTTGGACTTTGACAAAGCAGACGCCAGCTACGACAACGGTTTGCTGAAAGTCTATATTCCGAAGAGCAAAGAAGAAAAAACCAAAGTAAAAAAATTAAATGTTAAAAAAGCTTCCAAATAAGTAAGCCGGATTAACAAGAAACGAAAAAGCCTGACAGCAATCTGCCAGGCTTTTTCTTAATGATCCCTTAGATTTCAAAGTCTAAGTTCTCATAGAAATCAAGCGGGATAACTTTGCTCTCGCCTTTTCCGTATGAGACTTTGACCTTATCTCCGGGTTTGGTCCATTTCAGTTCCGGATAGAATTCCGTACTTCCGGTAAACTCAATTCCTTTGACCTCGTTGAACAGAATGTAATAAACATTACTTTCCTGAACGATGGCGCGGACGGTAAACTGCCGTGTTTCCTTGTTGACGTCTCCGTCTTTAATCTTATCCTGATATGTCTTTTTCAACATACGCAGATAAGCGGCTTCGGCATCCTGTTTGGAAACACCGCTGCCAACGGCCTGGCGGTTGTTGACTGCCAGAAAACAATAACCGACCACATTTCCCGAACTTCCTTTCATGGTCATGAAATAAGTCGGAATACCGCGGACATTGTACAGTACCGGAAAATTGGAACTGTACTGCGCCGCTTTGGCAAAAGGCTGGTCATCGGCAATACGCATCGCCTCGGTTTCATTGATACCGATCACGCGGTAAAATTTGGCCGCTTTGGTACGGGTATCAACCAACATAAAACCGTTGGTACCGTTATCCGCTCCGGCAGACTGAATACCGGTGTACCAGAAACTGCGTCCTTCGGAATAAACCAAAGTCGTTCCCGGTGTCGGTTCCTGAACGCCTATCTGTGCCCAAACGGCATTCCACCATCCGTCTTTATATTCGCCCCAGCATCTGATCTGGTCTTCAATAAAGCTCTGCGGCTGAATACGGTCTATCCAGGCCGGCGCATCTTCAATGCTGTAAGCTTTGAGTTCCCCCGTCTGAGCATCAACGGTAATCGGCCCCTCGGATTCTTCACCGCCGAAACCGATTTTCTGGTCGTAGGATGAAAGAACCCAATAAGGATTTCCGTTGCCGTCAATTTCAAAGCAGTGGTCATTCAAACCTTTGGAAGCATAGCCATTGCCTTTGATGTGGCGTTCAATGTCATCACCGAAGCGTCCGCTTTCCAGATATTGAATGCGCAGCTTCTGTCCGTTAACTTCCGTTACCAGCCAGCGTCTGGTAGCATCGGTCGCGTCAACGATAATGTAACCCGGGGTATGGCCGTTGCGGAACCATTTCCAGAAGGAACGATGTTCCAGCGGGGCTACCCAAATCAGATCATTGTTAAAAACCAGCTTTTTACCGTTGTTAATGGTAAATTCTCCGGTAATGTTCTGAATGGTCATATTACCGACTTCTACACGCGAACCTAACCCTAAGTCTTCACCGAGCTTGTCTTCAGCAACCTTGCGGGCCAGTTTACCGTCAACCGAAATCATTTTGGAAACCGGTATCGGATGAACATCGGCATTGAAGACGCTGTCGGGGACGGTTTCCACTTTCAGACGTTTATAATATTCGTCAGCGTGGAACATTTCCCAGCTCTGAAAACCGGCAATAAAAAAAGCCAAGACGGTGATTCCGGTCGGAATAAAGCGCCAGGCATACTTTATCTCATAGTCGCTGTCATCTGCGCAAAAGGCAAAATGAAGACCGGCGCCGGCTAAAGATACAATAAACGCCTCAATCCAAACACCTTCAAATCCCCACCATTGGAGAACCGGCAGAGTGTTGTAGTTAATAACTCCGAATAAAACAAATACAACGGCGCAAAGAATGCTCCATGTCGTTTTATACTCTTTGTGAAAACTCAGAACCGCAAACAAAGCGGTAAAACCCAGTGTTAATGCAATGTAACTCATACGTTTTTTTTGTTTAATATATTAATAATAGAAAATTCATTATACTGTTTTAGATTTTCAGCATACCTCATTTTCGGACATTTTACAATAAATTTTGTACAAAAAGATTTTTACTCCTGCGTTCGTATGAGAACAGCATTGGAAATCAGAATTATGGCGCCGCCGAGCAATATGTTCCAGGTCAGCGGTTTGCCGAGGAACATCCAATCCAAGAACAACCCTGTTACCGGTTCCAAAAGCAGAAGCATACCGACGATTACCGGGCTGACATTGCGGTTGTTGGCAAACAGCAGCAGATTGGGCGCCACATAAGAAGCTAATGTGTAGATGACAAAATAAAGCCACAGCTGCGGCGGCATTTCCAGGCTGAATATCCGGACGCCGTTGAACTCAGGCAAAATCCTTAAAATCCAATAGAGTGCAAAAACGGGTATCAGCGTATAAACGCTGGCCGCGAGAAATGTTCCGGAAGGCGATACATTCTGCCGGCTGAAATATTGAGCCACAATCAGCCATAAAGACAATCCGACACCGCCGAGAACCGCGAGAAGGACACCCCACGGCGATAACTCCGTCCCGCCGCTCGGATTGATAAGAAACCACAGGCCGACAATCATACAGCCGACCAGAAACCAGTTCAGCAGCGTCTGGCGGCGGCGAAAATAAAAGCGTTCGATCAAAATGGTCCAAACCGGCTGCAAATAAATCAGCAATACGACCAATGTAACCGGAATTTTAAGAAAGATCGGCGTATATTGTCCCAGCGTTATGAAAAACAGAGCGGCGGCAAACAGAAATTTCATTTTCAAAGGTATGCGCCAGAGCTTATGCAAATCACAGCGGGCAAAATAAGCAATAAACAAAACGGAAAGCAGATTCGGATAAATCATCAGCTCAAACAAAGATGCTCCGAGGTTTGACAAAACCTTGGCCCCGAAAATGACGCCGCCGTCAAGAATGCCGCTTAACGCGAGATACAAATAAACCATTTTTCCTCCGCAGAGGAATATAATTACTCTTTCACGATTTTCATCTGCTCACGGTACCAGTCAGACCAATGCCGTTTATCAATACGGAGTTCGCGGACAAGCGGTTTTCCGGCTGCAAGGGCAAATTCCAGCTGCATCAGCGGCCGGGTACGGTTTATCATCCGTTCCAGCTGCGGCGCAACATCTTCCGGAAGGTAGAAACGGTAAACTTTTTCAAATTTATCCTTCGGACAGGTTTGTTCGCCGAATGTTTTACAATCCGTTCGCGTCCAGTCAGGCTGCAATTCCAGATAATGGCCGGAAATCAGACTGCGGGGGTCATACCCCTCTACCGTTACCATAACCCGCGGCGCGGTCAGGCTGAGGTATTGCAGAACAGCCGTCCATATCAGGAGAACGACTATCGGAAAAGCCAAAGCCGGCAAAGCCCAATTTTTTCTAATCATGATTTTTCTCCCCGACATTATGCAGCAAACGGCGCCGTACCTTTTGCCAGATGACGGCTATCGCGGCAAAGGCCAGCCCGGAGACAATCAGTCCCATTCCGGTTGACAGTATGGAGCCGAAGACCTCAAGGTAAACTCCAAAAAAGCGCAACGCAATCAAAACCGTGCTTACATTCAGCAAACGCGGATAATTGTGCCGGTATGCATAAATTCCCGCCACCGACAGCAAAGCAATCATCATCAGGGCGGAAGTTTCATCTTCCCAGGCGGGCAGCATATCCGTCAAAAAAGCATAAACAAAGATGACGGCAGCCGCGGCTATTCCCGGCCGCAACGAAGTTTTCCGGCAAGCGAAAGCGAACCCGGCCAACGCAAGTGCTGACAAGCCCCAAACCGTCCAACCGAGTGAAACATTATCCGTCCGAAAATAGGACCAATCTTTCAAACTGAAAGCATCCAGCACAAAAGCGCAAAATGCAAAAGCAAAAACGGTCAGATGCCGCCAAGCCTTTTGAATGGCCGGATGCGGCAGCATTTGCAGCAGGCGGTAAAAGACCAGCATGGCAAACAGGCCGCTCCAGATACCGAAATTAGCATTGCGGTCAAACAACCGGTCAATGAAATCGGCAAACCAGCGATAATCAGACAGGCGGTCATACAGCGACAGGAAAAAGCCAATAAACCACAAACCGGGAAACAACGGCTTGCTGCTCAGGAACAGAAGGGGAAAAGTTAAAACCGACCAGAAGAGCAAAGCGCTCAATCCATGCGCCGGCAAATGATATATCTGCCCGACCAGGCCGATTGAACCGAGAACAAGCAAGGCAAAGGCCGTCAACAGTGCCTCGGCGGCCAGGTTCCTTCCCTTTCTGCGGCTGTGCCATACTCCCCATGCAGCCGTACAAAGAAGAGCAAAATCGACGCCGAGTTTAACTGCGGCGGGAATGGCCTCCCAATTGGCGGCAATGACGGCAATCACACCGATGCCGATACAAAAACAGCTTAAAAACAAAAGCGCATGATAAAGCATCGGGCGCCTGACGTTGTTTTCATAATCGGTAATTTTCTGCTGCTGTTCCGCAGTAATCAGACCGCGTTTTTGCCAATCCGACAATTTTGAGTAGATATTCATTTTTTCTTCCTATTTATGAGACCTGACAAATTGTAGGCGACGATTAATTATATAGCAACGAAATTTTAAAAATATTAATAAAGAGTTAAAAACCGTGGTATAACCTGCGCACCGCGATTGACGGAAATTTACGCCTAAGTTAAAAATACTCTGTCGACAAATATATTTTTAACCATGGTAGTAGATTGATGAAATTTAAAATTTTCAGCTTCAAGAGCATTGTTACCTATCTGACAATGGTTTCTTTCTACATTGCGACCACGCTTTCGGCCTTTGCGGCACCCCTGCCCCCGATAAGCCTGGCCCAGATGTACAGCCTGGCTTCACAAGGGAATGTCAGGGCTCTGCGTGCTGCCGTTCAGCGCGGAATGAACATTGATGCGACCGACAGATACGGCAACACCGGCCTGTGTCATTCAATCTACCAAAACAATTATACGGCATATAACGCTTTTCATGCTTCCGGCGCAAATCCTCGGCATCCCTGCATTCAGAACATTCCGCCGCAGCAATATGATTATTTCATGGCCTCGAGCCGGGCAACGCCGGTAACCGCTACGCCCCGCGACGCCTATAAAGAATTTGCAGACGGCGAATTCGTCTTTTCAACCACAACCTGGGTTATCGGCGGCCTGCTTCTGGCCGGCGGCATTGCCGCAATTGCTCTGAGCGGCGGCGGTGGCGGCAAAAAACACCATTACTATTTTCCGCCGAATGACAGCTTTACGCCGACGGACGACAGTCTGGGCGCTTTTGTCGGTACGGAAACGCCTTCCGCTCCCGAAAACAGCCCCTATACGCCGGTAAAAATCACCAACGGCGAAAATGACAGCAACTTTACGCTGAGCAATGATTCTCAAATCAAAGTGGGTGATGAAACCAAAAATCTGGTTGACGTGATTAACCTGAACGACTCCGTGCTTGATTATACCAAATATATTCAGGTCGGAATGAAAGCGATTGACGGCAATCAGGTCGTCAACGGCAAAATTCCCCTGACCGGCACCGAAGTCGGCGCAACAATTACCCTGCAGAACAATACCGCCGGCATGGTGGCACTGCATAACTCTAACGCCATAAACAACAATACGCTTAAAATTATCGCCCGCAACGGAACGCTGGGCATGATTGCCAGTGATAAATCACTGGTGCGCAACAACGGAAACATAGACATTGCCTTTCAGGGCACTACCGCCACCGACCAAGTGGACGGCATGTATGCCGATACCTCCTCCACCGCCATCAATGACGGAAAAATCACCGGAAACGCTGCGGTTGACAGTGTTGCCGGTACTTTAATCGGTATGCAGGGACGTTTGATTAACCAAGTGCAAAATCCGGCCGGCACCATTCCGACCCAGCTGATTAACAACGGTAATATTTCCCTGAGTGCCGCAGCAACGCCCGACAAGACAATTTCTACCTCTCTGGTCGGTATGGGCAGCTTTTTGGAAAAGGCGTTTCTGGAGGGAACAAAGCTGCTGCGCCGCACCGGGTTTATTGAAATTACCAACGCCGCCAACGGCGTCATTGATCTGAACGTCAATCTCGGCGACAGCGGTACCTATGATTCGACGCAAAGCAATCTGCTGAACGGAACCGGAGGCATTGTCGGTATTCGCTCAGACGCTCATACCACAGCAACAAACAACGGCACCATCCGCCTGACGATTGCGCCGGAAAGCACCAAAAACATTACCAATTCCCATGCCGGAATGCTGTCGGTACACGGCGGAACAATCGTCAATAACAAAGAAATCACGGTCACCGGAGGAATCGGCGGCTACGGTATGCTGGGTGTACGCGGCGAAGGAACCAACTCCGAATTCAACACCCTTAATCCGACCATCGTCAATTCCGAAAGCGGAACCATCAGCGTCAACAGCACCGACGGTTTCGGCATGGCAACCCGGCATGGCGGAACCGTTGTCAACAAAGGCACAATCAAAATGCTGGCCAAAGGCACCGGCCTCCAGATTAACGCCGGAACCGGAACAAACAGCGGCACCATAACACTGAGCAACGGCGGCGACGGCATGACCATCCGGCAGAACGTTACGACGGAAGCGGGAACGGCCAATAATGCCAGCAGCGCCAAAATTCAAAATACGGAAACCGGCGTGATTGACATCAAATATGCCAACGGTTCCAACGGTATGTTTATTGAAGACGGCACTGCCGAAAACAACGGTTCAATCAAAATCAACGGCACCGACAGTACGACAACCGAAGCTTCCTACGGCATTCATGCTCAAAACGGCACCATGCTTAACACAGGATCGATTGACATGGACGTTATTCTTTCCGGCGATGCCGACTCTTACGGCATGTATGGCGAAAATTCGGCCTCGGCCACCAACGCGGCTACGGGTAAAATTACTTTCACCCGCAAGGGCACCGGCATGTACACAACGCAGGGAACCAATACCAACCACGGACAGATTGTCATGAACGGTATCGGTTCAACCGGTATGGCTTCCGAAAGCGGCGCCGTTCTGAACGGCAAAACCGGCTCAATCCAATTGGTCAGCGGCACGGGCATCAAATCGACCTCCGGCTCCGTTACCAATCAGGGCTCAATTAATATTTCACAGGGTGAGGATTCTGTCGGCATATCTTCCGGCAGCAATGCGGTTAATGACAAAGACGCTACGATTCAAATTACCGGCGCCAATTCGACCGGCATTTCGGTTGAAGAAAATGCCACTGCGGTCAACCGGGGCACCATTACCTTAACCAGCACTCAAAACAGCAAAGAAAACTATGGTATGATTTCCGCCGGCGGTGAACGGGCCCAGATTGACAATGACGGAATTATCAACCTGAACGGCTATGACTATGCGGCCAGCAAAGAAGTCGGCTACGGCATGTCTATCGGCGACGGACGGGCCAATAACAACAACACAATCAACATCAACCGCATGTATGGTTACGGCATGGCCTCTACCGAAGGTACACTGACCAATAACGGAACAATCAACCTGACCAACGGCGGATACGGCATTATGGGCGAAAGCGGCGAATCGTTTAACAATAAAGATGCAACAATTACCATTACCGGAACGCCCAATATGCAAAATTCATACGGTATGTCCATGCAGGACGGAACGGCCAAAAACTTCGGGCAAATCGACGTTACCGGCGGTTCGGTCAACTCCGAAACCTACGGTATCTCCGTCAACGGCGGCAACGGACTGAATCACGGTCTGATCAATATGCATTCAGACAATGCGTTCGGCCTGTTTGACGAAGGCGACGGCGAAATCACCAATGTTGCCGGGGGAACAATTAACCTGTACGGCAATAACTCCGTCGGTATGCAGACCACAAGCGGCAAAGCCGAAAATTTCGGCACGATCAACATCGGCGTTGACAACGGAACCGGGGCAATTGTCGGCGGCAGCGGCAGTACGGGCATGATCGCCGGTGACGGAGCAACGGCCATTAACTCCGGACATATCAACATGAACGGCAACAATGCCGTCGGCATGACCGCAAACGGCGGAACCGTCATCAACGACAAGAGCGGAACTATCACCCTAAATGGCGGCAACGGTACCATTTTCACGACAACGAATGACGGTACGGCCATCAATAACGGTGATATCGTCATTAACGCCGAAGATTATACTCTGTTCAGCACAACGGACTCCGACGAAGGCAATTTCCAAAATAACGGCAATGTCACGGTTGGCGCCGGAGGTTCCAAAGTTATTATCGCCGGAGACGGAAACAATATTACCAACAGCGGTAAAATTGACCTGAACGGCAAAGACGGCTTTATCATCTATACCAAAGGGAACGGTTCGGTTACCAACAACGGTACGCTGGAAATCGGCGAAGACAGCAGCAACTCGCACGGCATTTATATGAGCGAAACGGCTACGGGAACAGTTTTGAACGACCTTAAAGGGATTATTAACGTTAAAGGAACCAATTCTTCCGGCATGACTCTGGCTTCGGATACCGACACCGTCAGCATTACCAATAAAGGAAAAATCAATGTTGACGGAACCGGTTCCAAAGGCATTACCTCTACCAAGGGCGGAACCGTCAACAACGAGGGAACGATTATCATTGCCGACGGTTCGGCGGCCATTGAAGCAGCCGGCGGAACGGTCAACAACAAAGCCGGCGCCAGCATCACAACCGAGAAAGACAGCAGTGCCGACGGCATTAACATTTCCAGCAACGCAAACAGCGGGGCAACGGTCACCAATGACGGAACGATTACGGTCAACGGCAGCGGCAGTGCCATTAATTCTTCCATTTCTGCTACTTCTCCGGCCGAAACGTCAAACACAATAAACAACAACGGCGTCATTACGATTACCGGAAACGGCAACGGCATTTGGGCCGACACGGCAACCGTTACCAACGCCGCAGGTGCCCGCATTGAGGTCGGCGGAAGCGGCTACGGCATACGCGCGTCCAAAGGCAGCATTACCAACAGCGGAACGATAACGGTTTCCGGCTCAAACGGAACCGGAATGTCCGGCGGTGGAACGCTGGTTAATGATAAAACGATTACCGCATCGGGAAGCGGTTCCAAAGGTATGGAAGTAACAACCGGCGGCACGGGAACCAATAACAAGGACATCACCGCCAGCGGCAGCAATTCCTCAGGCATTTATGTCAACGGCGGAACGGCCGACAATATCGGAACCATTATCTCCAGCGGCAACGGTTCTTCCGGTATCTATGCGGCCAACGGCGAAGCCTACAATCAAACGACGATTTCGGTTGCCGGCGAAGGTTCCATCGGAATGACAGCTAGCAGCGGAACCGTAACCAACGGCAAAACGGTTCAGGTTCCGGTTTTGGACGAAGACGGAGAACCGGTTCTCGGCGATGACGACCAGCCCAAATATGAAGAAAAGGATTTGCCCGGCACCATTAATGTTGTCGGCAGCAATGCCGCTGGTATGAAACTGGCAGGAAGCGGCAAAGTCATCAATAACAAAGGCGCAACAATCAACGTCTCGGGTGCCGGGTCAACCGGTATTTGGGCGGCCGGTTCGGGAAGCGCCGTCAACAACGGAACAATCAATGTTTCCGCCGCAGATACGGCAGCTTCGGGCATGAGGGCTTCAACCGGCACCGCAACCAACAATGCAGCCATTACCGTTACCGGAAACGGTGCGCAAGGTATGTATGCCGACGGCGGCAATGTTGTCAATGCCGCTTCGGGAACGATTGACCTGAAAGCCGAAAATACGGTCGGTATTTATGTGGCCAACGGCAGCGGCAGCAATTTGGGAACTATCAATCTGGGAGGCACCGGCGCCATCGGTCTGCAGGCAGACGGAGGAACAGCCACCAACTCCGGCAGTCTCAAAGTCAGCGGCACCGATACGGTCGGCTTATATGCCAACGGGGGTACCGTGGTCAACAGCGGAACAATCGAATTCAGCAGCGGCGATGCGGCTGTTTTAGTTGACGACGGAATCGGACGCAACGACAAAACAATTACGGTTACTTCCTCCAACCTTGAAGCTATGCGTGCCGACGGCGGCGAAGCCGTTAATGCCAGCGGCGGAACCATTACGCTGAACAGCTCGGCCAATAACTCTACGGCCATGTATGCCACCAGAGGAAAAATTACCAATAACGGTACTATTGCCCTCAACGGAAGCAGCGGAATCGGTATGATGACAGAGGCGGAAGGAACTGCAAACAATACGGGAACCATTAACGTCAGCGGGGCAGATTCCGTCGGTATTCTGGCTGACGGAGGAACAGCTACAAACAGCAGCGGTACCATTAATGTTACCGGCAGCAGTTCATTCGGCATGAAAGCAACCGAGGGTGAAGCAATCAACAATGCTACAATTAATGCCAATAATAATATCGGTATGTTCGCTGACGGCGGAATTGTTACCAACGGCAGCAGCGGAAAAATCAATGCCGGTTCCGGCGCTTCTTACCTGATGCTGGCGGAAAACGGCGGCACGGCAAATAACAAAGGCACCCTCACCTTCAGCGGTTCAGGCTCTGCTTTGCAGGCCAAAGGGGCTACCGTCAACAACACAGGTTCAATTACCGCGACCGGCAGCGGAAACGGCATGGCGGCAGACGGAACATCTTCCGCCGGAGCAAATGCTGTCAACAGCGGCACCATTACCGTCAACAGCGGCAAAGGCATGATTGCAACCTCTACAACGATAGATACGACAGTCACCAATGCGTCTGGCGGTGTCATCACCGTCAACAGCAACGGCGGTGTCGGCATGTATGCCGACGGATCGCATGCCCGCGCCATTAACCTCGGTACCATTAACATTAAAGGAACTTCGTCCACTTCTTACGGGATGAAGGCCGTCAACGGCGGTTCGGTTGAAAATGCCGGAACAATTAATATGGCTGCCGGTTCGGCCGGAACAGGCATCTATGTTGACGGGAAATCCACTTTCTACAACAATGCTTCGGGTAAAATCGTTTTTGCCGGCGGACAAACGCAAAGCGGAACCATTACCGGCGACACCTCGGCCGGCAGCGTTGACATTTGCGATGATGGCGGCAGCTGCGCCAACAAGTTTATTCATCTGGAACAAGGCGCAACTCTGCAAAACAGCGGCACTATGGTAACGTCCGCCTCGTTCAAACTTAACGAAATGGGCGGCGGCAGAGTTCTGCTTGCCTCAACCGGAACAATGGTCGCCGGCAACGAAATCAGCGGCGATTTATATGCCGTCAGCGACCGGGCGATGCTGGAACAGGGACAGAAAGACGTTTATGTTAACCGGAATGCTTTGACGGCCAGTGAAATTGACGTCAACCTGATGTCTGCTTCGCCGATGTGGGAAGTCTCTCTGGTTGACAGCGCGGAAGATTCTGCCGACGATGCGGCGGCGCAGGCTGAAGACGAGCCGGCCGTCGAACAGCCGACAGTCAAAGACGAAGATGAGGCAGACAACGACAGCAGCACTTCCGACAAACCGTCCAGCGAAAAAGACATCGTTTATAACCGTGTCGCTTTCTCGAATCTGGTTAATAATGCCAGCCAGGCGGCTTATCTGGAAAGCAATTATGCTATCCGCAACACAATTTATGACGGTATGATTACGGCCGGCAGCATGGAAGAATTCAATCAGGCTTTATACAGTAATCTGGGGCTTGACTTAATTCCCAATTTTGCCAAACAAAATATGGATATTCTCCGCAATGTCAACCGTCAGGTCAACAGTGCCGTCTTCAACAACAATGACAAGAAAGAATTCCGTGTTCATGTCGGCTATGACTATTTTGAGCGCGAACAGGACGGCACCAACGGCCTGAGCGGTTATGAAGACGAGGCCCACACCGGTTATGCTTTGTTTGACAAGAAATATAACGCCAACTTCCGTTACGGCCTCGGCGCCAGCTTCACCAAATACAGCAGTGATTATGACAACGGTGCGGAACGTGATGAAGTCATTGCCCAAATTATGGCACCGTTGATTTTCGAAACCGACAGCACCAAGGTTGTTTCGATGCCGAGAATCGGTATGGGCTGGGGTGAATATACCCGTTATGACCATACCGGGGAATATAAGGCCGATACCCGTAATTATTACTACGGTATCACTAACGAAGCGCGCCATGAACTGGATATGGGCCTGCTGACGTTGGAACCGGTGGCCGAATTCAATATTATCGGCCTGTATCAAGGACGCACCAAGGAAAATATCCGGGTTGATTCCGGCAATAACCTTTCCGTTGAGGGCGGACTCGGCTTATATGCCAAGAAGAGTTTCAAACCTATGGGTGACGATGAACTGAACATCCGTCTGGGCGGAACTTATTATCATGAGTTTAACAACCCCTATCAGGCAGTCAGCGCCGGTATTGTCGGACTGCAGGGACGTTATCACATGAACAGCTATGAGACACAACGCAACCGAGCAGTTCTGTCCAGCCGTTTCGATTATAAACGCGGCAAGTTCAATTTCTATCTGGAAGGCAGCCGCTTTATCGAAGACGACAGCACCTATTCGGTCAACGCCGGTCTGACATATGCTTTCTAAATATCGACAAGCCCCTTAAATAAGGGGCTTTTTATTTAGTGATTTTAGCCAAAAATAAAGGGGTTGTTTATTTTATATTGACATTGTTTTGATGACGTGGTACCTTACAATCAGGCTATGATTCAGTTATATGTGAGGTG
>UMCI01031720.1_pt1 | contig 18885 bp, 15 predicted proteins | sample 1964211 | NCBI WGS metagenome assembly UMCI01 (sample SAMEA4835966, study PRJEB28245) | human gut metagenome | biome: gut microbiome; material: fecal sample | place: Denmark | collected 2008 | reverse complement strand
TGAATGATAACTCCTCCATAAAGAGGTGTATCTTTAGTTGAATGTTCCTGTATATATTGCAACAAGGCATTATGTTTCTCCGGAGCAGTTACATCACTTCCGGCACTTTTCGTATCGAAAAGATATACATGTCCATTCTTCATACGAATAACAAAATCAACATAAAATAAAGATTTTCCGTATGCAATGGCATAATGTTGTTTTCCTTTGTCCCCATTCTTATACCACCAGTCAATCCATTGTGAATGTTCTTCCAAATATTTCACAAATTCCTTCTCCGGATTAGAAGCTTCGTTAAGTTGTACGAATGGCAACAAAGCATGATTTTTTGCAGTCTCAATATGATTTGTTTCGCTGTCATAGACTCTTTCTTCCGGAACTTCCCAGTTGTATTGTTTTAATTCTCTGGCTGCCGCAGATCTTTTCTTAGCCCGCTCTCTTTTACGGGCGTATGTTTCTAAGGCCGTGTCCAGTAAACGGTCAAATTTGGGTCTGTTATCATGATAAAGAACGACCTTTTTGGCATCAGTATCGAAGATTCCAAAATAGTCGGCGAGCATTTCAAGCAGGTAGTTGGCTATTTTATCAGCTCTACCTTTACTTTCAAATTGATGTCCTTTACCACTTATATATGCCATAAATACGCGGTCTATTTCAGATGCTTTACGGGCAAAGCGGACTTGATCGACCTTCAATATCTGTTCTTCATTTTGGAAGTGAACATCCTTTGGAATCTCCACATTTATTGTCTTGACATCCAAACGAATTGAATTCTTTACCCGTCTTCTGTTTTCATTTACTAAATCGTCATCACTTTCTGGCAACGGAGTAAATTCATCATTATCATTTCTTAAAGCGGCCAATTCAGCGATAGAAAACAATCCGGCACCTCTTTCCAGTTTCCAGAATTCATCAGCCACTTCATACAATGTTTTCTTGAAGTCGGGGCCCAGATAATTTCGTTCCACATTAGGGCGTTCTGAATAGTAAGCCGGCAGAAATACATTCTCAAAATTTTCACGTCTGCATGCCGTAATCGTATTTTTCAAGATATAGTCGGAATCGGCTGTGACAATCTGAATTTTATCTTTCGCAATATCGGTATAAACATAACCGATATTAAGCTGTTCTTTCGGATAATGTTTCTGTTCCGGCATTCTCAGAATACGTCCTACAGTCTGTATCGTAAACTGATCGCTTTGCAATTTTCTGAAGATTAATAGTACAGCCGCACGAGGACAGTCCCAACCCAAAGCTATTGCTTCTTTGAATAGCAAAACTTGCGTCATATTATCGGGACGTTCCAATCCGGCGAGATTCTCTTTTTCGTTGGCGAGCCATACGGCCAATAATCCATTTTCGGCTGTTATTCCACAAATGGCTTCCAAATAGGTTTTCACCTGTTCTGCGATAGCCTGGTCTTCCGAAGTCATGGTTTCCTTCGTATCGTTTGGCAGCTGGATAAGTAATAGGGGATTGATTTTGACACCTAATTTCTGATAAAGCTCTGCCAACTGATTACGTTTTGCCAATGCTGCTTTAATCAGATTTTCGTTCAGTGTGCGTTCTTCACTGAAATCCAGTTCTATATCTGGATTCAACACGACTTCTTTCTTAATCATTTCAGCTGCAATAACATCCTGTCGGTAAACTTTTACTTTTTCATCAGGATGAAGTGTTTTGGGTGTAGCCGAAATACGCAATTCCACAGCCGGATTGATACGTTCCAGCACCGCTGCCGATTTGTCAGCAGTCTTTGACCAGAACATGTGTTCCTCATCTATGATGGCAACAATGGGCAAATCATACTCTTCTTGTGTCCGTCGTGCAATTTCATACAAGGAAGCAAAGCTTTCGCTTTCGCGTACCATGACATTGCTTTCTTTGTTCACGCTTTCCCAGTTGACAAACAAAATTTCTCCGGGCTGTATACCTTCACTTTGGTCAATCTCGTCAAACATTACAGGCCGAAGTTTCCGTGTTTCACCAAAGGCATTCTTTAGGCTGGCATAACTTTGCAGATGAAGTTTACGAGGTGCAAACCAGATATAGGCAACTTCCTGATAACGGCTGTCACCACGCTCCTTCAATTCATCGGTTATATTTGCCAAAGCCTGACAAGTCATGACCGTTTTCCCCGCACCGGTTGGCGCTTCAAACACAATTTTATGTCGTTTGCCGCCGAGGTTTAACAGACGGATTGTTTTATCGGTCAGCTCATTGATAGCGTTCTGTTGGTATGTTATATTTTTCATTGTTTTCTTCTTTTTTTATTCTCGATGTTTCTACCAGATTTTTTAATCAATTATCTGATGTCCGTTCATGCTTCCTCTTCATCTGTAAAGTTCAACATTCCATTAAACAGGTCTTCCTCTTCTTCAGTGGTTGCCAGCGCATCTTCTTCCGGCATGACTACTGCATCCTTTTTCTTGGGCAGGATTCTGCGGTAAGTATTGTAGATGGCTTGTGGCAGAGCGCACAGTTCCACTTTGTCACTGACATCATCAAACGAACCTTCCCAAGGGTCTTCACTGGGTGAGAACACATAAACCTTTATTGGTTGGGTTATATCCAGTTCGTAGATAATATCAACCAGTTCATCAATGGCTTCTTCACGATAAATAATAAGCATCTGTTTTTTCCCATCATCGAAATAGTGGAAGATACCTTTATAGGTTTTTTGACCTCCAAAGGTATTTTGTTCCGTATAAAGATCTTCCTTGATACAAAGCATATCTGTAGCAAGATTAACCAGTTTTCGCATATTCTGCATCGAGCGGCTGCGACCAACAAATCCGGTACGGTAGTAGCGGAGATTATTTTTTGTTAACCCCTCTACCTCTTCACCTTTTCCGTTTGTATAACCTTGAATCACCCGTTTGTTTCGTTTGTAGGTCACCATTTCGCAAATATTGTTTTCGTTATTCGTAACAAGAATACATTGGCGATGACCTCCATCTTCTGCATTCAGTTGCATAGTGGCGTGAAGGGTTGTTCCACTACCTGCAAAGAAATCAAGAATACATTCGGCATCAGGTATAACATTTTTAAGCAAATATTTCGCTATGCTTAATGTTTTAGGGTATTCAAATTCAATTCCTAATTCTTTAAATAATTTATCATTGCTTGAACCATCATTTACAATCGAAGGAGTATTTTCCATTAAATTATCTTTAAGAAGATACTTATTCCTAGGTTGATTGTTGCCTTTACGACCAGTTGTAAACACTATTTGTCCTTTAATAACCATATTAGGTAATAATGTTATAGGTTCTTTTGTACCCAGCATTTTTGTAAAAGTTGCAGTGGGGTATCGCCATCCTTTATCTGGAACAGGACATTTCTCTCCATTTATTGGATGTACCAATGGAACGAAATAATCATCATTAGGTGTTTCTTTATTGGGCCATGCCATCGACACAGTTTGAAAAACATCTCCATTTTCATCGATAAACTGATATGCTTTTTCACCTTCAGAGAAATCACTTCTTCTAAGCCAAGCCTGAAATTCTTTATTTACTAATTGTAAATCATATGTGACATAAAAATCCTTGAGAGTTTTTTCAGGATATTCAAAAGGAGAGATAACAGCTTTTACATCATCTGGAATCATTGTCTTTCCAATCTTTGAAAATAAGTTTTTTGCTTTATTGATGATTTTAACAGCATTCGGTTTCTCTCTCATAAGGTTATTTGATGAGGAATTAAATGATTCTTTATTCTTGCAATAAAGCAAAATATATTCATGCTGAACAGCTACTGCATTAGCATCCCCCTTAGGATTAAGTTTATTCCATATAATTTGTCCAAGACAATTTGATCTTGTAAATATTTCTGTCTCCATGAGCATATTTAGAGCATCGAATTCATGCTCATCAATATGAACAATAATTACTCCTTCATTTTTTAAGAGACGTTTTGCTATAGATAATCTCTTTTTCATAAACGACAGCCAAAGTGAATGTCTAAAGGGATTATCTTTATCTACATAATTATCATTATATCTAAAATCATTATCACCTCTGTTGTAAGGAGGATCAATATAGATTACATCAATTTTACCCTCATGTGTATAAGCCAAGGTGGCGAGGGCTTCCAAATTATCCCCTTCAATCAGAATATGATTAGGGGCATCTTTATCTTCACTGATGATGGCACGTTCCGGCACCTCTGTCAAGATAGGCAGTTCGTCGCGCAGTCGTTCTTCTACGTCTTCGGGTTTATCTTCCCATACCAAACCATAAGTTTTATTCTCTCGCAGCAAACCTAACAGGGCACTACGTTCCTTATCGGTCAGTCCTTCTAAAGTGTTGATACGTTTTATAAGATTGGCTCTATCATTACTGTTCATAACATTACTTGGGTTTACTGTTTTTGAATTCTGACTAACTGAACATCATCACGTGTTGAGTTCAGCAGTTCTTTAATATCTACATCCAGAACACGTGCGATCTCCAGCAGCGTTTCCAGTCCGGGTTGTGATGTGTTTGTACACCACTTCGATACCGTGGCAGGGTCCTTTCCTAATTGTTCAGCCAACCATTTGTTGGTTCGCTTCTTCTCCACAAGCACAACCTTGATGCGGTTTATGTCTTTTTCTTTTTCCATAAGGATTTTCTTTCGTTCCATGCAAAGATAAGAAAGCCTATCTATTTTTCATCATTTCAATAGGACTATTTGCAATATAAATTACGAATTAGTTCAATATTATTTGGAATAGCTTCTTACAATAAGAATCTTTCTCTACTTTTGTATAATAACTTGGAAAAATTAATATTATGGCACAAGAAAACAGATTAAAATATATAATACCACAATTTGCAAAATATCAAAATGTTGATGATCTGTTAGAGAATAACAGTCATTATTCTTTATTTGGCACGAGGGAAAATCTGTCAATTGACAAATTGCTTGAAAAAAACTTTGTTTGTATTGTAGGAGAACCTGGAATTGGTAAGAGCAGATTGCTTGATGAGGTTAAAGAGAGGATCTCACCAGAATCATTTTATTGTAAGGCATCTGAATTTACAGATCTATCAGTCCCAAAAGAGAATGAATATTGCATCATAGATGCTTTAGATGAGGTTGAAGGATATTTATTCTACAATGTACTGCAATCGATCAAACATTATAAGAAAGAAAATCCAAAAGTTAAGGTGCTGTTCACTTGCAGAAAACATTATGTCGCTTCTTATGCACGACATTTTGCGGATTGTAATTATTTAACATTCATCGAAATATGCAGACTAAGCGAAAGAGATGTAATGAATGTTATAAGTGGCAACTGTAACTGTTCTGAGGCTACATTAGAAAATATAAATAGAAGCCCTAAATTAAAAGAACTCATAACTATTCCCAGATATTTGACATTCTTACTAGAATATATCAAACAAAAAGGAGAGTGCTTAAATATTGGTGAATTATTTGAATATATGATTGTCTGTTCAATAAAGGCTGCTATAGAAGCTCATAAAGGAATACAAAATACCGAAAGTATAAGAATCCTTCTTCAGCGACTCCTGGAGAAAATGGCATTCGTTATGGAGATAAGCAGAAAAGACCAAATTTCAAAAGATGAGTTATACACCATACTTGACGGAATAAAAGGCAATATGACGCAGATGTTCATTGCTAATTTCGATTTATTGTATTTTGAGAGTCGTATATTGAAGGATACGGATGGAACATTACAATTTGAAAACACTGAACTGCAAGAATATCTTGCAGCAAAGGAACTATGTAGGCAAGATAATATAGAAAGTGTACTTTATGATGTTGCTGTACATAAAGAACTGAAACATATATATCCTAACTGGTATGATGTAATCCCACACATATCGTATTCGAAAGATAGGATTCACACTTTTATCAATGTATTCAAACTCATTATATCATACGAATCAAATCTGGAGAATGAATCATTTAGAAATTTATTAAAATACATAGATCCTTCTGTCCTGTCAATTCAACAGAAAGAAGAACTGTTTTCAATTATCTTTGAACATTATCAACGTGTACCTGCATATATCATGTGGAAAAGTTCTATGAGTAATTTGTTACAAGAATGCTATACAACAAATTGTGATACTCAAATAATATTATCACATGACAAACTTAACAAAATACAATTATCCAATGTTACTGTTACTCTTGATGCAATTGTTGAAGCGAAAAAACATAATGACAGCATTTATAATCATTGGAGGCAAGCAGCAAATTACTTAATAGGAACTGACGATAACGAAAACAAACTTGCAGCCTTAAACTTGTATAATGCACTTAAATGTGTAGACGAACTTATACAAGTATCAGAATCTTACAGTTATTTTACTAAAAAACTAAAAGAAAAGTATTGTGAAGTAACAGGATATATGAGAATTGCAGATAATCGTGTTGTTGATTGTTGGTTGAAAGATTGTTATATAAGTAACCCTTATGCGATAAATGCTGTCTTATATATAGAAGATTTACCTACATTAATTTATGCATACAACAGAATTATAGAAGACAGAAAACTCTATGAGTTTTTTAACGAAAAAGGATCATTGTCTGTTTTTTATGATTTACATTTAAAGCAACAATTTGATATTGCTTGGAAAGGGAACGCTGAAAGTAAGAAACTAATTACGAGAATTATAGCAGGTTTAATATCCAATCAGTCATATACCACTCATAGCGAGATTAATGCAATTATTAAACAAATACTACTTGATGAAACAGCTGGAAATTTGTTTATTACGAACTTCGAGAGAATTTGGGATTTAGAAGATTTATTTCGACGTTTTGATGAGGGACTTATTGATATTGAACTTATATCATCTTTAGATAAGTCATTATCAGAAGCACATGTAGAGCCTTGGTATATAAATGACATTCTTACCAATCTTATTAACAAAATCAGGAATGATAAAGATAAGAAGGATTCTATCGCAGAGTACGTAGAGCGTTATGCCGAAACATTTGAACGATGGGATCAAGAATCCTCAAAAACAGAGGGTAGGAAAGTAAATTATCATGATCAACAACTTATTAAGATTTATGAAAATCTTTCAGATCCAGAAGTATTAATATCTGATAAATATGAAATTGTATTCAAATTGTCCGATAATACTGAATTTGTGAAAGGACAAGATCCTCAACCTTTGATAGAAGTTATCAAAGCATTTTTTGAAGAACTTGATTTAGATCAAATGATATTAGAAAGAAATACTCCAAATTCATTCACATTACCTCGGTCTTTGCTTAAAATTCCAGCTTTTGTAAAAATTCTATACCATTTGGGGCCTCTTGATTTATTAAAAAAATATAGAATCATTTTAATCAAAACATTACCAAATATCCATATTACGAGTAATTATGACAACCACGAAATAAAAGAAATATACAAGTCTGTTATTGAAGATATCAGTGATGAAGAGAAAAATCAAGTAGTTAAATGGTGGCAGGAGAGAAAAGATGATTTTATGAATATTAGTCCTGATGATATATGTACCTGTATCACAGATTATGGTATTGAAGCATTATATTATAAACTGGAGGAGTATGTAGAACAATATATTGAACATACAGACCTTGATCATAGTATAGCTGCAGCTAAGGCATTAGATATCATATCAAATGGTGATTATGGTTGGGATATAGGCAGATATAAAAAATTGTTTAGTTTACTTAAAGATGATAGTATTACAAGTATAAAAATGCAGTGTAATGCCATAATGATTGAAAAGTTTCAAAATTCTGAAGCTATTGCTTGGCGAATTGATTATTTAAAAAAGAATATCGTAATACCTTCTCGCAATGAAACAGGTGAATTTCATCCAATATCACATGAAGAATTTGAAGTCCTTAGCACAACTCCGCACATGTTCAGGTGCTTCATGGGAATAAAAGAACATGAATTTTTAGAAGAACAAATGCTAATATTATTCGATTGTGGACTAAAATTATGTGTAAATCCTGACACCATACAATATGCCTATTATCTCCTTAACCAAACATATCTTTTCTTTGTTAATTTGCATAAAATTAATTATATCTCACAGTTAAGAGGAAAGATAGAGGCACTTAATGCGACAAATGTCAGTTATATGGCCACCAATATCATGAATAATGCTGAGATGCTGTTCTTGAAAAACGAAAAGGCAAACATAGGTAATGCTATTAAACAATATAACAAATGTATTGAGGAATCCTATTTAAGTATTCGGAATGATGGTGATTTAAGACGTTATTTTGACCTAATCTATTACGAAGTGCAAAAAGAGATACAAGACCAAGGCATATACACATTGGTTCGTCCGGAAGCATTGAGCGAGGATTTCATTCAAAGAGAGTTGAAAAACACCATTATCAACAAGTGTTGTCAAATGGAATTGGAAACTATTCGAGTAGACAGAGAAGTTGCTCTTCAAGATAATAAGCGTACAGACCTTCTCATCCGATATGGTTTATGCAATCCAATTATGGTAGAACTTAAACTGCTTCATAATAATGAAATTCAACAAGATAAAAAGCGTCATAAATACAAAGAAAAATTTATTCAATATATTAATGCAACAAATCCTTGCTTGTCTGTATTTTGGGTATTTGATGTTCACAAGGGTGGAAATCCTTCTAAATTCGATGAATTAAAAGATGAGTACAAAGATATAGTCTACACTTCAGTTTTATTGACAGATTGTAAATGTAGTAGTATTGAAACTGGTATGAGTGAAAATAACTCATAATAACAAAGGAATAAATTGGTAGTAAGCATAGCCTATTCAATATATTGAGGAGAGAAAAATCCTCTCCTCAATATATACACATTACACCTCCAACTCCTTCAACGGCAACCCATAATTATATTGTCTGAAAAATCCTCTGTGTATAAGTTTCAGACCAAGAGTCTGATAATACTTGTAGTCGTCATCTTCGGTGCAGAGGTATTTGTAACCATAGCGTGGGGCGTACTCCTTGAAGAATCTGGCAAGGTTCTTCAGATTTTCATGTTGGTTTCGTTTGAAATTGCTGCGTACAATGATAATGCTCCAGTCGGGGATGCTGCCAACACCACAACTGTATTCCCAGAAACGGATGTATAAATCCATTTCGCCTACATGGACGGAAACACAAATGCCGTTGGCGTTGTGCATGACGGAACAACAGTTTCTGTAACCGAATCTCTCACACAAATAGAGATTGAAATCGTAAATAAAATCGGAATAGTTCATAATAATTTGAATTTTGATGGTTAATAAAAAATTGATTATAGACTGAAACCTCGCTTACGTTTCGGTTTCTTTTTCTTCTTTTTAAGCCGGTTAGCCTGTATTGCTTCCTCCGTATCATAATCCGTAGGAGAGGGAGTGAACAATCCCAGACTGATGCCGGAATGATTCTCTTGCTGATATTCATGCCGAGGTTCCTCGCGTATGGTTTCTGTCTGAGCCTGACGCTGGTTCATGGTAGCAGAAAGTGCGTTATATCTCAGCTCCTGGTCGATGTTCAGGAAACTGAACTGACGGTCAATTTTGGAACCGCTAAAGGTCAGTTGGTTGCATGTGAACTTGACACCTTGCATCTCTCCTGTTGTGCGACTTAGCTTCCATTGCGTATCAATTCCGTATTTCCGCAAGGCCAGTCGTAGCTCACTCCAGCTTCGGACGTTCGGAACTTCTCGTTTCAAGGCATGATAGATAAAATACTTTACCTTGTCGTGATGGCGCAACCGCATGAAATTGACATGCTCTTTTCCTTCGGCAAAATGCAAGCGGTAACGGGCTGTCAGCATCTTGCAGACCTTTTCGTTCCGGTAGCGGTCGTTCTTGTCGCTGATGGTGCGGCCGTCATTATCCACCCGGTTGTAAACGATATGACAATGTGGATGATCACGGTCGGTATGTCGAGCGATGATGAACTGTGTGTTCTCGATTCCCATCAGCTTCATATAGTCGTGGGCGATTTTCAGCATCAGCCCATCATCGTCATGGATGCGGTCCCCGTCCTCTGCGGAGAAGCTCAATGATATATGGCCGACCGTGTTTTTGACTTTGTCGTTCAGTAAAGTCTGCAACTCGAATTGCTCCGCTATTTCTTCGGGCGAACCGTAGACACCAACCGCTTTCAGCAGGCGTGACTTATCTTCTTTCAGCACATAGTTTACGCACCCGGAAAACGACGTGCCCTTGACAATTTTACCTATCATCCTTGAGCTGTTTTATGAGTTGTGAAATCTGTTGAGCGGCGGTACTGCACTCATCAGCCACACGATAAAAACCGTAAGCGTTGGCTCGTTTGGCAAGCTGGTTCAGGTTCGTGCTTTCGCCAATCAGTTTTCGGATAATGTCAAGATTTTCTCTCGTAATCCGTTCACGCACCGTACCGTGTTCGATAAGTGAACGCACTACTTCGCTTTGACTGCGTTTGCTGCGTCGGCTGAGTGCTCTGAGCCAGCCGAACTGTTCATCTGTAAGACGGATTGTAACTGTATTTTTCTTGTCCATAATATTTGCTTTTGAGATTAATAATTGTGACCATCGGGAGCCGTCTCACCTTCTTTTGAGGTGAGCAAGTGGCCGGGAAATGTAATACACCGGCATAAACTTGCTCCAGTGAAAAAGAAGTGAATCAGACATCTGACAGTCATCATTTGAAAAGTCCTTTTCGGGTATGTTGAACCGTTGCTGAAAGCGGTGCTTTCTCCACATTGATAAGCTGCAAATCGAAAGTTTCGACCAGCGTTTTCAAGGCCGGATTCAACGTAATAAGACGATTAAAAATAGCCTCCTTTGTCTCTTCTCTCAGCAGAAAATCGGCGATGTCATAACCTGCATCCCGTTCTTCTTTTGTTGCATTTTTTTTCATAAAATCGGAGAGAGAAACTTCTATTCCCAAGCTTCGGATCATCTCCATTTTACTGTTCCAATAGTCGGTCGCACCCAGATCGGGGAAGAGCAGAACACGTCGGTTTCTCAATACGCTCATGGCATCCCGATTGAACGCTCCGTTCTTTCCGCCCGAAGCAATCCATAGATATTGTGGCAGATAGAAGCTGGAAATCAAAGCGCTTTTCTCACTCTCCACAAGGGCAACCGGACGCTGCTGGTCGGAGGACAAAAGGTGCTCACCAAACAGGCATTGCCGGAGGTTGAAATTCTCTTTCTTCAGAAGGGAATGTACCCACGTGATGTAGTTGTGCGGCTCTTTAATCCGCCTTCCGTTTTCAGGATTGTAGAGCATCACTTTTCCGGTGCGTACCCGTCCGGAAATATCCACCTGCCAGAATACCGTAGCTCCTGGCCAATGCTTCGAGGTTCCCACATGGTAGCGCAACATCAGCTCTTCAGTAGCCTCCTGTCCGAAATGGAAACTCAGGAACTGAAATAGCTTGTTCGTGTGATACAGCTTCAGGGACTGCTTCATGATTTCCGGTTCAATGAAGGATGGCGCAGGGGGCAAATTGATGCGAGGCTTTGACACTGGCACAAACTCTTCGCTCAATCGCTCTTTGGCAATCGGGTTTTCGTCAAAGTACATTTTGGGCGTATAGTTGTAGCCGCACTTCTGTTCATGGTTGCATCGCCCTACATAGTCAGGAAAGCTGATTTGCTTTTCCGTATCGATGTATTTGGCAAAACAATTTTTGCGGTGGCAGTTCGGGCATGTGTGCCGGGTGCTGACACCTTTGTATGGTTCTAATGTGAATCTGTAGTTCATTTTTCTTTCTGTTTGGATGTTACTATGCACATTTTCGCAACTTCACAAACCCCTCGGTTGCGAAAATGTGCATAGTAACAGGTTTATTTACTGTATTCTCCATGATTCTCTTTTCTGAATAATGTTCCGATGTGTCGTTTTAGAAACATCTTGAAAGCATGCTCTTTCATCCCGTAGCTTTCAGCAATGCCGATACCTTCTGCCGTTGTAAACCTCTGAGGCAGGTTTAGGTAGATGTTGCGGTGCAATTCGCTCAACTGTTCCTGACTGACAGCAGTCTGCACTTTTACGGCTGTTGTCCGAAAATACTCGGTCAGCAGGATGGCACGGTTCACACTTTCAAGGTCAATCGTATGCTTGTCGCACTCTCCACAAGTCCATCGGGCAAGTTGGATAATCAGACAAAACCGGATAATGTAGATTTCCAGTTTGCAGTAAATACCGACCAAAGCATCATTGGTTTCCATATCACATTGGCGGGCATTTTCATGCTGCCAACCGTAAAGCCGTTGCTTGGCATCGTCATCGAATGGCAGGCATTGAGGTTGTAACTCATTATTCTCGTCATGCGGACAATCTTGTGCGATCAGCTTGTCAATAATCTGTCGCCACTGGATTTCCAGCTCTTCAGGAGTTTCCCGGTCGTTCCATCTGCTTTTCAAGACAGATTCGGGCATCACGAAAAGAATACGGTCAATAAAGCCGTTACTCGAACGCTCGCCCTTGACCAATTCGCCCAGAATCTTCTTTTGGATGGTACCGATAACAGAGATATAGGGACGTCTGATAAAAATGGAACTTTGCGTACTCTTGCGATCGGAAATCGTGGGCTTGGCATTGAACACCGAGAGCCAGAATTGTTCTTCTGAACCGTTATTGTAGCGGTTGAAGTTCTTGAACCAGGCCGACAGTTCGTCCGACCAAAGGCAGAGTCCTCTGGGATTCTGGGCATGTATCAGGCTCAATCCTTCGGGAGTAATATCCGAAACAAGAAAGCGTCTGCGCACGGGAGCCTGCGGAAACTCATCCAAACCGGCTTCCAAGCGTTCCTTCTTACTCATGGACATTGTGCGTTCATACTCGGCATATAACTTCTGATATTCCTGATTCTGACGGTAATCGTGTTCAATGAACGGCTGGAAAGCGAAACTCAGTGGATGACTTTTATTGGCTCCAGGGCGTCCAATCAGTGCCATGTACAGAATGGGACTTTCCAGCCAGTTGCGCTTCACCTGTACCAGATGGGAGTTACCAATCCCCACGGCAATGGCCGCAAGGATAGCCGCAGCAATATAATCCACGGGGTAGCCCTGACAATCGTGCAAACTGCTGATGATACGCTGAATCCTGATAGGAAAGACTTCTATCGGAAACTCACCGCCGGACATTTTGGCTCCGATGCGCACAGCCTCGCCGATGATACCTTCTGCTGTTAATTTGGAGGTTTCCATAGCGGCACAGATCAAAAGTTATAACCTCCCTTTGGTTTGCGTTTTGCTCCATGTACTATCTCCGCAGCCTGTTCCTGAAGTGACATGGCCTGCATCTGCTTGCGCCCGGACTCAATCCATTGCAATAATTCATCTTCATAGAAGTAGAGTTTCTTACCTCGTTTGTAAGCCGGAATCAGTCCCTTACGCGCAAGCGTGTAAATAGTAGGTTTTGCCTTTCGTGTGATTTTACAGGCTTCGTCAATTTCAACAAGACGATGCTTGTCGGAAGAAGCCTGCGGTTGCAATGCTGCCACCATCTGCCGGATTTGTTCCATCTGTTCTGTTAGATAACCTACCGCCTGCGGCAGCTTATCAAAAGTGATTTGTTCGTTTGCCATACGTACTCGTTTTTAATTGTTCGCTGGCAAAGGAAATTGGTGTTTTGATGGTGGAAAACATCACCTGAATATAACTGTGAGATAACTTTTGGTGGTGATATATGGTTGTAAGTGTTTAGAAACTTGAAGTTTAGTTCTGTATTTAATAACAATTATTCATAACCGTCAATGAAAAAAATGTGTGCCCAATATCCAATAATAAAAAATAGTAATAATAGGCCATTATAATTATTATATATTCAATATCTTTGAAGAATGTAATAGAAGGGGCTGCATAGATAAATGCAGAAAATGCATTTCCCATTTATATTGAATTATTTTGTACTGAGACAAGAACGTTTAACTTCAATTGATAAAATATATGAGTTTTAGACTGAAAAAATTAGATTTATACAAGCATCCTATTTTAGGTTCCACATCGTTGATTTTTTGTAATGACGAGATTTTTGAATTTAATAATGCGATTTATAATACAGTTATCATAGGTGCAAATGGAATAGGAAAAAGTTATATTTTGAAAGCTATCATTGATATTTTTAATTTTATACACCTTAGATTATTAGATTTAAAGGATTCGAATAATTTACCTTATAGATTTGAACTAACTTATTATATCAATAGAGACAAATTTGTTTTGTCTTCTATTCCAAAAGGTATGGAGCCAATAGGAAGAGGAGAACGATATAATGTTTATTATTATTTTAATGATGAACAAATGCCGTTGCTTGAGTGCAAATTACCGGCAAGACTTATTGCAAGCTCAATGACTATTAGTGATAAGTTTAGGGCTAAAAGTGATGACTTTTATAAATACAATGGCATCAGGAATGAAAATAGTCCAAATACAACAAGAACTAGAACCTTAGTTAGAAAAACAGTAAATAGTATTATTTCCTGTATCTCATCTAAATATAATTTCCGAGAAGAACTCAAATGTTTGCTTTTGAAACTCGGGTTGCAAGATAAAATGATTATTAATTATGGTATGCGTCATAAAGAAGTTTTCTTAAGGAATGATATTACCCCTGAATTATTATCTGATATATTTAATAATCGTGAAAAATATTTTCCATTACGAGAAACCGATATATGGGGAAAGACCTTTTTCCTAAAGGTAAAAGAACAACCTGATAAAATTAAAATTATAACTGATTTTTTACGTAAAATTGCTGTTAAAAACTTTAGGAGAAGAAGATATGTTCTTGAATATGACATTATTAATGATGATGAAATAATATATGATGCTGAAGCAATAGATTTATTATCTAAACTGGATATTTTAACATTTCCTAGTATCAGGGTTTATAAGAATTATGAGAATTATAATTTTATGGATAGTAGTTCTGGAGAAACAAATTTGTTATGTCAATTTATTGGAATTCTTTCTGCTATTCAAGAAGATAGTTTAGTAATTATAGATGAACCCGAAAATAGTGCTCATCCAAATTAGCAAATCAATTACATCGGATGGCTAAAAGAAATTTTTGGCCAATATAATAGTTGTCATTTTGTATTAGCTACACATTCTCATTTTATCCTTACTGATTTACAAGAAAATAATTCAACAATAATAGCATTGGAGAAATCTAATGGGAAGTTGGAAAATATTGCAGAAAATCTAAATACTTTTTGTTGGTCTGTTGATGATATTCTCTATAGAGTCTTTGGGGTATGTAATACGAGAAATCATGCTTTTGAAACAGATATTATGACCTTATATAATATGATATCTGAAGGGAGTGATAATATAAACGAAATTAAACGAATGGTTAATAGACTTTCTGAATTTATACTTCCAGGAGATGACCCTTTATTGGAAATTCTTAATCAAGCAAAGAAATATGTTGAAGCTAAATAAACCATATAGATATAATCGTAACGAATGGCAGCATGTGTCAACAATCCTTATTCCTTATGTTAGAGCAAATGGAGGGTAAAAAGGTTGGGAAAAAGCTGACAACACTACAAAAGATATAAAAAATAGTATCAGTGAATATACATTAATACAGCAAAATAATAGATGCGCTTATTGTGAATATTTTATCACAGGAGGGGCTCAGTTGGATCATATTGTACTTAAACAATTGCATCCTGAGTTCTGCTATGAGCCCAAAAATCTACTTACATCTTGTGCTGTTTGTAATATGTATATAAAAATGCTGGAGATACTATAGAATCTCCCGTGATAAGAAGGTATGAACAGAATAGATTTAAAATTGTTCATCCTTATTTCAACGATCCTGATATGCATATTAAATATACTAATGAAGATAAGGTAATTATTGATAAGAACGCTAGTACAGAATTAGGCAAGGCCACTATAGACTTCTTTCATTTAAATGATTATCCATCATATGCTAAAAGAGCCAAGCAATTTGGCGATAAAGAAAAATATCCTATAGATCTTATTAAGTTAGCTAAAGCTTGTTCTGCATACAAACGAATAAAGAAATGAAACTTATGAGTAATATGTAACAATTAAAAAAAAACAATCCTTGGTAAAGTATAATTGATTTCACTTTCATAAATTTATTTGCCATTATTACTTGTATTTTATTGTATAATCAATAATAAAATTGAATTCAATTAGTCTTAAAAGATATTGGTTAAGTATGAGTATGAAATATTATGCTATTTCCCCATTTAACTTGATGAAATTCTTTGATTCTGTGTGTGACATTTTACGCTCAATGGTTGAAATTTCCAAGTCACAGAGGACTTGAGCAAAGACATTCTTAATGAAGGTGGCAGTATGAATACGCTTCCTGCCAAAAGCCTTGCCAATATTCCAACCAAAGTGCATTATATCAATGCTTTTAAGCTGTGAGTCAACTTTTACAGGCGATATCTTTTGTAAGGTATCGCCTGTACTATATTCTGTAATGTATGCACATAGACGGTTGAGGTCTTCTTCACTCATATAAGCAACCATTGTTTGCTTCGTATAGTTGAGAACCTTTTCCAATTTGGTTTGAATAGCATGATTCTTTTCTGCGATAGCATTGGTTCGCATAACTTCATATTCTGAAGGTTCAGAGATTGTTTCTTCAGTGGTAGGAGCAGGGTCAATGACATTGGGAGTAGCCTGGCTTGAGTCTTCGATTGTAAGGTCTTCCGAAACAGAAACGGCGTCATTGTTATCTTTCATCTTTGGAAAAGCAGAGAAACGAAATAGAAAAGTTTCTATGCGTGGCAGCAGAAACTGATTGAAAGTTATCTGCAAACTGGCATATAGTGCTGTCAATACAATAACTGTTGCAAAAAATGCAACTGTACTACTGAAGTCATCAATACCTTTTGATAAAACAAATTGGCGGATTAAAATACCAAAGACTAGAATGGCTCCAAACACCAAGGAATAAAGTGCTATATATTCTGCTTTTTTCTGATTCATGATGATATTTGCTAATTGTTCAGCTACAAATATATAGGATTATTTTTTCAAAAAATCAATAGTATTGGCCTACTATGGTCTTTTGACAATAGATTTCATCAGATGTCATCACATTACATAGCTAATATCCAGCGGATTGTAAATTTCTTGTTTTTTACCGAAAAAAGTCGGTTTGAGGACTCTGTCATGCTTTAAAATAAAAATCTGCATCAGATTTGATTAACCTGACACAGATTTAACATGATGGGAACAGCCTTGTAATAGGTGTTATAATTCACTTTGGATTTAGTCCATTACTTTTTCGAATATAAAATATTCATCATGAAAATCACTTCTACCTGATGGTATGGAAGGATCTCGATGCGCTTTATTGAAGAATTCGACAATTTTAAAGCCACATTTGTTTACGTAAAAATGGATATTGCGCTTCTCAAAATAGGGAGTTATCAGACGCCAAGCTTTGGTATTGGGGTATCTTTTTTCCAGACCTTTCCATATTTGAAGTCCAAGTCCCTGTCCATGTTTATCAGGATAAACATAAAACAGATCCAACCAATTGATTCCCGCTTGAGAGCCAATCTTGACAACGACACCTCCGACTTTCTCCCCATCAGCATATACAGCCAGCGCTTCACATTGAGGATTGTATAAGGATAGGTTTATATCATTATCCGGAATAATTTCTTCTTGATGATCCGGATTTCCAAAAGTCTCAATGACAGCTATGGAAAAAATCTCTTTCACATCTGTTCGAAACTTAGCATATTCTTGCTCTACAAGCTTCTTGAATGTAATATTTGCCATATCTCTTTGTTTTAATGATAAAAGTGGACTGGTACTTTATGCAAAGAAAATGGATTTTTCAGTCTACTACAAGTTTCTTCCTACTTTAATGAAATCTTGTTCGCCGTCTCGCGTTTCTTAGAATTAACCAAATCAGCATAGATTTGAGTAGTGGTGACATTCTTATGCGTTAGCATCTTCGACACTGTGTAAATGTCTGTACCTAAAGAGATTTGGATGACGGCGTATGAATGCCTAAAGCAGTGAAAGGTTATGTGCTTTCTGATTCCGGCTTCGGCAATCCATTGTTTCAGGGGATGATGGGTCATGGAGCGGGTTAAGCTTTTGAATACTTTTCCGGTGCCCCATTCGCCACACAACTCCAGTGCTTCCTGACTGATGGGGAGAGTTGCCTCGGTTTCTGTCTTTTCGGTGCAGATACGGATATAGTAACCTTGATCCGGGCCAACCTCAAAATCACGCCAGTCCAGCTTCAGAATATCACTGATACGGAGGCCGGTCATGCAGGCAAACAGGGATGCCTGTTTCAAGACTGGAATTTTGCATGGTGTAGCCGCCAGTTTTTTGACTTCATCAAGTGTCAGATACTCTTTCTTGACCTCTTTCCATTCAATCCTTTCCAAAAAGTCGTTCAAGTTCTCACGTAGCATCTTCTCTTTATAAGCTATTTTCAGCAGAGCTCGGAAAGTAGAATAATAGCCGGCTGCCGAATTGCGTGAGATGTAAGCATTGGGATGATTGATTTGTTTGCATTTGAGCAGGTAATCCCTGAACTTCTCGCACAGTTCCACGGTGACATCGCCAAAGGTGCATTTGCCGCCGACAAATTTCTCGAAGTGGTTGTAAACACAATCCCATTTTTCATATTTTTCCCGTGCCTTTGTCCGGAAGTAGGCAAGGAAATCTACCTTTTGCTTGTTCTTGTCCAGGAACCCGAATTCTTCATTGATAAGCGACTGGACACGGATACAGCGGATTGCCTCTACCTTGTTCAGCATATCCTGATTGAACATTCTTTGCTGCTCGTTTTTGGGCTTGGCATAGATGTAGATGCCGAGGAATTCCCGGCGACTCATCTTCATCGTGTAAGGATTGCGGATGGCCGGATAATAATCCAGATAAAGAGATATGCGGTCGTTACGCAATGGCTTTTGTCTCA
>UMCI01052031.1_pt1 | contig 19304 bp, 18 predicted proteins | sample 1964211 | NCBI WGS metagenome assembly UMCI01 (sample SAMEA4835966, study PRJEB28245) | human gut metagenome | biome: gut microbiome; material: fecal sample | place: Denmark | collected 2008 | reverse complement strand
ACTTTATTAAATTTTTCCCCGGACAGAATATCTTTGATTCAGATGGAGAATGATTCTAAGTAGAAAATGACTTAGGAGGATTCTTACGATGATGAATAAGGTGGAACTGTGCGGAGTGAATACGTCAAAGCTCCCGCTTCTCAGGGAAGATGAGAAGGAGGAGCTTTTTCGTCGGATTCAGAAAGGCGATGAAAAAGCGAGAGAAGAATATATTAAAGGAAATCTGCGACTGGTTCTGAGTGTGATCAAGAGATTTGACAGCAGCAGTGAAAGTGCAGATGATTTATTCCAGATCGGATGTGTGGGTCTGATGAAGGCAGTGGATAATTTTGATCCGGAGCGGCTGGTAAGATTTTCAACTTATGCAGTCCCGATGATCGTAGGTGAGATCCGGAGATATTTAAGAGATAACAGCAGCATCCGTGTGAGCCGTTCTTTGAGGGATACGGCTTATAAAGCTATTTATGCAAAGGAAGGATATGTACGCCGCTATATGAAAGAACCGACGGTGCAGGAAATTGCAGATGAGATCGGGATTGCCAAGGAGGATGTGGTTTTTGCCCTGGATGCGGTACAGACTCCGATGAGTCTTCATGAACCGGTATACAATGACGGAGGGGATGCATTGTATGTGATGGATCAGGTCAGTGATAAGAAAAACCGGGAAGAAAACTGGGTGGAGGAACTTTCGCTGGAGGCTGCGATGGAACGGCTCAATGAGCGGGAACGGTATATTATCAGTCTGCGGTTTTTTGAAGGGAAGACTCAGACGGAGGTGGCAGGACAGATCGGGATTTCTCAGGCACAGGTCAGCAGACTTGAGAAAAACGCCCTGAAGACGATGCGGCAGTATCTGCTGGGAGATTGAAAAATATGCCGATAAATGCGTTGTCAATACTTGCTTTTTAGAATGTATCATACTATGATAAGTGAGAAAGAAATACAATACAGAATGTCCTTACAGGATGAAGGATGGCAGGGAGGCAGCAGGGATGAAAGCATGTATTTTTGATCTCGACGGAACATTGACTGATACATTGGATTCACTGGAATATTCTGTGAATGAGACGATGAAACAGATCCATATGCCACAGATCACGAAAGAGCAGTGCAGAGATTTTGTCGGAAACGGAGCGAAGGTTCTCATAGAGAAGGCGTTGAAAGCCGGGGGAGATGAGGCTCTGGACAAGCTAGATGAGGCGATGGAAGTCTATGGCAGAGTGTTCGATGAGAACTGTACTTATAAGGTTGTTCCTTATAAGGGAATTGAAAGGATGCTCGAGACATTGAAAAAGCAGGGGATCAGGCTTGCAGTGCTTTCGAATAAGCCGGACCGCCAGGTCGGTCATGTGATTAAGGAGATTTTTGGAGAAGGGCTTTTTGACTGGATCCAGGGGCAGAAAGAGGGCGTTCCGAGAAAACCGGATCCCAGTGCGGCACTTGATATTGCGGACAGACTGGGAGCTGAGATCGCAGAGACAGCGTATATCGGAGATTCGGAAGTGGATCTTGCAACGGGAAAGGCAGCCGGCATGAAGACGATCCTGGTATCCTGGGGATTCCGTGGAAGAAAAGCACTGGAAGAAGACGGGGCAGACTGTATCGTAGATTCGGTTGATGAAATACTTGAGATAATGAGATAGCAGGAGGACGAGAAGATGGGTGAATATAGTGAAGAATGTCTGCGTACTTTTCTGAAGGATCAGGGACAACTGTTCGATGAACCGGTAGCAGAGACACTGGAAGAGGCAGAAGCATTTCTGGAAGACTGCATGGCAGTTGTTGTGGATTCACTGGAGGAGGTACGCGAGTATTTTGAGGAGAGCGGAGCGGATGTGGATCATATGACTGAGGAAGAGCTGGAGGAAGCATCGGAGGTCTTTGTACTCCCGGATGGAACATATCTGATTGTGGAAGGGTAGGCTTTCCGTCAGAAAAAGAACAGTTATGATAGGAAAGACAGAAAAGCCACGGTTATTGAACTGTGGCTTTTTCGACCGCCTGCGTGACCGCGTTAAGGATTAACTGGGATGTATAAGGGGCATCTTCCGGAAAAGAAATATTTTCCAGGGACTGAGTTCGGCAGATCTGATCTGCGATATCTTCCAGTGCAGGTTGAACCAGTGGGAACATAGTTGTTACGGTTTCATCAAGATTGGAAAAGCGGATGCTGCTGATTTCTGAATCTGTGACAGCAACTTCGACTTCCAGGTTTGTATTATTCAGTGTGAGTGTGGAAGTATAGACTCCCGGAGTGTACTGCTTTTTCTCTCCTGATGCAGCAGATTTCCCGGATGGCCGGAACATGACGATCAGAAGAATGATCAGCAGGATAGCAAGTGCAGCGAAGATTGCTGTGTAGATAATTTCTTTCATGTGTAGGACAACGATGCGTGTTCTGGAACTCATGGAAAACCCTCCTGATAGATTCTGGTAGCTTTTTGCCGAAAGATCCTGAAGTTCAGAATTTCCGGTATCTGTCTGTTCCCGGCAGTTGGGGGAACAGCAAGTTCTTTCTATCATTGTATGACGTGGAAAAGAGATTTATACGTGACAAATATCTGTGGATGGAGTAAAATAAATAGCAACGTTTTCAAAAGTAGAAAGGAGTCGTGAAGATGTTTATTATTGCAGGACTGGGAAATCCGACCAGGGAGTATGAAGGGACAAGGCATAATGTCGGATTTGATGTAATAGACAGACTGGCTGTGAGATATAATATAGATGTAGATGTAAAGAAGCACCGGGCTTTGATCGGGAAGGGAATGATCGCAGGGCAGAAAGTGATTCTTGCAAAGCCACAGACGTATATGAATCTGAGCGGAGAGAGTATCCGCAGTATCCTGGATTATTATAAAGTTGATCCTGAGACAGAACTGATCGTGATCTATGACGATATCAGTCTGGATGTAGGAAAATTGAGGATTCGTGCGAAAGGCAGTGCGGGAGGGCATAACGGAATCAAAAATATTATCGCCCATGTAGGCGGACCGGTTTTCCCGCGGATCAAAGTGGGCGTTGGAGAAAAGCCTCCGAAGTATGATCTGGCAGATTATGTCCTGGGGCATTTTTCAAAGGCAGAGCAGGAACTGATGGAGGAAGGATATGAGGATGCGGTCAAAGCGGTAGAGATGATCGTATCAGGCGATATCAGTGGTGCGATGAACGAGTATAATCGTAAGAAGAAGGAAGAATGATATGCTGGCTTTTTTGGAACCGTTGGAAGAACTGGCGGATTATCAGGAAATAGTTCAAAAGAGGGGAAAGGCAGAAGGAATTCTTCAGATTGCGGGCTGCGTCAGTTCGCAGAAGACGCATCTGATGTATGCATTGAGCGATGGCTTTGAGTACAGAGTCATCGTTTTTTCCAGTGAGGAAAAAGCAAAGCAGGCGTATGAAGAATACAAAATGCTGGAGGAGAATACCTTTCTGTATCCTGCAAAGGATCTTTTATTTTATCATGCGGATATCAAGGGCGCTGCCCTGACCGGAAAAAGAATGGAAGTTCTGAAAAAACTGACAGAAAAGAAGAACCGGGAGCCGGTTACGGTGATCACTACGGCAGATGCTTTTTTAGATGGACTTCCGTCAAAAGAAAAATTGTGGGAAAGCCGTATTGAAATAGAAGCGGGGGCTGTCATTGATTTTCAGAAACTGCAGGAAGAGCTGGTTCATCTTGGGTATGAGCGGGAAAGCCAGATCGAGGGACCGGGACAGTTTGCAGTCAGAGGAGGGATCCTGGATGTCTATCCGCTGACAGAAGAGATTCCGGTCAGGATCGAACTGTGGGGGGATGAAATTGATTCCATCAGAAGTTTTGATGTGGAAAGCCAGAGATCCGTGGAAAATATGGAGAAGGTCGTCATTTATCCGGCAACGGAGAATGTGGAAAAAAAAGAGCAGGCAGTTTCATTTTCAGAGTATTTTCCAAAAGAAGAAAGTCTGTTCTTCTTTGATGAACCGGTCAGATTGCAGGAGACGCTGGAGGCGGTAGAAAAAGAATATTTCCACAGCTTTGAGAGCAGGAAAAATGCAGGGATGACGGAAGAGGCAGATGAGATCCGGGTCTTTCAGACGAAGGAGATTATAGAAAAATTTAATACCAGATACGGGATCGGTCTTACCACGCTGGAGACAAGATGTGGTGGTTTTAAAGTGCGTGATGTCTACAGTATTCAGGCAGCCGGCGTCAATCCTTATAATAACAGTTTTGAAATGCTTACGCAGGATCTGAAAAAGCTGAAGCGGCAGGGCTACCGGGTAATCCTCGTTTCAGGATCCAGGACGAGAGCGAAGCGTCTTGCGGAGGATCTGAGAGATTATGACCTGAGCAGTTTTTACAGTGAAGATATGGTGCGGACGGTCAGACCGGGAGAGATCATGGTCGTTTATGGATGCGTGGCAGAGGGATATGAGTATCCCATGTTGAAATTTATGGTGATCTCAGAGTCGGACATTTTTGGGAAACGAAAGAAAAAAAGACGCAGGAAAGTTTACGAAGGACAGAAAATCCAGGAATTTGCAGAACTGAAGCCGGGAGACTACGTGGTGCATGAGAACCATGGACTTGGAGTCTATCAGGGAATTGAAAAAGTAGAAGTAGACAAAGTGACCCGGGATTATATGAAGATTTCCTATGCAGCCGGAGGAATCCTTTATATTCTTGCAACGCAGATGGATCTGATCCAGAAATATGCCGGGGCAGATGCGAAACCGCCAAAGCTGAATAAACTTGGAACACCTCAGTGGAATAAGACGAAGAGCCAGGTAAAAAAGGCAGTGCAGGTGATTGCACAGGATCTGGTGGAACTGTATGCAGTAAGACAGCAGACCGAAGGATTTGTATACAGTCCGGATACAGTATGGCAGAAAGAGTTTGAGGAAATGTTCCCGTTTGAAGAGACTGAGGATCAGCTCCGGGCGATTGAAGATACAAAAAAGGATATGGAAAGCACAAAGGTGATGGATCGCCTGATCTGTGGAGATGTAGGGTATGGAAAGACGGAAGTAGCAATCCGGGCTGCCTTTAAAGCGGTTCAGGATGGAAAGCAGGTCGTCTATCTTGTCCCGACTACGATCCTTGCACAGCAGCATTATAATACCTTTATCCAGCGTCTGAAAGATTTCCCGGTCAGGATCGATCTGTTGTGCAGATTCCGTACACCGGCACAACAGAAGAAGACGATTGAAGATCTGAAAAAGGGACTGGTGGATATTGTGATCGGGACGCACCGGGTTTTGTCAAAGGATGTAACTTATAAAGACCTTGGTCTGCTGATCATAGATGAGGAGCAGCGTTTCGGTGTGACACATAAAGAAAAAATAAAAAAAATGCGTGAAAATATCGATGTGCTGACGTTGACAGCCACCCCGATCCCACGGACGCTGCATATGAGCCTGATCGGGATCAGGGATATGAGCGTACTGGAAGAAGCTCCGATGGATCGTATGCCGATCCAGACTTATGTAATGGAAGTTAATGATGAAATGATCCGTGAAGCGATCGAGAGAGAGCTTTCCCGGGGCGGGCAGGTTTATTATGTATATAACCGGGTGGAAGATATTGCGGATGTAGCTGGAAGGGTTCAGAAGCTTGTTCCGGGAGCAAGTGTATCTTTTGCACATGGGCAGATGAGTGAACGGGAACTGGAAGATATCATGTATGATTTTATTAATGGGGAGATTGATGTACTTGTATCCACTACGATCATAGAAACCGGACTGGACATTGCAAATGCAAATACGATGATCATCCAGGATGCAGACCGGTTCGGACTGTCCCAGTTATACCAGTTGCGTGGTCGGGTAGGAAGATCAAACCGTATGGCATATGCATTCCTTTTGTACCGCAGAGATAAGCTTCTGAAAGAAGTTGCAGAAAAAAGGCTGGCTGCGATCCGGGAGTTTACGGATCTTGGTTCGGGGATCAAGATCGCAATGAGAGATCTTGAGATCCGAGGAGCGGGGAATCTGCTTGGTGAGGCACAGAGCGGTCATATGGCGGCAGTCGGATATGATCTGTACTGCAAGATGCTTAACGAAGCGGTAAAAGAACTGAAAGGTGAGAAGGAAGAAGATCAGTTCACGACAACAATGGATCTGAATATTGATGCATTTATTCCTGAATCTTATATTAAAAATGAATATCAGAAACTGGATATTTACAAGAGAATTGCTGCGATCACAACGGAGGAAGAAATGGATGATATGACGGAGGAACTGATCGACCGGTTTGGAGATATTCCGAAAAAGGTTCAGCAGCTTCTTCATATTGCGGCGTTAAAGAGCCTGGCACATGCAGCTTATGTAACTGCTGTGGAGCAGAAAGGCAGTGATTTTAAGTTTACCTTATATGAAAAGGCAAAATTAGATCCTCAGAAGATACCGGGACTGCTTCAGCGATATGGAAATAAATTAGTCTTCAGAGCAGAAGAACCACCTTACTTTTTCTATCAGAAAAAAGGACGAAGCGGAAAAGAGACCGGGGAAGATACGATCCAGCTCCTGAGAAAGATTCTTGAGGATATCCGGGAACTGCGGATCGTGCCGTGACGGGCAGCCGCAGGAAAATGTAAATTTTGTGAAATTACTTGTTCCTGATATGAAAATAAGTTATAATGTATAAATATATGCGGGTAATAAACCTGGAGCAGCATTCTTAAAGGAATGCAGAACAGCAGACAGTTAAGAATGCGAGAAAGAGGAGGCAATTATGGTACGATTTGGGAAAAAAGTTGCAGTGCTGACACTTGCAGGAGCGATTGTAGCTATGTCTGTGACCGGATGTGGTTCTATAAAAGAAGATGCAACAGTAGCAACGGTTGGAGAGGAAAAGATCACGCTTGGAGTGGCAAATTTCTATGCAAGACTGCAGCAGGGGCAGTATGAGACTTATTATGCCGGAATGATGGGAACGACCGGGGAGGCAATGTGGTCACAGGATGCATCCGACGGAAAGGATTACGAAGAGCAGACGAAGGATAATATTATGGAAAGCCTTGAGAATCTGTATCTGCTTTCCCAGCATGCATCAGAATATAATGTTTCCCTGAGTGATGATGAAAAGAAAGCGATCAAGGATGCAGCAGAGCAGTTTGGAAAAGATAATACGGATCAGGCAAAAGATGTTGTATCAGGAAGTACGGATACGATCGAGAAACTTCTGGAATTGCTGACGATCCAGAATAAGATGGATACAGCGATCAAAGATACTGAGACGGTGACGGCAGATGATATCACGGATGATGAGGCAGCTCAGAAGAGTATGCAGTATGTCTTGTTCTCATATACGACAAAGGATGATTCCGGCAACAGCACGACTCTCTCGGACGACGAGAAAGAGACACTGAAGACAACCGCTCAGAATTTTGTGGACAGTGTAAAAGGCGGAGCAGATTTCGGAACAGCAGCAACAGAAGCCGGTGTAGAAGCACAGACAGCAACTTTTGATTCAGAGAGTACGAGTCCGAACAGTGATCTGATCGCAGCGGCAGATGCACTTGCAAATGAGGGTGATGTCACAGAAGTGATCGAGACGGACAACGGACTGTATGTAGCAAAGCTTACAAGTCTTCTTGACCGTGAGGCTACAGACAGCAAAAAGGCAAGCATCGTAACGGAGCGTAAGCAGGAAAAATATGATGAGGTACTGAAGGGCTGGAAAGAAGATACAAAGATCAAAGTTGTGAAGAAAGAATGGAAGAAGGTTGACTTCAAAGATCAGGGTATTACTATTACGACTTCAAAGACATCAGATACTGGTTCAGATACAGGTTCTGACTCAGGTTCAGATGCAGGATCTGATGCAGAAGCAGATTCCGGTTCTAATTAAGGAGTGGAGCCGGGCTTCAGTTAAAGCTCAGATTCAGATAAATACAACAAAAAAGAATGTGCAGATGCACATTCTTTTTTGTTGCACAAACCCGGCAGACAGCATTCATGCTTTGCATGAAAGGCGATTTGCCAGGGGGCAGCAAGACCGGGCTGTTAGGTAAGGTGTTGCGTGCAATGTCGTGTGAGGTATCAGCCTGCCTGATCTTGTTGAAAATACCAGGGAAATTAAATATATTCGAGTTTCTCAAAATAATGCATCAGGATATCGGCACAATTTTCAACTCCAAGTTCAGAAGTGTCAAGGATCATATGATAGTCATTGACATCGCCCCAGGTCTTTCCGGTATGTTCATAATAGTAGGCGGCTCTTTCTTCGTCAGTCTTTTCCACTTTCTCTCTGGCACTGTCATGATCCAGATGATCTTTTTGCATGATACGCAGGATGCGGTCTTCTTTGTCTGCACATACAAAAATATTCAGGACATTCATACGGTCTTTAAGAATATCGGAAGCACAGCGTCCGAGGATGATACAGGGCTTTTCTGCCAGTTTGCGGATTGCTTCTGCCTCAGATTCATATTCATGATCGTTGATCTTTTCCTCGATATAGGCTTTATCGTATACCGGAACACCCAGTCTTTCGGAAAGCTCTGAGGCAATAATACTCGCTCCTGTTCCAAAACGTCGGCTCATTGTGATTACTAACTTCATAAGAATTCCTCCTTCGTAGAGATTCAATATAGTCGCACATTGAAAATGTACTTTTTTATTATAACACTTAAATGACAATTTGTCTTCGTTTCTGTGGTATAATGAAAAAAAGCCAAAAAAGTAAAAAGATGTGAAAGAGAACCGATAAAAGCAGAATTGACAAAGGGGGAAAAGAAGAACGATCTCTCATAAAGATTTTCCCTGAGTATGAACTGATCCCGATGGAGATTACCCGCAGGGTAAGAGAATTTCAGGCAGACGATACAGAATATGCACAGGATCGAAAAGGAGATGATGCATCGGAGACGTATCAGATCCGCTCTTACAGAGAGCAGGATAATATCAAAGATATCCATTGGAAGCAGACGGCAAGAGCGGGAAAGCTGATGATCCGGGAAAGAGGATTTTCCCTGGGCTGCGTTGTGCTGATCTGGATTGATTATCCTGAAGGGAAGAAGGAAAAGAACGATTTCTCGGGAATGGTAAAAAATGCAGCGTCCTTATCAGTTACGCTGGCAGAAGAAAAATGTATCCATTTAGTTGCATGGTATGATGATCTGACCGGGAAGGTTGTAATGTGGCGTGTGAAGACAGTGCAGGATGCCTGTTATATGACCTGGAATCTGTTGGATATTCATCCATATAAAAGGACTGACTGGATGAACGAATGCAGAATGGAATGTTTTCGTGGAAGGGAATTTGCAGCAGTAATTGAGGTTGATGCATCAGGAAGATTCTGGCAGAACGGACAGAAAGCTGAATATCTCAGAATCTGATCCGGTGTAAAAGGAGAAAGATATGGAGAAAAAGAAAACTTCCATTCGGATTGCACAGGAGAGCAGAAAGAAGAACAATGAGACCGGATATTTTACTGGATACATTACTGTGTTGAATGGAATGTCTGCATTTGCTTTGGCAGCAGCATGGGGCTGGGGAATATCAGAAATATTTCACATAGAAATGGATACAAAAAGTGATCTTATTGGGGCTGCTTCTGATATCTATGCTGTTCTCTGCCGGATATGGAATGTCCCGCATTGGCGGAATCGGTGCCGGACTGGGAGCAGCGGCAGCAGGAATCTGGTATAAGTGGGACATCTGTGTCGGGATGGGCAGAAGGGTGTTCGGACAGCTTCGGCAAGGGATAGCCGGTAATGCAGAGCATCTGTATCAGAATATGGAAATGGATACAATTTCAATTCTTGCTCTGATGCTCCCATTCCTTCTTGTTCTGATTGCAATTTTATATGAAGGAAAAGGAAGATGGGCAGCGGCAGTCTTTATCATTCTGCCGTTTGTATGTGCAGGGTGTATGGATGAATTTCCGATGACCGAAATGGGAGTCCTGCTTTTTAATGGTGGAATGTATTTCCTGACCGGAATGATTGCGACAGACAGAACTGCTTCGGGTGACATAACCCAAATGGGACAGATCCGGATGGAACTGCGAAGGCTGATCCGGGGCGGTATTGGTCTGGCGGTTCTCCTACTGGTTGCTTTTGGCAGCGGAAAGCAGTTGAATGTGGTAAAAGAAGAAAAAGATGGATGGTATATGACAGCCAGAAATACAGTCAGGGAACGACTGGACGAAACGATCGCTGATGCGAAAGAACGTCTGACAGGACAAAAAACGGTTCGTGCAAAAGAAGAAAGTGAAAAGAAAAAAGAAGCACAGAAGGCAGCGAAAAGTACTGCAGAATCCCAAAAAGCCAAAAGCACAGATGATACCGATCCTGCCAGATTAAAAAGAAAGAAAAACTGACCCGCTATTATATCGAGGAGATAGGTGGGATTGATGGGGAATGGAAAGATTCAAAGTCAGAGATTGAGGCAATCCGAAAAAAGATCTGCGAAGCTTTATGGGAACTTGCAGTCTATGATACAGAACCTGGTGCAACACCGACAGGAAAAGATTTTGTGGAATATTTTCTTTTTGAAAACCGGAAGGGCTTCTGTGTCCATTTTGCATCAGCAGGAACTTTATTATTCCGGCTTGCCGGAAAAGAGGCAAGATATGCGGAAGGATATGCAGTTCCGGCGAGTGCATTTGAAGAACAGGAAGACGGAACTTATCAGGCACAGATCAGCGGAGCGATGGGACATGCCTGGTGTCAGGTATGGTGCCTTGATGACGGATACTGGGAAAATATCGAAGTGACTCCGCCGGCCGGAATAGAACAGATTCAGAAAAGCGTGGAAGAAATGAAACTGCCAAAAGGGAGACTGGCAAGAATTTTATACCAGAATGCAGGCTGGCTGAAACCGGCTGGCGGAATACTGACCGCAGGACTGATGCTTGCAGTTTTTTATTTGCAGGGAAAAAAGAGATGTCTTGCACTGAAAAAAAGAGTCGGGAAAATGACTGCAGGAGAATTATATGGCTGCGTACTGCGGGTGGCAAAGATCAAAGGAATCAAAATGGCAGAACCGACAGGACAGAGTACTTTAGAGATTCTGAAAGAAAAGTTTCCGGAGATTACCGCAGAACAATGGGAAAAGTTGTACGGGCAGGTGTTGCAGGAACTTTTTGGAAGAAAAGAAGAGCAAAGTCAGGAGCAGAGAAAAGAACAGCAGATCTGGCAGAGAAAATTTTACAGCCGGTTTTCTGAAACTGCGGAGCGGGATATGAACTGGTATCAGAAAATATTATTCAGATCCATTTTCTGTATGAAATATGAAAAGAAAATATAGTGCATACGTGTATACAATCAGATTTTATTTTCTTGCGTTCTCCCATTGCAAGAAACTGCAGGATGATGATATAATTCATAGTAGCGTCTTTCTGCTCTGAAGTCAGAGACAGATAAGATATCCGATACCATCTGCCCGATGGCAGAGAGATTAAGTATTATGAGTAGGTGACCGATTTGAAAAATAAGATCAAGCGATTTGCAAAAGGGGATTTTCATATCCCACAGCCGGAGATTATATTTCCGGAGACGCATATCATTATGCGTGTCGGGGAAGGAGAAAAGTATCAGGGGAGTTTTTCCCTGCAGAATGAAGGAGAGGGGACAATCCGCGGCCTGGTGTATCCATCTTCTTACAGAATCCAGTGTGTGGAGCAGGGCTTTGACGGAAATCCGGTAAATATTTATTATACATATGACGGAAGGGGACTTGTTCCGGGACATGTCGAGCATGGTAAGTTCACGATCGTCTGCAATGGTGGTGAGTACGATATTGCATTTACTGCAATTATTGAAAAACCATTTGTCATGACCAGATATGGAAAGATCCAGAGTCTGGAAGACTTTAAAAAGCTTTCATACCGGGATGCGGCTGAAGCAGTCAAGCTGTTCCGATCCAGGGATTTTTATGAAATCCTCAAGTATGAGGATCAGAGAATCCAGGCACTTTATGATAATATGCGTAAATGGGAACTGGATCAGCATGCACTGGAGGAATTTCTTGTAGGCTGTAAGCAGAAAGAAAAGATCTTTCTGACGCTGGAAGAGGAGAGCAGGACATTTATCTCGCTGATCGAGGACCGGAAAGAGACGTTTACCGTCAAAAAAAATACCTGGGGATTTCTCGAAGTGGATGTCCGGGCGGAGGGAGATTTCCTCTCAGTGGAGCATACACATCTGACGACGGAAGAGTTCATTGGAAATTCTTACAGATTGGAATATTTTATTACGATGGACAAGCTTCATAAAGGAAGCAATTTCGGACAGATCATCCTGGAAACTCCATACGAGACCCTGAATTATGAAGTTGTGGTTGAGAAAGATATCAGCCGTGATGAGGAGTACCGGGAGAATGACCGGGAGTTTGCAGGGATTCTGAAGAGCTTTTTGCAGTATGAGGGAGGCAGAGTGGATCTGGATACCTGGACAGAAGATGCACTTCGCAGAATTTCGCGTCTGCGGGAGCGGGATGGCAATAATGAGTTCTATCTGCTTGCTCATGCACATATCTGTCTGCTGGGACAGCGGATGGAAGAAGCAAAATGGCTGTTGGAGTCGTACAATTATAACCGTTTTGCGATCGGCAAAGATGTGGAGCTGAGTTCTTATTATCTGTATCTGACAACACTGCTGAGCAATGATTCGATCGGACAGCGACGGGTTGCCGAGGAACTTTCAAGATCCTTTATGAAGCATCCTTCAAGCTGGAAGATTTTGTGTATGCTGGTGGAAGTAGATTCAGAATATAAGATCTACAGCGAAAGACTGCGGGTTCTTGAAAAGCAGTTTGAGGATTACCGATCCCACAGTATCTGGTTCTATCTGCAGGCATTCCGCTGCTACAGAGAGAAAAGTTCCTCTCTGAAAAAGCTCGGGACTTTTGAAGTGCAGGTGCTTGCATTTGCAGTGAAATATAAGCTGATGACTAAAGAACTTGCACTGTATACCGCAAATCTGGCGAGTCAGATGAAATATTTTGATGCTCATTTGTATGAGGTTCTTGTCCGGTGCTATGAGATGTATGGGGAATCAATGATCCTGACTTCCATCTGTACGCTTCTGATCAAAGGGAGCTGTACGGAACAGAAGTATTTCAAATGGTATGAAAAGGCAGTGGAGTCTGAACTGAAGATTGCACAGCTTTATGAATATTATATGGCATCTGCGGAACCGGCACAGTTCCACAAGCAGTTGCCAAGATCGGTCTATCTGTATTTTATGCATGGAAATTCCCTGGATTATCATAAATGTGCATTCCTGTATGCAAATCTGATCACATATGAAGACGAGGGCAGTGAGATCTATGCACATTACCGTGATGAGATGGAAGTTTTTGCATGGAATCAGTTGGAACGGAGAAATATCGACGAGGATCTCAGGATTATCTACAAGAGATTTCTTGTAGAAGATGAGATGAAACAGGAGCGGATCAAAGCCCTGTATGATATCTGTCATGCCTACTGGATCACGACGAAAGTTCCGAATATGAAGTTTATCCATGTCATTGCAGACGACGGAACTGTGACACAGAAAGTCCCGTATACAGAAAAGGGAGCGAGAGTGTTCCTGTATTCCAAGACGGACCGCCTGGTGTGGGAAGCGAAAGACGGACGCCATTATACAGATTCTATCCCGTATGACAGCAAAAGACTGTTCTATGAACTGCGTTATATGGATATGTGCAGAAAGTATCTGGGTGGACTGCTGAGGGGAAGACAGAATGCGGAAGAGGAAGAACTGACACTGGAAGTAGTAAAGGAAAAAGGGCTGGAAAATTATCCTGAGGATGAAATCTTTACACTGTGCAGTAAGACGATCCGGGAAAGCAATTATGAAAATGATGATTTCCTGACGTATGTATGCTATGACTTATTCCAGAAGAATCAGTATGATAAAGTAATCCTGACGTATCTTGCAAATTATTTCTGCGGTGCAACAATGGAAATGAAGAATCTGTGGAAAGTTGCAAGGGATTATGAAGTGCATACGCATAAGCTCGCAGAACGGATACTGACGCAGATGCTGTTTTCGGAGGAGCTGTTCCAGGAGGCACAGGTATTTGAGGCGTATTACGAAGAAGGTGCATATTTCCGTCTGGAGCAGGCATATCTTGCCTATATTTCCAGGGAATATGTAGTCGAAGAGCGTAAGATCGGAAAGAATGTGATCGATGTCATCTGCCAGGAATATGAAAAGGGAGAACCAACGATCGATATCTGCAAGATTGCGGTACTGAAATATTATTCTACCCGTGAGTATGGAACGCAGATAAGGAAGACTCTGAAGAAGTTTCTCCAGGAACTCTGCGGCAAGCAGATCTATTTCCCGTTCTTCCTTTCTTATGAGAAAGAATGGCTTGTGGAACTTCAGCTCTGGGATAAGACGCTGATCGAATATAAAGGTCAGAAAGGCAGCCGTGTCATGCTTTATTACCAACTGCAGAAAGGCAGCAGAGAGGCAGCGGATTATTCGACAGAAGTGCTGTCTCCGATGTATGAGAATCTTTATGTGAAGAAGTTTGTATTATTTGCAAATGAACGGCTGAAATACTATTTTAAAGAGACGATCGACGGCAATTCTTACAGAAGCGAAAAAGAAATGTGTATGCGGGAGATCGAAAAAGGAGAGCCGGGCAGATACGGAAGGCTCAACGATATCCTTTTGGAAGAGGATAAAGAAGAACAGGAGAAGAAGATGCGGAGTTACGCGTTGGAAGATGCCGTGGCGAACCACATGTTCATCCAGTATTAAGGAGGAGCTAATTTCATGGGACAGGGCAGTATAATTGGCTATGAAATAAATGAAAAGACGTGTCAGATCAGCTACTACAGTGAGGAGCAGATGGAACCACAGACACTCGAAGTCGATGAAGATAATTTTCAGATCCCGCTGATCATAGGAAGACTTCGCGATACATGGGCATATGGAAAAGAAGCAAAAAGACTGGCAACGGTAAAAGAAGGATTTACCGTGACCAGGCTTTTGAACCGAAGCCTTGCAGGGGAAAAAATCGAGTTTGGCGAAGAGACGTATGATGCAGTATGGCTTCTGTCAAAGTTTATCCAGATGTCACTGCATGACTTCCCGGAGATAGAGGGAATCGTATTTACGGTTCCTGCATTGACAGAGGAACTGGCACAGATGCTCAGAGGGATCGCAGTCCGTATGAATATTGACAAGCGGCATATTTTTATTCAGGATTATAAGGAGAGCTTCTGTAATTACCTGTTCTATCAGCCCAAAGAGCTGTGGCAGTATGATGCGGCATTATTCTGCTGTGACAGAAATGAGATCAAAGCCTATATGCTCCGCAGACTTAAGCCGGGACTTGGAGGAGGAAAGACGACCTTTGTTACGGTGGATGAAGTCGCAAGTGCACATATGAAAGAACTTGCGATGGTGTATCCGGTTCTGAATGAGGATAAAGCAAAAGAAGCAGACTCCATGTTCTGCAAGTTTATTGAGAGCGTCTTTGACAAGCGGATCGTTTCTTCGGTTTTCCTGACGGGAGAAGGATTTGAGAATGAGTGGTATCCAAAGTCTTTGCGGGTGCTGTGCAATGGACGCAGGGCGTTTATAGGAAATAATCTTTACAGCAAAGGAGCATGCTACACTGCATACCGAAAGCTGTATATGCACATTGAAAATCCGGTTTACCTGTCAGAGGACAAACTGACAGATCAGATCACGGTGAATATGCGGGTTGACGGGCAGGAAATGTGGTATCCGCTGGTGTCCTGGGGGGCTCACTGGTATGAATCGAACAACCAGTGGGAAGTGATCCTTGAAGATGTGGAAGATATAGAATTTCATATTGAATCACTGGTACAGGGCAATCTTAAGACGGAAAAGATCTCTCTTGCAAAGTTCCCGAAACGTGCGGAATATTCAATGAGGCTTCAGATCGAAACGTTATTCCTGGATGAAAAGACCTGCAAGATCACAGTACGGGATGTCGGATTCGGAGATTTCTTCCTGCCGACAGATTTCCAGGAAGAGAAGATAATTCATTTAGGAGGTAATGATGGGAAATTTAATTCTTTGTCATGATAAGCATGCGACACATCCGTATGAGATTACAAGAATCCACTGCAGGATCTTTACCATGGAAGAACTGTGTTATTACCTCTGCAATAATCTGTATCTGATTGATTATACGATTATGAATGAACAGATTTGTAACTGGCTGGAAGAAGAAATCGGAATGAAAGATCTGGCTGACCAGCTCAGAGATGTCCTCAGACTTCGCGGTTCAGTAGAGAAATTTGTATTGACGATCCTGAAAGCATCCAGGATCTACAGAGATCCTGAGATGATCCGCATCCAGAATGTACTGGAGCATCTAAAGAATCAGAAGGATATCGAACGCCAGAAATATAAAGGGGACAATCTCCTTGAGAGTGGTGAGATAGAAGAAGCGATCCTTGTATATCAGGAGATCCTGAACCGGGAGAAAGATGAGAGCGTGGATGAAAAATTTTACGGAAAGATCTATGCTGGACTGGGAGCGGCATATGGAAGGCTGTTTCTCTATCAGGAATCGGCAAGAATGTATGACCGGGCTTATCAGATCTGTGAAGATCCGCAGCTTTTAAAACCGTATCTTTATGCTTCTTATAAATATATGTCTTTGGAGGAATATCATATTCTTCTGACAAAGCATGAAGAATATCTGGAGGTTAATGCACAGATGCGTCAGGAGATGGACGATATCCGTAAAAATCTTCAGGTAGAACCAAATCAGCAACTGGTTGAAAAGTGGAAGAGAAGGCACAGAAGAAGTCATACCTGATGGTATGGCTTCTTCCGGCGATACCACGGAAAGGCGACTGACAAAAAAGCCGGAAGCAGAACAGGAGACAGCAGAACAGGAAAAAGACTGTTTGACATCCGAATATGGCTATGTTAGAATACAACAGTGACTTTACCATGGTGCAGTGACTCATTGGTAGAGAATAGAAGTTGTAATAATTGCTGATGGAGGAATGAAATGATGAAAAAGAAAGTATTAAGTGTATTTTTGTGTGCAGGTCTTGCAGTATCCATGCTTGCAGGATGCGGTTCAGGAAATTCTGATACAAAAGATAAAAAGGATGCGGCAGCAGACAGTGATCTTGAGTATGTAAAAGACAAGGGAACCCTTGTTGTCGGTATTACAGATTTTGAGCCGATGGATTATAAAGATGATAATGGAAACTGGATCGGATTTGATGCAGATATGGCTTCAGCATTTGCAGAAGAATTAGGTGTGGATGTTGAATTTGTTGAGATCGACTGGGACAATAAAGTTCTGGAACTGGATGGAAAGTCCATTGACTGTGTATGGAATGGAATGACACTGACAGACGAAGTGACAAGTTCCATGGAATGTACGGATGCTTATCTGAACAATGCACAGGTGGTGGTTGTTCCGGCAGAAAAAGCTGACAAGTATCAGGATACGGACAGCCTGAAGGATTTAAGTTTTGCAGTTGAAGCAGGAAGTGCGGGAGAAAAGCAGGTCAGTAATCTGAACCTGAACTATACACCTGTAAATGCACAGGCAGATGCACTGATGGAAGTTGCAGCAGGGACATCTGATGCGGCAGTCATTGATTCTCTGATGGCAGCAGCCATGATCGGAAAGGGAACAGGTTATGCAGATCTTACTTATACAGTAAGTCTGAACAGTGAGGAGTATGGAGTCGGCTTCCGAAAAGGATCTGATCTTGCAGCCGAACTGAACAAATTTTTTGAAAAGAGTATGAAAGACGGTACAATGAAGACTTGTGCTGAAAAGTATAAAGTACAGGCGGCATTGATCGAAGAGTAAAAAATAAGGACGGAGCAGTACGGACATGGAACTTATAATGGAACAATTTCCTATCGTTATTCAATCGCTGAATGTTGGTTTTTTACAGACATTGAAGCTTTTCTTTGTGACGCTTTTGGGGGCATTGCCTCTTGGGCTGATCATTGCATTTGGCTCAATGTCGCATTTCCGGCCATTGAAATATATCACGAACATTATTGTATGGGTAGTCAGAGGAACGCCGCTGATGATCCAGATGCTGATTATTTATTATTTCCCGGGACTGGTATTGAATAATGTAGTCTGGGGAGGAGGAGAATCGGGGCGTTTTGTGGCGGCTTCCGTTGCATTTATCTTTAATTATGCCTGTTATTTTTCTGTTATTTACCGCGGTGGAATCCAGAGTGTACCACAGGGACAGACAGAGGCAGGACTTGTACTCGGAATGACGAAGAGCCAGATCTTCTTTAAAATTACATTAATGCAGATGATCAAGAGAATTGTTCCACCGATGTCGAATGAGATCATTACACTGGTAAAAGATACTTCACTTGCACGGATCATTGCATTGCAGGAGATCATCTGGGCGGGACAGTCTTTCCTGAAAGGATCTCAGGGAATTTCAGGAGCAATCTGGCCGATGTTCTTTGCAGCAGTCTACTATCTGGTATTTAACGGAATTCTGACCGTACTGTTGGGACGGTTAGAGAAAAAACTGGATTATTTCAGATAGAGGAGGTGCAGAAATGGCAATTTTGGAAGTAGAACATATCAATAAAAAATTTGATCGTACAGAGGTACTGAAAGATATCAGCTTTTCCCTGGAACAGGGACAGGTTCTTTCAATCATCGGGTCATCAGGTAGTGGAAAGACAACGCTGCTTCGTTGTCTGAATTTCCTTGAGACACCGGATGTGGGAATCATCCGGGTGAATGGGGAGACATTATTTGATGCAGGAAATGAAATGACGAAGCAGGAAAATGAAATACGGAAGAAGCGTCTTCATTTTGGACTGGTGTTCCAGTCATTTAATCTTTTCCCACAATATACAGCCCTGGAAAATGTCATGTTGGCAAAAGAACTGCTGGCGAAGGCACAGCCGGATTATAAGAAAAATAAAAAGAAGATCCACAGTGAGATTGAAAAGCTTGGAAGGAAGCTCCTGACGCAGATGGGACTGGCAGAGCGGATGGACAATTATCCGCATCAGTTGTCAGGCGGTCAGTGTCAGCGTGTGGCGATTGCAAGAGCATTAGCGATGAAACCGGATATTCTTTGTTTTGACGAGCCAACTTCTGCACTGGATCCGGAGCTGACAGGCGAAGTACTGAAGGTCATTAAAGGGCTGGCAGATCAGAGGACAACCATGATCATCGTGACGCATGAAATGGCATTTGCGAGAGACGTATCGGACCAGGTACTTTTTATGGACGGAGGAACGATCCTTGAGCAGGGAACGCCCGAAGAGGTTTTTGAACATCCAAAAGAGGAACGGACAAGACAGTTCCTGTCGAGATTTACAAAAGAACAATAAAATGATGTTGGGGTCAAAAGCCCC
>UMCI01045992.1_pt1 | contig 19433 bp, 6 predicted proteins | sample 1964211 | NCBI WGS metagenome assembly UMCI01 (sample SAMEA4835966, study PRJEB28245) | human gut metagenome | biome: gut microbiome; material: fecal sample | place: Denmark | collected 2008 | reverse complement strand
CCCTCTTTCCTTACTCACACCCCCACCCCGTCGGGGTGTTGGATAAACTCGAATAACCACCGGAACATTGTATATCCTGTTAATGCAGGGACGCTTAATGCTACACGTCAGCATATTAGTACATATATCTCAGGTTAGTGGCGTTTTTTTGAAAGGTAAATGTCAGTGCAGTTGCACAGATACACTCACGAAATTATTAACGCCTTGTCAGTACGCAAAGTGTTTTCGGCGGTGTTGGTGCGAAGAATCCTCAATAGTTGGCTGAGCGAAGCTCAGCAACAGAAGCTCACCTTTGACAAGGGAGGCAAGGATATGGTGCGGAGCAAGGGATAGTGCGGGATTGGGAGGGTTGGGGTGGGGCGAGGGGTGTGGCAATCCCTCAGTCTTGCGACAGATAAGGTTGAGAGGATATTAAATATACTTGAATCGCTGAGCAAGGCAATTTATGATAAGAAGTAGCCTTGTCGCAATCCAGCTCCCTTTACTCAAGGGAGCCAAGAATGTGGTGCAGGGCGAAGGGATAGTGCTTGGCGATATATTTCACTTGACCGGTGGCTGTAGGGCGCCGGTTTTTTGTATTATGTGCCGCATTTATGACCGTTCGTGCCGTTATAACAACCGTTCGTGCCAAAAAGTTGAAAATTAAAAGCGAATGAGTTATGATATAATTATAAAATTATAAGGGGGAGAAGTATGCTCATCTGCGTTTACGATACAGCAAACGAGGCGGAGATACTGAAAGCAAAAATAACACAAATCGCAACGGCGGCATATCGAAGAATTTCCTACAGGGTATGTCAGAGGTATGAGAGTTTTGCGAAGGAGTGTAAGACGGCTGACCTTATAATCGTGCTTGCCGACGGAGCGGACGGTATGGATGGCGTTATTGCGGCAAAGAATGCCGACAGGGATACGCCTGTAATATGGCTGTCGGACGATGAGGGATTCGGGGCGCAGTCATACAGGCTTGGCTGTACCTATTTCTACAAGAAGCCGATACCGCTTGAAAAGCTGAAGGAGGCACTGCATAAGTGCAGATGTATGGCATAAGCACGGGTAAATCTACAGGAGGAAAAACATGAAGAAAAAATTTGTACGGCTCATAAGTGCGGTGCTGTCTGCGGCAATGACGTTGACGGCTGTACCGTTATCGGCATTTGCCGAGGGCGAGGCACATACGCATGACGGCGAGAGCAATGTCATCACGACACCGCTTGATTTCAGAGAAAAGACGGCGGACGAAAACGGTGTCGGCTGGAGCTGGGATTATGACACAAAGACGCTGACGCTTGACGGAGTGAACATTCAGGCGACAACAGAAGAGAATATGATGAGCGTCGTAACAGTCCCTGACGGTACGAAAATAGTGCTGAATGGTGAAAACACTATCGTACAGACCGATACCCTCGAAAGCGATACATACGTTCTCAGTGCCGTAAATAATAAAGAGGTCAATTGTGACGGCACAATGACGATCAGCGGCGACGGTGTGCTGAATGCAGAGAACCGCTCTACAGACAGTATGGCACGCTCTCTCGGCGGATCAATAATCCTGAACGGCGGTACAGTAAACGCAACAGGTACTGTAAAGACAAATTCGCTTGAAATACATAATGACGGTGTGCTGAACGCAAATGCGACAACTGCATCTTTTGAGGGTGTGGCTGTCAATGTCAGCGGCGGCATTACTGTTGACGGCAACGGCAGTCTTACTGCAGTAGGTTGTGCTAATGAATCTACGTTAAACAGTGCAATATTGCTTACCAGTAATTTCGGTGACAAAATTTCCGTCAGCGAAAACGGCAGTATTACTGTGCCTGAAGGCAATGCAGCAAGAGTCGGAATATACTACAGCGGAAACAACGGCGACGGAATGGATGCCGAAATAAGCGGCGGTAAGGTCACTGCTTATGGTGCTAAGTATGGCATTTACAAAGTAAACCTTATAATGAGCGGTACAGGCTCGGTATATACTACGGGCGGTTCATACGCTATCGGTCTAACTGTACCGACAATAGACGAGAACAGATTTACGGTGAAGGGCTCGACCGAGTTCAAGGCTTCGGAAAGTGCTGTGACAGGCGAGGTCGAGCTCCCCGACGGCTATTATTATATTGACGGAGCAGACGCTAAGACGGTAGTTATAAAGCCTGATACTTCTCCCCGTATAATACTCGGAAAGCAGACAGGAATATTCAAGACGGAAGAGTATGAAATAATTGAAGGCATGACTGATACCAAGCTCAAGGGTACGGTTTACTTTGATATTACTCTGAAGAATATGAGCGATGAAGAGTTTGCAGACGCAAGAGGCTATTTCGGCGGCGATGAACCCGATTTATCAGCAAGCATAATCAAGACCGATTACGGCTGGGTGTGCATGGTCTGCGATACCGAGTTTTCGGTTACATACGACACTGATAATACTCTTACAATAAAGTGCGGAGATATTGTATCCAATACCGTTCAGGTAAAGTCGAATGCAAACCGTTTCAACAAGGTTACACAGGGTGACAACACAAACAGAACGGTTTTCTATACAAACACTTCGCAGGAAGAGAAGGACAATTACAAGCTTGTAAGCACCTATACGGTTGACAGTGAAAGCATAAGCTATAACTGGTACAGTACGAACAGTGCATACAGTGCAGATGAGCTCGGTGCGGCAGTATCCGGAAGCAACGGCGAATTCAAGCTTGCGGATAATATTCCTGCCGGAAATTATGTTCTGTATTGTGATATAACCTATTCAGACGGTGACAGCACAGAAACTGTTACAGAAAAATTTACATTTACATATAAAGAATGTGCACATGAAAACGGTTATTCCGACGGTAAATGCACAAACTGCGGAGCGTTATGTGATCACAGCAATATTGACATTAACACGGGTAAGTGTAACGAGTGTGAGCATCAGTTTGTTGCTACAATCAGCACAGACGGCAATGCGCCGACAGGCTATGACACGCTCGCAGACTGCCTTAACAGCATTACTGCCGATACCGGAAACTATGTTAAGATCTATCAGGATATCGGCGATGCATCGGCAACTGCAACTTTAGATACTATAGATGTAAAACACAATGTTATGATCGACCTTAACGGTCACAAGCTGAACAATATCAAGCTTGAGGTCAACAAAGACGTCACGCTTACATTAACCGGCACAGAGGGCAGTTATGTTGACCAGGTGTATGTTTGCAAAGGCGGATCATTCATAATTGACAGCGAAGCAAATGTAGAATTTGATACAATTTTTGCTGAGGCAGGTACAAGGTTCACTGTAAGTGACGGTGCAAATGTAACTGTGAGATATCTGGCTGTAAAGGAATCTTTAAGCAATGAAGGAAATGCAACATCTGTAAAGCTTGCTACGGGAATGAAGATTACTGAGATGTTGGCGTATGATCTGGACAACAGCAGCCCGTTATCAGAAAACATAATGCTTAAAAATCTGCTTTCGGATAATCAGATGCTGAAATACGAGAGCAGTAGCAAGATTATTAATCTTTATTACGGAGCAACCCGTATAATTATAAACAGCAAAACATACGGCTACGGCACAATTACTGTTGTAGAGCATACTGACGCTGACCACAAATACAGCACTGGAACAGGCAAGTGCGAGGAGTGCGGAAAGCCCTGCGAGCATGGCGGTGATATAAACACGGACACCGGCATCTGCTCAATCTGCGGTGCGGTTGTGTCTGTCGCAATCTATACAGATGCAAACGGAATCTCAAAGTATGTAGATACCGATGAGCTTCACTCTTTACTGAATGAATACAACGGAAGCGGTACGATAAAGCTGTTTAAGGATTATGATAATTCAAAAGCTCAGTATGACTTATACGGAGAACTTACAATTGACTTAAACGGACGCAGATTAAATATCCGGAGTATTACTCCTTGCAAAAACGGAAAGCTTACAATCAAAAACAGCGGCAATCCGGTTATGCTCGGTTGTAATGTATATCCGACAAACGACGCTTCATACGCCGGCGGTACGCTTATAATAGACGGCGATGTAGTTTTAGACACTTCGATCTATGTATATGATTCGAGTACGGTTATACTGAAAGACGGTACATATCCTGCCGGACTTTATGCAAGGGACAGCAAGACATTATATGATATGCTCGGAGAGGGTAAGGCTTTCTTCAAGACTGACGGAACTCTTTTCAACGCAAGCGTTAAGGAAATATCAAGCAGTGTAACGCTGATAGTCAAAGACCACAGCCATACCTATGTTGACGGCAAGTGCGGCTGTGGATATGTATGCACTCACAGCGATGTTGACAGCGAAACGGGCAAGTGTACAGAGTGTGAATATCAGTATGCGGCTGTTATCGTAAAGGACGGGGCTGCAGCTTCTGTTTATAAGGAAACTGAGATGGAAGCGGCTTTTGAAACGGCTGACAGTGAAGCAAACACCGGCTGTACATTAAGAGTATACAAGAATTATACAGGCAGCTATACAACACTCAGCGGTAAGTTCACGCTGTGGATCGCTGAGAAAGCCAATGTAGGTACGTTAACTGTTTCGGGAGATATAACCGTTACGGGATCGGGAAAAAATAATCGTATTTATGGCGATTTCAATGTAGCGGCCGGCGGTAAGCTGACATTTGACGAAAAATGCGGCGCTATGGGAACTGTGTCGGTAGGTGCAGGTACATTTGACTGCTATAGTACATTTTCTATAACACTCAATATAAACGATGCAAGCAGTGACGTAATTCTTCACGGCGGAGCTTTCAAAACAATATGCTATAACGGCGGCGGGGACAGAGCAAACGCAGAAATACTGACTTTGTTGGCTGAGAACCGTATGTTTATGAAGTCTCCCAATCCTGAGCCGATAGACGGCTCAAAAACACTGTTGAAAGACGGTTTTGCAACACCTGTTATTGTAATACCACATGAAGGTCACAGTTACGACAGCACAACGGGCAAGTGTACGATTTGCGGTAAGCGGTGCGGTCATACGGATGTTGACAGCAAAACAGGTGTATGCTCTGTCTGCGAGTATCAGCTTACTGCGGGCATTTCGGGCGTGGGAACAGCGAAGTATTTTGATAATATAGACGACGCTTTTACTGCGGCATTATCGGCGGAAAACAACGGTTGTACGCTGACATTGTATAAGAACTGTGAGATTACACAGAACGTAGAAATCGGCAATACAAAGGTTACTGTCGATGTGAACGGATATTTACTCGGCGAAGATAAATATATCGTTGTAAACAGCGGTGGTATTCTGTGCCTTAAGGACAGCAGGAAAAGCACCAACAGCGGATGCGTAAACGCACCTTTATTTGTAAAAGGCGGTACGTTTATAAACGGCACGGCGGACGGCAGCAGTTCAGCCGCAGATGTACAAGCTATAACCATTATCAGTGCTAAGCGTGTCGAAATATACGGCGGCGTATTTGGAAATGTTTACATTTCAAACGCAAGCGGCGTAGCTATATACGGCGGAAGGTACAGCACCATCGGCAGCGGGAAAAGCAACAGCACACCCGTAAACACTCTGCTTGCAAAGGGCTATGCATTTGCGACCTTAAACAGTGTCACACATCTCCCCGAAAGTATAGTTGACGGCAGTGCGGTGACACTCAGCAAAGGAATTAGAAATGTCACAGTTGTAGCGCATACTCATACATACGACGAAACAAATACCAAGTGTGACTGCGGTGCTGTGCTTTATGCAAAGGTGACATCAGCCGACGGTACTACTAACGAATATTTTGACAGCATTGAAGAAGGCTTATTATATGCCGATAAGGCTGAAAACAAGGGCTGTGTTTTCACTCTTGTAACAAGCGGTAAGATCAATAGTGGGGTTACGCTGTCAAACGGTCAGTTTACGATTGCCACTGCCACAACGAATAATAATTATGTCCTCGGTCCTTACGCAGGGAAAATAACTATTGACGGTGCAGATGTTATTGCTGAAGGTTATATGTTCATCAGATGCAAGGTTAATGTGAAGAGCGGATCTCTTACATTACCTGAGGGCTCAAGCACCGGATTTGATAGTATTGCTATATCAGGCGGTACCGTAACTGTCAGCGAAGGCGTCAATGTTGACAATTATGCGGGTGCTGATAATTTATTTGTAAGCGAAGACGCAACTGACGCAAAGCTTACTATAGGCGGAGGTACTTACAGCAATATCAATCTCGGACAGTTTAAATTAAAGGACGTAATCGCAAGCGGTGTGCGTGTGATAAGCTACGACAATCCGACAGATCCGACTGCTGAGAAAACAGCAAAGGCTTTATTATACAGCGATATAGCCGAAAAAAATAATTTTGACTCCGAAAACAATACTGTAAGCTATTATCTGTTTACCAAGTGCGAGCATAAGAATGAGGACGGCAGTTATGCCTTTAATGAGGGCGGTATATGCAAATACTGTAACTCTGAGTTTGCCGCAAGCGTAAGCTATACAGCTGACGGCGGCGAAAAGACAGAACTGTTCAGCGATATATGCGACGCTTTTGACAAGGCTAATGAGATAGGTACGGCTACAGTAACGCTGTATAAGGATATTACAGACAGCGAACGTACACAGGAGATTACCGTTATGGGCAATGTAACGCTTGAACTGAACGGTAAAACACTGGGTGGTCGTTATGGCATAGCGCGTATATCGGTATCTGACGGTGGCACGCTTACTGTAAACGGCGATGGCGATATGGATACACCTATTTACGTTAATGAAAACTCAAAATTAGTCATTAACGGCGGTGGATACTTCAATTCTGTGTCAGTTAAAAAAGGAGGCAACGCAGAAATAGGCGGCGGCACTATACGAGGTCTGTCCGTTCGCGGTAACGTAAAACTCAGCGGCGGTAAATTCAACGACATCGAGATATTTAACGGCAATCTTGAATCTGTTCTGGCTGACGGTTACGCTTATAAAGTTGAAGGCGGTGAATGGCTTTCAATTGCAGAACGTGCAGAGAGCGTTTATAGCAGTTTGAATAACAACGATAAACCGTTGAGTGTAGAAGAAGCGCCGATAAAGAGCGCAAGTATTGCGTGGGTAGGCGAAGAAGCGCCTGTTATATACCGTAACGGAGAGAAATATTTATACGTCGATATTACATACGAATTGGCGGTCGGTTCAAGGGGTGCAACCTATTCGGATTTTGTAAACGGCAATAATCGCATTAAAGATTATAATTTGTACAATAAATATATGGTACACTGTTATGAAATCGGTAAGCTTGCGGCTAAAGACGGCGAGGTTGAATATTACATTGTACTTAAGTGCAACGGATACGAATATAAGTCGAATGTGCTTAAGCTTACACTTGCGACCTGCTCACACCCGAAGGATAGCTTTTCATACGAAAACGACGGTTTTGTAATCTGCGGTATATGTGATGCATTGATAGAAGCCGAGGTAGTAGATGCTGACGGCAAGTCGTTAGGCTATGCGGATATAGAGAGTGCCATAAAGCTGGCACAGGAGAACGAGGGCAGCACTGTAAAGCTGATGTCGGAAGGAGTATCTGAGTCCGTTACCGTGACAGGCGGCAGGTTTACTGTTGACTTTAACGGTAAGAAGGTATTTTATCAGTTCACTGTCAACGGCGGTGACGTGACTTTCACTTCTTCGGTAAAACAAGCCGATGTAGAAACTCTGATAAGCGGAATCACAGTTAACGGAACTGACGCTGAGGTTACAATTGACGGTAAAATCAAGCTGGGAAGTGTAACATTAACAAGCGGTGCGCTTGCAGTAAACAGTGCCGAGAGTTATATTAAAGAACTGTCAATAAATGGCGGAAAGGCTGTTGTAAACGGTGCAAATATTGATGCACTGAAAGCTAACGGCGGAGACACGGTCATCAATTATGTTACAGCCGATTCTTTAAGCGTGAATATCAACGGGTCCGGTAGCATCTCTATCGTAACCGGCGAGTTCGGCAGCACCACTTGCAAAACAGACAGCGGTTATACTTTAGGTATGGCAATTGCGAGAGGAAGCGTAGTTTTCGGCAATAATATAAATGGCTTTACTATTTACACATACGAAGCTATTCAGACCATGACCAGTACCTATAGAATTTTTGTTGATAAGTGCAACCATAAGGACAAAAACGGCAGTTATGTGCTTGACGGAAATCCCTGTCCTTACTGCAATGAGGAAATTGTTGCAACTGTAAGCTATACGGCTGACGGCGGCGAAATGACAGATCTGTTCAGCGATATTTATGACGCTTTTGCCAAGGCTAATGAGGCAGAAAAGGCTACTGTAACGCTGCAGAAGAACATCACGGACGATATTACAGATACGATAGCTGTTACAGGCAATGTTACGCTTGAACTTAACGGTAAAAGGCTCTCACAACCCGGTACTGATGTATGGTATTCCATAGAAGTAACGAGCGGTAAGCTGACCGTTAACGGCAGTGGCTTAATAAAACGTGTTGCCGTTTGCAACGGCAGCAATGCGGAAATCAACGGTGGTACTTTCTCTGACTTCATAATTAAAGACGGCGGTAACGCTGTAATTAAAGGCGGTCAATTCTACAGCTTACAGGTTTCAGGCGAAGGCAGAAACGTAGGACAGCTTCTTGCGGACGGCTATGCCTATAGGAGTATTATCGATTCCGGCATCTGGTCTACTATTGCAGAGCGTGAAAAGCAGGATATAACTAATGTAGAAGTAAAGGAAGCGCCGATAAAGAGTGCAACAATTTCCGCTGAGAACGAGTCACCGATAATATACCGTAACGGTAAAAAGGCTGTAACTTTCGCGGCCGATGTGACATATTCGGGAGATAAAACACTCTATATTACCGGATGCTTAATTGACGGAACGGTAATAAGCGAAAAAACAGAATTATTAAACGGTTACTGTTATTTACTTGGCGATCAAGTTGATAAAGTGGTGGCAGAAGACGGAGAAATCCAATATTACTGCATATTTACCTATGACGGATATGATTATAAGTCGAATGTGGTAACGCTTACAGTAGCTACCTGTCAGCACCCCGTCGAAAGCGTAAAATGTGACGATGACGGTTGTGTGTGCGGTATATGCAACAGAGCACTACCGGCTTCGGTAGAGCTGTCTGACGGCACGTTATCGTATTACGAAAACTGGAATGACGCTATCGGCGCTGCCGAGGAAAGCGAAGGCTGTACATTAAAGCTGTTAAACTACAGTTTGGTTAACAATAATGAAACGTTTGACATAAGCAAGGGTAGATTTACCGTTGATTTAAATAAAAATGACGGCACCACAACATTTGCATTTGATGTCAAGGGCGGAGATATAACGTTTACGGCACCGCAAAAAGCCTCAAGTTCACTTACCGGTGTAACGGTATCGGGTGAGAATGCCAATGTTTTAATTGACAGTAAAGCCACATTGAATTATTTAGTTGTAAATTCCGGAAAGGTTAGTGCCGATGGTGCTAATATCGGCGCAATAACGATAAACGGCGGAGACACGGTCATCAATGATGTTAATGCCGATTATTTAAGCATGAAAGCAGACACGACCGGTGGAAGCGGATATAATGTCTCTATAGTAAGCGGTACGTTCAACATCTTCACTTGCGAAAATGAAAGCAATTATACTTTAGGCAGGGCAATTGCGAGCGGAAGCAGAGTTATAGGCTTAAATGCGATTGTCGGTTCAGGTTTCAAATATGCTGAAATTCAGAGCATGACCACAGCCAATTATCTTAATGTTATAAAGTGCGACCATAAAGACGAAAACGACAGTTATGCGCTTGACGGAAACCTTTGTCCTTACTGCAATGAGGAAATCGCCGCAACTGTAAGCTATACGGCTGACGGCGGCGAAATGACAGATCTGTTCAGCGATATTTATGACGCTTTTGACAAGGCTAACGAGGCAGGTACGGCTACTGTAACGCTGTATAAGGATATTACAAACAGCGAACTTACACAGGGCGTTACCATTACCGGCAATGTAACGCTTGCACTGAACGGTAAAAAACTGGGTGGCACTTTTGCTTTCAATGCACCTGTAGAAGTATCCGACGGCGGTATGTTTACCGTAGGCGGCGATGGCAAAATGCGGATGCCTATTAAAGCTTACGCAAACTCAAAGTTAATCATCAACGGCGGTGAATTCACATCGGTGATGGTTTACATAGACGGCGACGCAGAAATAGGCGGCGGCGTTATAGACGCTCTGACCATTATAGGTAACGCTAAAGCAAAAATCAGCGGCGGTAAATTCTACAACATCGAGATAGCAAACGGCAGTCTTGAATCTGTTCTGGCTGACGGTTATGCATATAAAAAGGACGGCGGTGCATGGCTTTCAATTGCAGAACGTGCAGAGAGCGTTTATAGCAGTGTGAATAACGACAATAAACCGGTGAATGTAGAAGAAGCGCCGATAAAGAGCGCAACGCTTAGCACAGAAATAAACAAGCTGTATCGCAACAGCAACGCAAACCCCACGCTGAAGTTCAACCTGTCTCTTGCTAACGGCTCGAACCTGAACGACTCGTATGTAAGTAAGAGATACGGTATAAACTCCTATGTAAGCGGAGATATAATTTATAGCAGCTTAAGCGCACTTGTAACTGACGCTAAATTGTCGGCAGACGAAATAATTGATAAGGCAGGCGACAGCGATGTTGCCGAGATATACTTCGTAGTTATTACCGATGACGGCTATGAAATAAAGTCGAACACTGTAAGCATAGACCTTGTTGACTGTGATCATTCTCAGGTGGTCGATCCTACAGCGGACAAGGAAACCGCAGGCAACATTACTGAGCCGACATATTGCGAGATATGCAAGAGCAAGTTCAATGCAAAGATAACAAAGGGCGACGATGTCAGGTATTATAACAATCTTGACGAGGCTGCGAAAGACGCTCAGAAGAGCGAAAACGAGGGCTGTACCTTATATCCGCTTTATAACAAGAACGGATACGGCGGTCAGTTAGTCATAACCGAAGGTAACTTCACGCTCAAGTACGCAGTTCGTACAGCGTTCTCACGTCCGATCATCATAAACGGCAAGGCAAAGCTGACGGTTACGGGACGTTGTGCGGTGACAGCGTTTGAGAATCAAGACGCATTCATAGTGCAGGGCGGTGATGTCACATTTGAGGGGCTTGCTACAGGCAGCAATGTGACCATAAACGGCGGAAATGTTACAATGGCCTCCAACAATATAAATGGCCTTACTATAAACGGCGGTAATGTATCCATTTCGTCAGGTGGGTTTGCCGAAATCATAACTAATGCCCCGAATAAGGTGATAGCCGATTATATCGATCCCGGCTTCTGGGTACAGGACAGAGGAACAAAAGAGTGGATAGATATATACAGTCTTAATAAGGCAACGGCATCATCGACAAACGGACTTACGGTACGGTTGTGTCCGATGCAGATAATCAAGCCGATTGATACTGTATATTACACCAACGGTTATTATCCCGACGGTATACCGTCACTTCAAATAAGTGCAGTGCCGTGGTATTCAGGCGAGGTCGACGCAAATGTTGCTTATCAGTGGATTGCCATTGATGAAAACGGCTACGAAACAGTGATAGAGGGCGCTACAGACAGAAAGCTGTCGCTCGAAAATCTCACAACGGGCAGGTACTACTGCCGTCTTACCTACAGCAATGCTACAACGGCGGGAGTTTCGATGAAGTCGGACGTTGTAACGGCTACGATAACCGAATGTGAGCATTCCGGAGGAGAGGCTACCTGCACCAAAAAGGCAAAGTGTGAAATATGCGGAGCGGAGTATGGCGAACCTCTCGGTCACAACTATGTTGTAATCAAAATAGTTGAGCCTGACTATCGCAACGAAGGCTACAGCGTATTTGAATGCACAAGATGTAAGGATTCATATATCGGAAACCGTGTTCCCGTAAAGCCTATTCCCGATGTGGAAGAAATAGCGGTTGAAAAGACAACATACAATGAAGTCGATATAAGCTGGAAGAATATAAGCGGCGTTGACGGATATTATGTCGAATGCTATGTCGGCAATCAGTGGAAGCAGATCGGCTTCAGCACGGACGGCGACAGAGTAGCGGCAAAGCTGAGCGGTCTTTCTGCAGGCCTTAAATATAAGGTAAGGATAGCGGCTTATGCAGGAAGATTCACCGCCAAATTCAGATGTTTCTATGTTGATACTGTTCCTTCTCCCGTATGGAATATAAATACGGTGAAGGCTACCGATGAAACGGTAAGAATAAGCTGGAGCAGAAACGCCAGAGCGGACGGCTACAAGGTAGAGTGGTACATTAATAATCAGTGGTCCGTAAAGACTGTTACCGGCAACAATAATATATCGGCGGTTATAGACGGACTTTGTGCAGGAACACGATATAAAGTAAGGGTAAGCGCATATAAGGGTGACCTTTACAGTCCGTATACATACGGCTATATCGATACGCTCCCGTCAAAAGTTACGGGTATTACGCAGACAGTCACATCTTCTTCGTTTACGCTTAAATGGGATAAGAACGAAAGTGCGGACGGTTATACCGTTCAGTACTATGCAGACGGCAAGTGGAATGAAAAGACGCTGACCGGCAATAACAAAACTACCGTTACAATAGGCTCTCTTAAGGGCTACAAAACCTACAAGGTCAGAATAAAGGCTTATAAGGGTGAGCTTCAGAGTACATTCGACGATATTTATATCACTACCGCTCCGACAAAGGTCAGCGGTCTTAAGGTAAAGAGCGCAGTTGACTCAAAAGCAGTAGTTATATGGAATGCGGATACAAACGCTGACGGATATAACGTAGGATATTATATCGGCGGTAGGTGGGTCGAAAAGACCATAACCGATAATAAGACAGCAATGGCTGTGCTTGGCGGACTTACACCTTACAGCACATGTAAAGTAAGGGTAAGAGCGTATAAGGACAATCTGTACGGCGATTACAGCTATACTACGGTTACTGCAGTGCTTTCACCGGTAACCAATATCAAGGTTGTATCGGCAAAAAGCAACTCGATAACCGTTAAGTGGGGTAAAAACGCCAGTGCAGACGGATATAAGGTTGAAATTTACAAAGGCGGCAAGTGGGTCAAAAAGACGTTAAAGGGCAGTACGAATGCTACTGTCACTATTGGCGGACTCAGGGCCGGAAGCGTGTATAAGGTAAGGATTGCGTCTTATAAGGGTGCAAATACAAGCACTTATACTTATGCAAATGTGAAGACAGCCAAATAAGCTGACAGTAAAAAAAGAGAACACCGGGCGACCGGTGTTCTTTTTTGTGTATCAGATGCGTTTTTACTATAAGAACAAACTGAGCCGTAAGCTAGAGTGCTTACGGCTCGATTTGCATAATTATAACGTTAATATCCGCCGGTAACGTAACCTTAGCCGAACTGAAACAGCTGGAACGGCGAATTTGGTGCGGCTCACAGCCGCCGCTTACTTGAAGTATCTGTTCAGCAGACCCTCAAAAGCCTTACCGTGGCGGGCTTCGTCCTTAGCCATCTCGTGAACTGTGTCGTGGATAGCGTCAAGATTCAACTGCTTTGCTCTCTTTGCAAGGTCGAGCTTGCCCTGTGTAGCGCCGTGCTCTGCGGCAACTCTCTTTTCAAGGTTTTCCTTAGTCGATGCACTTACAACATCGCCTAAAAGCTCTGCAAACTTTGCAGCGTGTTCAGCCTCTTCCCAAGCTGCCTTTTCGTAGTAAAGACCTACCTCGGGGTAACCTTCTCTGTGAGCGGCTCTTGCCATAGCAAGATACATACCTACCTCTGTGCATTCGCCCTCAAAGTTAGCCTTTAAACCTGCGATGATCTCTTCATCCTCAACTGCCTTTGCAATGCCTACCTTGTGCTCGTCTGCAAATACAAGCTTTTCGCTTTCCTTAAGCTCTATGAATTTGCTGCCGGGAACCTTGCACTGGGGGCAGAACTCGGGAGGTGTATCTCCCTCATGAACGTAACCGCATACCGGACATACCCACTTTTTCATAGTAAATTACCTATCCTTTCATTGTGATAAAATCTTTATTTTCTTATTGTTGTTGGCGAAATCAGTAATGTTTACTGATTTGTTGATTTTATTATAACCGATACTTCGGCGTTTGTCAAGAGGTTTTTGAAAATTTTTTTGTAAAAATTAGGTTAGTTAGGACTTACTTTGGTGGTTGAGGTTTTGGAAGGGTTGGTGTGGGGCGAGTTGTGATTGTGAACGCTTAGAAGTTTTAGGGATAGAAGTTCTATCAACTTCAATCCCCACCGTCTTGACGGCAGACCGACTTAGTAATTATAGAAGTCGGATATATCGCATAAAAACGCTGTAAAATTAGGCTTGTGCCTTGCCGTCAAGCCACCTCCCCTTTTTCGAGGGGAGGCAAGGGTGATAGCGATTTGCTACATTTTGCGAAACCGGCAAAGTGTTTATAAGCCAAGTTTGGTGTTTGCAGTTTATATGCGGTTGTGATGAATTGTAGGAATATTCGTAGGGGAGTGTCTGTGTGTGCTTTTTGGTTTCGCATCCGTGCGAAACTTTGGGCACACACTTAAGGCATCCTTGCCTTGCTTGCACCTCCCGAAACATCATTGCAATTATCAAAAATCAAGTTAATATATAAAAATGAAAATTTGATTGCAATCCGCTATTGATGATTGATAGATTAAAAACGCTGAGAAAATCAATAACTACGGTGCAACGGGAGGGGCAAGCCCCTCGCCCTACGAAAAGTGGGTGGGATAGTGCGGATACAGAATCATATCGGAGAATACAGATGTTAGCATTACGAAAAGTGAGAGGGATAATGCGGTTTTGGAAGTTTAGGGCGGCGAGGGGGATTACCGTTTTCAGCCGAATAAATGCCTTTTGTGCCTTTTTATTGCAATTGCCGAGAAAAACGATTATAATTAATATGTGAGAATATGGTTATAATTACGGCTAAGAGAAAAGGAGAGCTTATGAGAAAGACAAGCGAAAAGATATTACGGGCACTGCTTGCGGTAGCGGTGCTTGCAACGGCGGTGCTTTCGAGCGGCTGCCTTGACGATGAGGAGGAGATTTCCGACAGCACGGCAAGCGACAACAGGCAGACGAGCGACGGCGGCAATGCGGAAAGCAGCGAAGGCAGTGAAGGCAGTGATAATAAATATGACGGGAATGTTACGGGCAGTCGTGCGTCAAAGCTGACGTTCAGCGGTTCGGACGGGATAAGCATTGCAAGAAAACAGCGTGAAGCCGAAAAGCCTATGGGCGAGGACGGCACACAGACGGTATTTGTTTATATGTGCGGAAGTGACCTTGAAAGCGAGAACGGGCTTGCAAGCGGCGACATTGAGGAAATGATTGCAGGATCACAAAGCGAGAACGTGAAGTTCGTCATTCAGACGGGCGGCGCGGGAGCGTGGGCTGATACATACGGCATCTCTGCCGAAAAGACACAGCGTTATGTTGTAACGGGCGGAGAAATAAGCCTTATCGAAGAAAAAGAGTCTGTCAATATGGGCAAGGAGGATGTGCTTGTCGATTTTCTCGGCTGGGGCATAGAAAACTATGCGGCGGCTAAAATGGGGCTTATCTTCTGGAACCACGGCGGAGGAAGTATAAGCGGCGTGTGCTTCGACGAGCTTAACGAGAACGATTCGCTGTCGCTTGAGGAGATAGACACTGCGCTTACCTCGATATACGATAAGATGACGGATAAGTTTGCGTTCATCGGCTTTGACGCTTGCCTTATGGCAACGGTCGAAACGGCGAATATGCTTGTTCCGCACGCTGACTATATGTTTGCGTCTGAGGAAACGGAACCGGGATACGGTTGGGATTATACCGAGATAGCAGGCTTTATGGAAAGTAATCCGACAGCGGATACAGCCGAACTCGGAAAGACGGTCGCTGACAGCTTTATGGCATCGTGCGAGGCTATCGGCGCAGGCGGCGAGGCTACGCTTTCGATAACGGATCTCAGCCGAATAGACGAGCTTGTAAAGGCGGTGAATGACGCCGCCGAGGAAATGAACGATATTTCTTCTGACCCTGCACTGCTTGCAAATGCGGTAAGAAGCATCTATACCGTAAGAGCATACGGCAGTAACAACGATACAGAGGGATATACCAACATGGTGGATCTCGGCTCTATGATAGCGGCTACGGTATCGGGCGACAAGGCGGACAAGGTCATGTCGGCACTTGAAAAGGCGGTAGTGTATAACATCTACGGCGAGGACAAGGACGGCTCGACGGGGCTTTCGACCTACTATCCGTTCGGCGTTTCAGGCTCTACCGAGCTTGCCACATTCGGCAAGGTGTGCGTAAGTCCGTACTATATGACGTTTGTTGACAGAATCGCATACGGCGCACAAAACGGCAGTACGGACGGGTACAGCGGTGAAAAAACATGGCTTGCGGACGGTGCGGTGTACTGGAGCGACGGGGATTATTCCGACTACGAGAGCAACTGGGAGCATTACAACAACAAGACCGACAACATGGGCTTCTGCGGTGATAAGAGCAGTGTGCAGATAGATGTCGGCCCTGTGCTTGATGATGAGGGAACGTTCTACTTCAATGTTACGGACGATACTATAAACAACCTTGCGAGCGTAAACTGCTCGGTTTACCGTGTTGACGAAGAAACGGGTGAGCTTATCGAATTCGGCGTTGACCAGAGCACGAAGGTTGATTTCTCATCGGGACTGGTCGAGGATAATTTCAGCGGGCAGTGGTATATGATCGAGAATAATCTTATCCCTATGTTCATAGTGGAGAAGAACGGAAACAGCTCGGTATACACATCTCCCGTAAAGCTCAACGGCAAGGAAACAAATCTGCGTATAGCTATGACGCAGGACGGCAATGCGTATGACATAACGGCGCTTGGAACATGGGACGGCGTAAACGAAAACGGCGAGTCGGCAAGAAGCGTTGTTCCGCTTAAAGAGGGAGATGTCATAGTGCCGATATTCAACACCTACGACAGCGAGGGTAACTTTGCAGGCAAGGCGGAGGGTGATGAATGCACCTACAGCGGCGACAATATGATAGAGTTTGTCAATCTGCCTGCAGGCGACTACAGATACAGTTTTGTTATAAACGACATTTACGGAAATGTGTGCTATACCGGCTTCACGGTGTTTACGACCGACGATGACGGGAATGTGTTCTTTACGCCGGAAGAGTAGTAAAAACAGCAAGCTGTATCGATCACGCATTTTTCTTTTACAAAAAAACTAAGAGGAGAACCCCTATGCCAAACCGGATCATCACGGATATTTCAGATTATATCTTTGTGTCAGGAGAACCTCAAAAGGTCGATGCGATTTTTCTGCCGGGCGGCTCACACCCCGAACAGCCCGAATATGCCGCAGAATTATACCGACAAGGTTTGACTGATTGGATAGTCCCGTCAGGAGGAGTAAGCGTTAAAGAGGAAAAATGGCACGGCGTCCGCTCAAAAGCGGAAATTTATAGTGGCGATTACCGGTCAGACTGCGAGTTTTTTACAGATGTACTCGTAAAAAACGGCGTTCCGCAGACTGCGATCATTGAAGAAAGCAAGTCGGGGCATACCCGTGATAACGCATTTCTTTCTCGTAAAGCCGTTGATGAAAAGGGCATAATGATAAAAAGCGGTATAATTGTTTGTAAAGCCTTTCATGCTCGCCGATGCTTAATGCTGTATCAAATGGCTTTCCCGAATGTTGATATGACGGTCTGCCCCGTACATTGCTATAACATCACCAAAGAAAACTGGTATACGACCGAAAAAGGAACCGATCGAGTGCTCGGTGAGCTTGCACGGTGCGGAAATCAGTTTGTCGGCGATCTCAAGACTTATCTTGATCTGATATGAAAATACTGTGCTGCCTTCAGTAAAAACAGCAAGCCGTATCAAGTTTCGGCTTGCTCGTTTGTGATAAAATGAATACAGTCGAAAAGATGGAAGAAAGCTGTACGGGAGAAAAACAGATGAACGGGATAAACGAATGGTATATGAATATTCAGAATATTGTTGACGACATAGACAGGTGTATCAGAAGCGGCGAGGACGAAAAGCTGACGCTCGGCAGGCTGTCGCAGACGCTTGGCTACTCGGAATACTATGTTTCAAGGAAATTCGGCGAAATATCGGGAATGAAGCTCAGGGATTATATGAGATACCGCAGGCTTGCTTTTGCGCTGAGGGAACTGAGAGATACCGACAAGGGCATACTTGATATTGCGCTTGACTATGGCTTTACATCTCATGAGGCGTTCACAAGGGCATTCAAAGCGGCATACGGAATTACTCCGAGCGCTTACCGCTTACACCCTGTACCTGTAATTCTCCGCACATCTATAAGACCTTTCGACTGCTATCTTTTAGGTATAGGAGGAACAGGTATGGCACAGACAAACAGTGATATTAAGGTGTATTTCGGAACTATCCCGGCTCATAAATTTCTGCATATCAGGAACTACGAAAGTATAGGGTATTTCGACTTCTGGGAAAAGCAGAGCCATATTCCCGGACAGGACTGCGAAACGATATGCGGACTGCTTGACAGTATCAAGGGTAAGCTCGACGATATGGGCGGTAATGAGGCGAACAGCGGAAGCGGTCAGGTCATGGCGTACATAAACGAGCCTGAGGGAAGAATATGCAGCTGGGGCATTCCGCTGGCTGAGGCTTACGGTGTAAGGCTTCCTGCCGACTACAGCGGAGAGATACCAAGGCAGATGCAGATCATGGACGTGCCTGAGGGTGAGTATATAGTATTTGAACACGGACCATTTGACTTTCAGACCGAAAACAGTGCGGTTGAAGCAAAGATAGAACAGGCTATGAAGGACTTTGACTATGAAAAGTCGGGCTATGAGCTTGACAAAACGCAGGGCAGGGTGTTTTACTTCTATCACGACTGCAGGAGATACTGGAAATATATAAGGCCTGTGAGGAAAACCGGATAAACGGAAAACCGCCTTTTAAATAGGGCGGTTCTCAGACTGTAGAAAAACCTATATAATTTTTGAAAATGGGGTTGAGGGGCGTAGCCCCCAACAGGGACTAGGGGCGGTAGCCCCAGCGAAATAGCCCCTTTCCGGGGGAAAGGGGTTTTCGGCAAGAATGCCGAAATAAGGACACACCAAGCTTTGCACGAGGCAAAGCCATCAGAGTGTCCTAAAGGGGATAGGGATAATAAATCAGAAGTTTATTTCAAAAACAGACTTTTTCTACAAGCTGAGAACCGTCTTTTAAACAAGGCGGTTCTTCGGATTATGCAGGGCGATGCACTTGACACCGGCTTGATTTTATGTTATATTATAGATACAAAAAGAGGGAAACGACAGACGGTCGCTCCCTGAATTAGGTTTAAGAATAGCCGCCTTCAGCTTGCAACATAGGGCGGTTATTTCTTTTTGTTAAAAGAAAAGATTGTGAATATCATAACTGTGAAAGCAGTAAGAAATATTCCTATCT
>UMCI01010771.1_pt1 | contig 20167 bp, 20 predicted proteins | sample 1964211 | NCBI WGS metagenome assembly UMCI01 (sample SAMEA4835966, study PRJEB28245) | human gut metagenome | biome: gut microbiome; material: fecal sample | place: Denmark | collected 2008 | reverse complement strand
TGCCGCTCATGTGAGCAAGGCAAAGATAAATTCTCTTGTCCATTAAATTATTATGATTAAAAGAAAACGATTATAAACTTTTTATAATTCTGCATCTATTACCCACAGCCAGAACATTATCCGGAATATCTTTTGTAACAACAGAACCGGCACCTATCACACTCCATTTCCCAATCTTCACCCCTGGAATAATAGTTGAACCAGCACCAATCCAAGTACCCTCTCCAACCGAGACATTACCGCAAAGAGTGCAGTGAGGAGAAATATGTACATAATCTTCAATCACGCACTCATGATCCACCGAAGCCCCCGTATTAATTATACAATGCTTTCCAATTCTAACATCAGATTGTATAATAGAACCTTGCATTATTACTGTACCTTCACTCATTTCTGCTTCTTTCGAGATTATAGCAGAGGGATGAAAAGCAATACCAAAATCCACATGCACGTTCTCAGCAACCTTCTTACGGATACTATTATTTCCAATGCTGATTATCAACGGTCCCCGAACTTCCGACGAATGTAATACGGGATAATTAAGAAGACTATGAATCGCTTCATTATCATCAAATAATGCTTCAATTCTCTCATTATTCGCACGTAGTATATCAATGATCACTTTGGCATGACCACTGGCACCATATAAATACATTATCTAATATTTCAATTGTTTCCAGTAAAAGGCTCCATGGTTGCTGAAGTATCAGAACTGATACCTTCGCGTACAAAGACTTTCTTTATTGTAAGAAATATAATTTTTAAATCCAGTAAAAAAGAACAATGATCTACATACCACACATCCAGTTCAAATTTCTTGTTCCAACTGATGGCATTGCGTCCATTCACTTGAGCCCATCCCGTAATGCCCGGACGAACTTCGTGACGGCGAGCTTGTTCCTTTGAATAAAGAGGAAGATACTGGGGAAGTAAGGGACGGGGGCCAATCAATGCCATATCACCTTTCAAGACATTAAACAATTGCGGCAATTCATCAATAGAGGTAGAACGAATGAATTTTCCTATTTCAGTCAATCGTTCCTCGTCCGACAGTAACTTTCCATCTATACCTCGTTTATCCGTCATCGTTTTAAACTTTATGACTTTGAAAATCCTTTCATTCTTGCCTGGACGTTTCTGAATGAAAAAAACTCCAGTACCCTTATTAGCAAAATAAAGCCAAATACCCACTAAAAGTAATATCGGCCAAAGAATAGCCAACATACAAAATACTATCACGAAATCAATAAAGCGTTTCAAAAAAAGAGAATACATAATCACTTAATATATCCATTAATACTCAACCTTATATTACACAATTATCAGTCAGACTAGAATAACCTTTCTTCTATTCCAGCCTTACTTATATCTTCGTAAAATCAATCATACCCACTCTAGAACTGATAACTTCTTAATACGACTATGTCCCTCACACAATACCTTATACCCTCCGAATCCAAAAGAAGCAGAATCAAAAGCACTTTTATATTATCTTAGTAATTCAAGTTCTCGTTTTGCCAACACTTTATAGTCAAAATGCGTAGCTACTTTCCTCACCCGTTTACACATCTCATCATACAACTCTTGAGACTGTTCAGCTATGCGACGAATTTCTGTGACAAACTCCTCAGCGGTGATTAAATCGCGAGCCACCCCCAAATTATTGTCAGTAATAATATCATCATAACTAATTTTCACATTGCATACAATAGGTTTACCCGCTGCCAAATATTGAAACAATTTACCTGCGCTCACACCCATATAGGCAAAACCTTTACTATAATTCATCACGTTAACAGTAGCTTGAGACACTATCCAAGCACACTCAGCCAATGGTATCCATTTCTCCTTGAAGACTACGTTTTTTATCTCTTGCTGCTTTACTTGCTGTTCCAACTGCTCTCTTTGAGCACCGTCACCATAAAAGATAAAGCGGTATTTCGGGATATTTTGTAGCTGTTTGGCAGCCTCTATTAGCGTCTTCACGTTATTGGACAGATTAATAGAGCCCAAATAGATAATCTTATAAGTATCGGGATCATTCAAATCGGCATCCTTTCGGGGATGAGCCATCACATCTTTATCAAACTGTTCTAGATCAATTCCATTGTTGATATAGTGCACATGATCCATGTCTATCTTACCACCAGTTTCGGTGGTCCATCCTTTATTCTTTAGATAATCAAATGCCCCCTTAAAGGTAAAGACAATTTCATCTGCAGCATAGTAGTAATATTTTTCAATCTGATAAGCCACCTTCATTATTGGATTGTTTCTCGACATCAATCCATAGACAGCAAAATTATCAGGCCACAAATCCCAAGCCTCTGCTATATATTTAGCCTCCAGTCTCTTTGTCATCTTCACAATAGGATAGTCAAATGGAGGATGTATGTTCTGCAACACAATATCAGGTTTTTCAAACTCTTTACAATGGTTATTGAGGGTTTGGGCAAACTTCCATATTGAATACATTCGCTTCAGGCCATTACCCACATAGCATGGAGACTTCACATGAACAAAATCATACTCACCATACTGTCTGCGCTGAAATATCTTCTCCCCTTTAAAAGTATGGTTGAAAGTGATCACCTTGTAGCCCCCTTTCATGAAATAATGAGCCATCTGCAAATAACGAGGATTGGAGACCTTTTCAGGCGTAGCTGTGTAGTAGTTTACGATCCAAACAACCTTTGCCATTACCTAAATTTATTAATCAGCTCAACCAATATAGCCACATCCTTCAATGAAATAGCCGGTCCAATTGGCAAGCTCAATTCATGGTTAGCAATGTATTCTGTAATAGGAAATGATATGTCGTTCCATTCCTTATAACACGCCTGTTTGTGAGGTGCTATCGGATAGTGAATCACTGTACCCACACCATTCTGTTCCAAATAATCATGGAGTTCATCACGCTTCTCACAAAGGATTGGAAAGAGATGGAATACATTACTTTCTAATGGAAGCGTGTCAGGCAATTTAATAAATGGATTATTAATATGCTTAATATAATAATGACCAACCTCTTTACGATGATTATTATCTTCTATCAAGTATCTCAACTTCACATCAAGTACTGCTGCCTGAATCTCATCCAAACGACTATTACGACCCGTGTACTTAAAAACATATTTCTTCTGACTACCATAGTTTGCCAAAGCACGAATTACTTTTGCCAATTCTTCGTCGTTGGTAGTTACTGCACCACCATCACCAAGAGCTCCAAGATTCTTCCCCGGATAGAAACTATGCCCGGCGGCATCACCTATATTTCCAGTCATACGACCATCACTATAAAGACAGCCATGGCTCTGAGCACAGTCCTCGACCAATTTTAGATTATACTCCTTACAAAGCTCACCTATTTTTTCTGTATAAGCCATACGACCATAAAGATGAACAAGAGCTATAGCTTTTGTACGAGAAGTTATAACTTCCTCTATCTTATCCTCATCAATCTCAAGTGTATTCAGTCTTGGCTCTACAAGAACAGGCTTCAAACCATTTTCTGTGATAGCAAGAATAGTTGCAATATAGGTATTTGCCGGTACAATGACCTCATCACCTGGTTGCATTACACCCATCTCAATGTATGCACGGAAAATCCAAATCAGTGCATCCAAGCCATTGGCACAACCAACTGTATATTGTACTCCAACAAATCTTGAGTAATTCTCCTCAAAGCGTTCGTTCTCCTTGCCTTGAAGGTACCAACCTCCGTTAACCACACGGCTTACAGCCTCATTTATCTCAGCTCCGTGAAGAGCGGTCACATCTTTTAATGAAAGAAAAGGTATCATTTTGTTTTTCTTTATTTATCAGCTATTTTTCTAAGAAATTTCGCAGGATTACCTACCCAGATTTCTCCGGCAGGCACATTCTTTGTCACCACACTGCCAGCACCAATCATGGCATCCTCACCAATGGTTATCCCTGGAAGTATCGTAGAACCAGCACCGATAGATGCACCCTTGCACACCTTTGTCTTAAGAAGAACCCAATCCTCATTCTTCGACTTTGGATACATATCATTGGTAAAAGTCGTATTAGCACCTACCATTACATTATCTTCCAACTCAATACCATCCCAAACTTGGACACCACACTTAATAGTAACATTATTACCAATCACCACATTATTCTCAATCAGACAATGAGAACAGATATTGCATTTCTCGCCAATCCTGGCCTCAGGAAGTACTACGCAGTACTGCCAAATATTAGTAGAAGCCGGAATATTTTGATTCTTACAATCGCTTAACGGATGTATCATTACTAATCTCCCTAAATTCAAGAAATTCATCATAATTACGAATATAGTCTTCCTTTTTATATACATCAGAAGCCAAAACCATGCAAACAGCACCAGAAGAAAAATCATCCAAGTCACGCCATATACCCGGTTTTACATATAGGCCTTGATAAGGACGATTCAAGAAAAAAGAACGTTTAACCTTGCCATCATCCAAGGTTACACGAAAGGAACCGGATGCGGCAACCATAAACTGGCTCAAATCTCTGTGAGCATGTGCTCCACGAGACTCACCTCCTGGGACATCATACAGATAGTATACACGCTTCACATCAAAAGGAAGAGTGTCGCCATTCTGCACTACAGTCAGGTTACCTTTACGATCACTGTGATGTTTGTCCAGCTCAATCATTGAACAATCAAATACACTATATTTCTCCATTGCCCCTTAACTGTAAATAACCGTCATAATTTCTAATATAGTCATCTGGAATATAACTAGTTGAAGCAAACTCCAATGCAAAAGAATTTGTAGAGAAATTGTCTATTCTTCTCCACAACCCTTTCGGAATATAAAGACCATAATAAGAACGATTAAGCGTAAACTTATTCTGTCTCTCACCATCATCCACTATCACATCAAAACCGCCTGAAAGTGCAACTATGAATTCTTCCGTATTCCTGAATGCATGACTTCCACGGCATTCTCCTCCCGGAACATCATAAATCCAATATGTCCTCTTGATTTCAAACGGAATATGATTGTTCTGTTCTACAAACGAAAGATTCCCTCTCATATCTAAGAATTTGGGGAGTTCGATGATTTTACAATCTTTGATTGACATTTCACAAATACATATAGATTTGTTTGACCACCCTTCCTATTTCTTCACGCAAATTGACGAAAAATGGAGAATTCCATTGCCTTGGATGTGTCAGAAGTTCCAAAATAGGTTCTCCACGTTTGATGGCAGCAATTGCTTGTTCGGTAAAAGTATCTGTTAATACCTGATCCGCCAATCGGCAAGTCAACGCATCCATATGTTCTTCGTCATAAGCCTCTCTTACCAATCCGACTTGCATTCTTACCTCATCCGTCATCAAAATCGTATTCTGTACACCCAATTTTGTATTGACATAATCACCGTGAGAAGCGACAGTGAGGCAAGGCAAGCCGGTTTTCTTACGTAGGTAATTCAAGTTTTTCACAAAATTAGCTCGAATTTCATCAAGGTGAGTCAAGCCCTTTTCTCTATTTCGTATCCTATGCTTATAGCAATAAGTAGCAAATTCCTCATAGTGATAAGACGATTCGCCTCCAGCTAGTTGAATCGCTTGCATTAATTTGCAATTCTTTGTGCTTAACCTAAAATAGTAAGAACATCTAGCATGATATCTCTTCTCTATCTCCAGCATCTTATATAGAAAAGCTGAATCGGCAGTATCAATATCACGACGAAGAATTAGATACTTCTTTTGAGAATCAAGCTGTTCTCTCACCTCTTCAAATGACAGAATTGTATGAAACTCATACCCCTCTTCTACAGCAGTCTTTATAATCTTTTCATATTCTCCAATTTTACTTGGGCGCAAGAAGTCATCGTATAATCTTTTTCTAACATTCATAATTCATAGCAATTCAATGACGCATTAATATATGTTTCCGCCACTTTCTATTTTAATTAAAAGAACCGCACATTGGTTTCTACCAAATTTTATTTAATAATTAGATTATTTAAATATAAATCAGCAGCATTTTTATCTGTCAAACGACGAGAAGTTTCAATAGCCTTTTCTGAAATAGCCAGCCTTTCCTCTGAAGTGAGCGCATTAATTTTGCGAATTATGTTTGCAAGTTCCTGAGTATTACCTGCTTCACATAAGAAACCATTCACACCGTCTTCTATCACACCATCAAACCCTTCTCCTCTAGAAGCTATGGTAATACACCCACGAGCCATAGCTTCCAAATAGACCAATCCGTAAGCTTCTCCTCGGCTAATCATTATCATACAGTCAGCATTGTCATACTTTGCTTTAATCTCATCTCTCGGAATCCTACCACAGATAACCACTTGTTTCTGCAAAAGATATTTTTCCATCTTCAATTTTATAGTTTCCAGTTCACGACCATTTCCCACATAATCAATACGAAAGTTTTTATCCTCATAGACATTCACCAGAGCCTCAATAATTTCAGCTGGATATTTGCGTTTAATCATCTCACCCACGTAAATAAACTTATTTAATGGATTCTTGAATGAATGAGTATTACTTTCTGTAATGTAGTTTGCAGGAACGCCTGAATAACAGATAAAAGAATGTCTAAGTTTACCATATTTCTTTTCAAAATCCCCTCTGACTTTCTTTGATCGAAATCCCCATAAATCAATTTTCCTATAGAAATCCTTAAATCCTTCACCATAAATACTCTTTAGTTGATCAAGATCTCCATGTATTACAATAGCAGTTGTTGCTGAAGAATAAACTCTCTTCAATCTCGCAACTACCGCTATTTGAGGATTAGGAAAATGCCCTACTATAATATCAGGTATAAAACTATTTTCAGCATTATTCTTGATGATTTCCTTAATAGACTTATTGATAGCAATTGATAAGAATTTCCCATGAGGAATCAACTTAAACAAAGGTATTCGTAATACTTGCACGCCATCCCATTCGTACTGAGCTCCCCTGTCACGCTTTGTATAAACCACCGCTCCCGTCTTTGTAGCAATCAAATTTTGCGCCACACGAGCAGCCCAATAGAAAAAGAAAGGATATACCGCCTGATAATGTACCACACGCACATTATGCCCTTCCTTCACCCACTCCTTTGCAAAGTAGTGACACACCGAAGTTCCCCTATTTTCCTTTGAGGGAAGCGGGTAAATGGTTGATAATAAAAGAATATTCATGATTATACACCAACTCTCATTCAAAGAAAAAATGATATTCAGCCAAATATCCTTCTGGATAAAATACTTGATAAACAAACAACACCCCCAATATTCCTAAAAAGGTAACAAGAGAAAGAGCTAACATTAAATCTTTGTATAAATTTTGTTTTAAAGTATAATTCGTAAAATAAGCATATATTACAATAGAAAAGATATTTAGATACAAGTTAGGTCTCTGTAGCATCATACTTAATGGCACCAAATAGAAATAGCAAAGTCCCCAGAAATATAATTTATAACACACACTAAAAGTTCTATCATTATTATAAAAAGATTTCATTTTTCCACTATAAACTATAATGATTAATTCAGCTAGTATTTTCAAAGCAAATCCCACACCAACACTCCTCCACATGCCTAAATCCAAACTATCTTTAGAAAGGTACGCATTGTAATCGGTAAACAAAGCTAAATTTAAGAAAAGATCGGATGAAGTAATCCATGAAAATATATCAATTTTTAGACCGACAATAATACACAACAAAACTATAAATATATTCAAAAAAACACTTCTAATTTCAAATACATTTGTTCGAATAAGAGGATATATCGGCAACAAAAAGAAACTAGATTTATGAATTAAAGAACAAAACAACACAAGTATAACATACCTCAAAAAAGTAATACTTCTCTCATTTACAACTATATACAAAAATATGGATACTATAATATTTTGTCTCAACACATTCTGCCAACCAATAAAGTAAAATGAATAGAAGAAAAAGAATAAAACAAATGATAATAATTTCGGATTATATGCAAAACTCTTATATAAGAATATCAATTGCATAAATGCAATAAGAGAAAAATATACTGTATAATGAATATTATTTGAGGATAAAATCCATGTAAAATAAGCGAATAATGGCTCATAGACTAAATTATCATATGATATATAATTCTTACTCATTATATATTCAGACCAATAAGCGTAATAGTCAACGCCTACATTAAATCGCATTCCTAAAAAAAGGACATAAAAGAGAATCGATATAGCTATTAGAGGATGGAATAATTTTATTCTTCTATTATTGTATATTCTAGCATAAGAATATGCGTTCAATGACATAAATAGCATCAAGCCACCATAAACAATAAATGACTTAAGCATATTTACTCAACACCCCTTATTATTGGATTAAAAAATAAGGACTTCAACGCAGCGATAAAAACAATAAAAGCTTTATTAAATTGAAAATGAAACACTAAGCTGAGAATAGTTTTCATACAACTCAAATAGCATATAAACGCATCTTTCCTTGGGAAATATCCTTTTCTTGATAAATACAAAATATTTCGATAACTATATGAATACATTCTTATCCTATTAGGATTCGTTTCTTTTTCGAGCGACAAATCACTGGAACTTTTGCGAAGATGTTTTACAATACTATTACCAACTAAATAGCACGGATAGATTTTAGAAATACGTAGAGTATATTCAGTATCGTCTCCCCAAATAAAAAACTCTTTTATGGGTAATCCTACCTCCCTTGCAACAGTACAAGAAAATAAAACAGAAACAAATGTAGCAGAGACAACTTTTACTAATCCTTTATCCAAATGCACTGCCCAATCAGGATAACTGTTCTGCTGTTGCCTTAAATCAATTTGAGGCATATTCATTGCATCGCCACATTCACTAAGCACTCTACTACAAACAAAGCCTATCGTCGTTCCAATACCATGATATACTGATAACAAATTTTCCAAAGCATTAGAATTCGGAATGACATCATCATCCATAATCCAAACATAATTATACAATCCACTTTCAGTTGCATATTTAATTCCTGTATAAAATCCTCCAGCACCTCCTGAATTTTCTTGAGTAATTATTTGAATACTATCAACAGTATTTAGCCATAATAACGTGTCATCTGTAGAACCATTATTAACTACCAAAATATCTAAAGGCACGTAAGACTGTGCTTTCAAAGCATCAATCGTTTTTTTTAATAAATTCAAACGATTATAAGTTACAACAACCGCACAAACTTTATCCACTAAAAATCCTCCATTTTCATATTAAGAATCTTTTCAACTATTTGATGCATATCATAATACCGATACTCAGCTAATCTACCACCAAAAGAAATTCTAGTTTCTTGTTGAGCCAACATTTTATATTTATTATATAAAAGCATGTTTTTTTCATCATTAATAGGATAGTATGGTTCACACCCCTCTTTCCATTCCATAGGAAATTCTCGGGATATTATTGTCACTGGTTGAGTTCCATGATCAAAATGTTTATGTTCAATAATACGAGTATATGGCACTTCCCTATCTGTATAATTCACGACAGCATTCCCTTGGAAATTTTCACAATTGAGCAATTCTTCTTCGAAAAAGACTGTACGATATTCTAACTTCCCATATTGATAATTATAATATTCATCAATCTTTCCTGTAAAAACAATCTTATCTGCTATTGTATCCCAAGTAGGACGATTAAAAAAGAAATCACATTCCAATTTCACGTCAGCCCCCTGCAACAATTTATTTATCAACCTATTATATCCTCCTATTGGAATGCCTTGATATTTATCATTAAAGTAATTATTATCAAATACCAAACGTATAGGTAAACGCCTGATAATAAACGAAGGTAACTCAGTACATTGTCGCCCCCACTGTTTCTCAGTATAACCTTTGACTAATTTTTCATAAAGATCCTTGCCAACTAAAATTAACGCCTGTTCCTCTAAATTCCGAGGTTTTTCCACACCATCTTCTTTTAATTTATCTACAGCTTCTTTTCTTTGTTCATTAATCTTTTCTATAGCTTCTTTAGGAGTTTTCACCCCCCACATCTGATAAAAAGTGTTCATATTAAAAGGAAGATTATACAATTCTCCCTTATAATTCGCAATTGGCGAATTAGTATAACGGTTGAATTCCACAAAAGAATTCACAAAATCCCAGACCTGCTTATTAGATGTATGAAATATGTGTGCACCATATTTATGCACATCTATATCCTCAACGCTCTCACAAAACAAATTTCCTCCCACATGGGAACGCTTATCTATCACAAGGACTTTTTTACCTGCCTGCATCGCTTTATACGCAAACATTGCCCCATACAGGCCAGCTCCAACAATCAAATAATTATACATAATATTTTTGTATTTTTCTAAAAAACAAAAAAGGAAATACGATCACAAAAGACAAATAATAACAACTAATTATCCGTTTATATTTCAGTCCTTCTACACCAGCCCTTTTAGAACGATTTTTACGTTCTGAAACAACCATAAATTTATACATAATTTTCTCAAAAAGACTCATTCGCTCATAAAGTTCTTTATGTTTAACATACACATAACGTACAGTTGATAACCACTCATAATATTTATTAGTCAACCTTGTTTTACTATTCTCATCGCACAAATAATAAACTAAGCATTGATCAACAAAATCAAACTTTGTCTTTTGAGCAATTCTTATTAAAAGTTCATATTCTTGCCAGAAACCCATATTTTCATCAAATAGTCCAACATCTTTCAATACAAAACTTCTTACCATAATAGTTGATGTAAGACAAGGAATAGCATACATAATCTTCCGAGAAATATCACCTTTATTCCTTTTATCTGGTAAAATATCTATCATATATTTATCTTTTCCTACAATACAAATATTCTTCCTGCCGCAATATATAAGTCCTATATCCAGATTTCGGCTAATAATATTATACTGAAGTTCTATTTTTTGAGGTAGCCAAATGTCATCATCATCACAAAAAGCAATAAAGTCTCCTTTTGCCTCTTTTACCCCAATATTTCTCGCATAGTTACCTCCTCTTGATTCACCAGGGCCAATACGAATATAAATTATATCTGATAATGTTTTGCAATAGCTACATGTACCATCAGTAGAAGCATCATCCACTACAATACATTCAATATTCCCATAAGTTTGAGATTTCACTCCAATTATTGCTTTCTTAAGTAATTCTACCCTATTACGAGTTGTAATTACAGCTGAAATAAGAGGGTATTTACTCATAAATTCGTTCTCTTTTCTAACTGACATTTTGCTTCACTATACTAAACGCATCTTAGAATAATAAAATCTATAAAAAAATCTAAATACACAAGGACTCTTTTCTATAATTATCCTTACCTTGTCATAGTTTTCCCAACACAGTAATAATTTATCAAAAGTGCTTTCATCTCTTGGATATCATAGATATTCCTGCCATCTACTACAATATTTCCTCGCATAGCTTTTTTCACAACCTTCCAACTTGGAATTCTAAATTGTTTCCATTCCGTAATTAATGCGAGCGCGTCTGAATTTATCACTGCTTCATACATATCCTCACAGTATGTAACAACATCTCCTATTCTCCGCTTACATTCATTCATCGCCACCGGATCATAAACATTCACCTTCGCACCCGCTTTTATCAACTTATTTATAACTACCAAAGCCGGTGCTTCACGCATATCATCTGTTTCCGGTTTGAAAGCCAAGCCCCAGAGAGCAATTGTTTTGCCTTCCAGCTTACCATCAAAAGCTTTGAGAAGTTTCTCAAATACAACACTTTTCTGACTCTCATTCACCTCTTCCACCGATTCAATCACCCGCATATCATAACCATACTCTTTTCCTGTATGAATTAATGCTTTCACGTCTTTCGGAAAACAACTTCCACCATACCCACAACCCGGATAAAGGAATTTTGTTCCAATACGCGCATCCGAACCAATTCCCCGACGAACCATATCCGCATCAGCTCCTACAAGCTCACAAAGATTAGCTATATCATTCATAAAGCTAATGCGAGTGGCAAGCATAGAGTTTGCTGCGTATTTAGTCATCTCCGCAGATGGAATATCCATAAAAAGAATGCGATAGTTATTCAGAACAAAAGGTTTATAGAGCTTACTCATCAATTCTTTGGCACGCTCAGTCTCCACTCCAATGACTACACGATCCGGACTCATAAAATCTTTCAGAGCGGCACCTTCTTTCAAAAACTCAGGATTAGAAGCAACATCAAACTCTATATCCGCATTTCGCTTTTTCAATTCCTCCCAAATAACTGCTTTCACTTTCTTTGCTGTCCCTACAGGGACAGTACTTTTTGTAACAAGCACCGTATACTTTTTTATATATTGTCCAAAAGTTCGGGCTACCTCAAGCACATATTTCAAGTCAGCACTACCATCTTCATCCGGAGGAGTCCCAACCGCACTAAACACAATTTCCACATTATCTATGCAAGAAGATAAATCTGTAGTAAACTTTAGGCGCTTCGCTTCCACATTACGCTTTACCATATCATCTAGCCCAGGCTCATAGATAGGGATTTCCCCTGACTGTAATTTTAATATTTTTTTTTCATTCACATCCACACAAGTTACATTTATTCCCATTTCTGCGAAACATGTACCCGATACTAATCCTACATAGCCTGTGCCTACAATTGCAATATTCATAAAATAAAATTTATTATTGGATTAATTTATATACTCCACACACACTTCCACATATCTTGTGTTTGTGACTGAATTTTGGGAAGTTGCAGTCTCAGATGTTCACGTATTTCCTGATTTTTGTTAGCAGATAGAAATTCACTAACTTTATCAATACATGAAACTAAATTTGTTACATCAAGAACACAATCAGTCATTCCATAACCTTTAAAAAGCTCTGCATACTTATGACTCCAGCTTGTCGCTAAACACGGTACACAAGAATTTAAAGCAGATGCTGCTCCATGAAATCGGGAAGTTATACATAATATAGACGTAGCAATAAGTCCTTTTACCTCCAATGCATTCAAACCTGTTACAACTTCTATACGGTTACACAATTTATTCCTACACATATAAGCCAATTCTTCATCTTCTCTACCTTCGTGATTCAGCAAATAAACTTTATATCCGCCAGCAATAGCCTTATCAATCAGCTTATTTAATATCTCAAGATAATTTTCCAAAGATATTACTCCTTTATCAATCATACGAAGATTAGGAATTATGCAAACGCCATTTTTTAAATGATCATACCTCTTCGGACATTGCCCATACACTATAGAAGTAAAGTCTAAAAATAAACGAACTTTTTTCATATTCACATTACATTGTTGTAAATATCCCAAAGACACTTCCTCACGAGGCATAATTATATCAGCATACTGATTTAAAAGAGCTAATTCTTTTTTAGTGTTAGGTAAATTGACCGGACCAAAAGCTTGAGGCAAAAAGATTATCTTAGTTCCTTGTTTATGGTATCCCATAAGTTGCTTCTCCCAAACTTTCACGATATAATCTGTCGGTTTCCACTGATCAGAAAAAGCAAAACCACTTGCATCAATAAAATAGTCAGTACCATTAACCGCACTGGAATCATCAATAAAATAATAAGGCAAATGAAGTCTTCGCAAAATACCCGGAATATGAAGTTTCTCCGCAACTTTCTTTATTTTCGCAAAAGGTTTGTTCCGTAGTTTCAGATTTGTATGAATATAACTTAAACCCTGTCTAATCGCATATATAGGTACATACACCTGTGCATCAGGATACTTACGTTCTATCTCTTGCAGAATAGCATATAGCATCAATTCAGCTCCTTTATTGTTTGTTTCTATTCCAGACAACACTATTTTCATATAACCTCAATCTTTTTTAATTAAAACTTAAATCTTACGTCCTCTTTGTTTATTTTCATCTTATCTTTATATCACTTTTCATAAATCCGCTATCTTCTCTCTATGAACTTTACCTTGACATAAGATAATTTTCATCAACCGATTGATTATATTGCTAAATAAAGGCAAACAACAAATTGTAGGAATTATTATTAGTGCAATTTTTTCAAGCCATGTTGCTTCTCCAAATGAGGGAAATACTAAATAAATGAAAGGAAGAACGACAAGTGCATGCAGAAGATAAACATTCATAGTATTACTCCCATATTTTGTATAAAAAGTCTCCTTATTAGGGCATATTTTCATTACACAAAAACCTGTTATCACAATCGTTACCTGTAAAGCAATTCTCACAAATAAACCTTTTATACTCAAACCAAATCCATTTGTAAATCCTGTAGCATAAGTAACACCAGGATATCTTTCTATAACAAAGGCCCAGAACAGAAAAAGTACTATAAATACCAAATACCCTCTCCAATTTAAGTAAATATTACATCTTTAATAATACTAAATCTATTTTCATGGGCAACAAAATACCCTAAAAGAAAATATGGCAAAAAACAGAATATTCTAGAAAGAGAGTAGTCATTACCAATAAATGGGATAAAGCCAACCAGCCAAGACAGTAAGAAGCTAAGTAATAGCACATACTTAATTCTCAATAAATAAGGTAAAAGTACACGATATATAAACAATGCCAATAAATACCACATTGCAAAACCTGGTTGTTTCCAAGAAAATACATAATTTGGAGTAACCAGCATCTGAAGTATATCATTCACCACAGTAAACAAAAGACACGGATACAGTAGATATTTTACATTCTTCCAAAACGCCTGTTCTTTTTTCGTCAAATAACCTGATATAAAAGTAAAAAGAGGCATAGTGAAACATCTACAAATAAAACGAATATATTCTATACCATCATCGCCATAAGAATTCAATAATGTATGTCCAATAATCACCAACAATATCAAAATAACTTTAACATTATCAAGGTTGTAAATTCTTTTCTCCATCATCAAAAATAATATTAGTAAACCTTCAAATTATTGTCAATTTTTAAAAGTTTTTCTCACCTGCTCAATGGTTTTCTCTCCCAATGTTTGCTTAACCGCATTTTTTAAAGCTTTCTTTATGACCATAGAGCTATCACTTTCAATGTTCCGAACCATTTTCAAAGCTTTTTTTTCCTCTTCTGTATTCGTAAATACCTCAAACAAGATAGGTTTATCAGTAATTTCCGGAGTTAAGTAACGAGAAACAACTTGTTCAAATTCCTCCTTTGTTGATGCACACAAGTATTCATATCCTAAATCTTGAGCATAATGTTTTATAAGCTCTGGAGACTGATTACCATAATGACCAGCTGCAGCAATAAATGCATCTGCCGCTTCCTCAAACTGCGCAGCCTGATGATTGTAATTTCTAAATTCAACTCCCTTTCCATTATTGATAAGAAGTATTCGTAAATTAGCCCCCACATGACGGTTACTTACTACATTCATGTCATAGAAAAAAGCCAAATCACCAAATAATCCAAAATAGAGTTTATCTTTATGGACCAAAGATGCACCTATCAAAGTAGAAAGGCAACCATCAATGCCAAAGCCACCGACATTGGAGTATGAAAGTACAGAATCTGGTATTTCAAAGAAATTCCATGATCGTAATGTATTCAAAATTCCCAAATGTAACACTGAACTCTCAGGCAATCGAGGAGCCAGCTTCTTAGCTACCCAAATATTCGAAAAAGGTATTTCAGGCATTTTATTTAGTATCCGCCCATATTCTTCCTTATAACTTGTCAAAAAACTATCCGACATAGGCGTATCCCACTTTATATAATGTTCAAAAAAGTTAGATTCCGACATATCAAAGACATGGGTTAATTGATGAAAAGTATCACGAATTTCTCCATCTTCGTTCACACGCCAAACCTCTTTCACTTGTAAACAATTTAAGCCAGAATATTCGCCAGAAACTTCACCTATATGAACAAGCAAATCAAACTGAGATAATTTAGGTATATAATTATCTTGAGATAGTGGCAAAGAAAAAAGCACTCTATATTTACCCTTATAATTGCTCGTATGATCACATAAAGCCACAGCATTATTGGAAGCACAGAATCTATCAAGCAGCTCGCTTTCCTCATCCGTCCAGCGATTATGAGAACCTATAAACACTCCTATTCTGCCACTGGGTATCTGAGGAAATTTATCATATCCTGTAATACATTTAATAATGCGAGCTTTCGGAAGCTTCTCGACAGAAAAGTCATCACTATGAGTAGTTTCCAAATTTATATGAATAGGACCTCCTCCATTCTGCTTCAGAGTACTCAAAGCTTGATTTATCTTAATCATACAATCCCATTCATCATCTTCGTCTTTTACAATACCAGCCAAGACACTACGCTTTACAACATCACTAGGGGGGGATGTTCTATCCGTTACCTGTGCAACCAATTGAGCTATCATGGATGAACTTTTAGAGGAAGTTATTGCTATTAAAGGCAATTTTCTGTAGAATGCTTCCGTCAATCCAGGCATATAATTTCGAGAGGCAGTAGCACCAGTACATGATAAAACAACCGGTTCTCCAGATTCTGCCGCCAATCCACAAGCAATATAAGCAGCCGAACGTTCATCAGCCGCAGAATACATCTCAAAAAAAGAATCATTCTGCATACTAGCAACAACTGTAATATTGGTTGCCCCGGGAGAGGCAACTACCTTTTTAATACCATTAGCTTTCAACAAAAATAATACTATTTGAACATTGCGTTCATTCGTATAAAAGTTACCCATATTTATATTGCAAATTAAAATTTATAATCCATATCATCAAACGTTATTATTCCAGCTCCTCCTGTCATATAAACAATGTCACCAACTACAGTTCTTCCCATGCCACTAGTCAGTACAACGGCCATATTTGCTATTTCCTCCGGCATTGCATATCTTCCTAAAGGATTACTTGTGTGTCCGATTTCTTCACTACCATCTTTCATGAGCATTGGAGTTGCCGTAGGCCCCGGAGCCAATCCATTTACTACTATATCATAAGGAATAAGAGATTTTGCCAATCCAAGAGTTAATCCTCTCACACCCCATTTAGACAACGTATAGGCGGAGGCCGCAGGGCGAAGACCCGATGAAGAAATTATATTCAAAATATTACCAGTAATTTTATTTTCTTTCATATATTTTCCGACAAGTCGTGAAAGAAAGAATACTGCTTTCAAATTTGTATCAAGTATCATGTCATAGTCAGCCTCAGTAACAGTAGCGATGTGCCCTCCCCGTATGCCTGCATTATTAATTAAAATATCAACATTTCGTCCATCCAAAAGAGACAATATTTTTTGAAAGCATGTTTCAAATTCAGCTACATCAGTATTATCCATTACAACACCAAATATTCTATTCTGAAAATCTTTATTCTGTAATAGTTTATTACAACTATCCTGAATTCGGCTTTCATTCCTTCCTGTAATCACAACGCTTGCACCACTCTTTAGAAAAGCATTAGCTATCGCAAAACCAATTCCACTCGTACCTCCTGTTAATAATGCAACTCGGCCCTTCAATAGTTCATTGGGAGCAATTTGAACGATAGATGTTGTGACTTTTTTTATTGGTACACCTTTTACAATATAAATTACAGCTCTTTTCAAACACTCTTTTACAGACATGACTATACTTTATTAAATTTCAACATTATATTTTTTAATTTAGAAATAAAATAAGCCCTTTCATCTTGTTCTAAACCCAATAAGCAGATGGACCCACAAGTAGATAAAAAGCTAACAGCAAATACAATACATAAACGTAAAATAGAAGAATTCATACTATATATTATTCCGCAAGGAATTATAAAAGCTACTATTGAGGTAAATACAAGCCTACATATCACCTGCCTGATAAATGGCATTACGGGAAAATCAAGTAACCCCTTAAGTATGTGTAAACGAACAAATATAAGTAGCATATAAATAGCAATATAAATTACATAAGTTATAATAGCTGGATATCCTAATTTAAATGCCATCCATGTCAATGGAAACACAAGGCAGCCAACCATAGTTACCCATAATTGATATTTTCTTATCTTCCCTGTAGCAGACGCTGCAGTCATCATAGAATTACCTAATAATGTTGCTAATGAACCAAACATTGCCAGTTTCATGAAGATTGGTGTATACTCAGGAACAACCTTTAACCACATAGTAAGAATTGCCTCTGTTTCCAACACAAACGGCACAACGAACAAAAACAATAGAAAATAAGAATATTTAGCTCCGCGACAAACTAACATAAACATATATTTCCGATCACCAGATGCATAAGATTTTGTTATTTGAGGATTTATGGCTATAGTAAAGTTATTTACAAATTGCATGACAGCTGCATTTAATTGTGTAGCTATTCCACGCGCAGCATTAACTGTTACTCCAAAAAATAAATTAATTAAAATATTAACTCCTTGTGTATTGAAGATATAGGCACAGTTTCCAAAAAAGCTCCAACCTGCGAAACTTGTCATTTCCCTTATGATTAATTTATCATAAACATATCTATAATTGCATTCATAGAAATGGCGTTTACAATAAATACCGTAAGTAATTCGAATGACAACAGCCACTATAACAAGTAATACGGCATAGGTAGACAGCTTATCAAAAGGTGATGACAACAGTGCATACACAACTGCAAGTTTTAATACAGCCTCCAGAATGCTGACATAAGCAAAAGCTTTCATATGCTCATGTGCTATAATGCAAGCATTGTAGGGAATACTAATCAAATTAATAACAAACGTAAGAAGAGAACAATGCAATACCCAGTTAGCTGCCACAAGACGATCAGAAGGTATATTCATCTCATAATTGAGAAACCAAATTCCTACACTCTCACCAACAATAAAAACAATCAAAGATATAGCAATTTGAATATTGATACTTGTCGAGAATACACTTTTCAGTCTCTCAATATTACCACACCCTAACTCAAAAGTTATAAATCTACTAATAGCCGATGATAGCGAACCTGAAATGACAGAAAACATAGCGACAACACCACCCACCACATTATAAATACCATAATTCTCCACTCCCAATACATTTAAGACTACACGGCTCGTATAAAGAGTAATAGCCATAATCATAAAAGTACGAATATAAAGAAGTAAGGTATTTTTCGCTATACGCCTACTGGCTTGTAACATATAAAGTTATCGTTAGAGTTATAGTACATCATAAAGTACTAAATTCATAAAAATTCGCTGAATAACTATTTGGTGCGTATTATGTTATTTCGATTTGAAAGCAATTAAATATAAACAAAACATCATTATTAAAGTCTTTATAATAACTCAAGGTTAAAAATAAGAAATCATATATCTTTTTATACAAGCTTAATTCAACCGCTTACTTTTATAAACACCTTATCAGAGCCCTATTTTTAATATATATTATTCATAAAACCCAATTTATAAAAAAGCCAGATCGAACTAATTTAAATATTTATTTTTCATTCATCAATATACTCCCATGGATAAGGATTATCCATCACATTCTGAAATTCCTCAATAGCTTCTTGCTGTTCAACAGTAAGTGATGTGGAATCCCAGGAAGCAATGATAATACGGCCTTCATCAGCCAAAGGCTCATCAAACACCTCGCCATAGCAGGCAGTGAGCAGACGAAGTTTCAGTAACGAAGTAGGAAGAGCATCAAGAATATCCCAACAACGATCTAAGACCTCCTGGATATGTTTTTGTTTTTCACCGTGATCAATAAATGAGGCACTATAGCCCATCAGAAGAGCGAGACAAACATTAGCCTGTTCTTCAACTGTAGAACCTTTGACACCGGAATTATACAAAGCCGTAGTCAGGCGATAAACTTCACCGTTACGACGGGAAAGGTCATCGCTATAGACCGGATTCCCGTCCATACCTAAATACATCAGATCGTGCGCTGCACGCTGAAGAGCAAGTGTTTCTTCAGAAAGAGACATAATGATTTATGATTTATAATTTGTGATTTATCAGCTGTTCAATGGCAACGGCTGATCGTCAATTATTTGATTACTTCTATAAGATCCGGATGAATCGTAGCAAGCGCAACGGCAATAACACCTTGTATCTCGATGACCACACGGCGATCACGAGCACCTTTCACTTTCAGAAAGATACCTTCCTGTCCTTCGAAGTCACCGCCCGTGATACGTACTTTTGTACCTTTGGACAAATTCAGTTCATCCGGTTGGAAGT
>UMCI01002542.1_pt1 | contig 20374 bp, 28 predicted proteins | sample 1964211 | NCBI WGS metagenome assembly UMCI01 (sample SAMEA4835966, study PRJEB28245) | human gut metagenome | biome: gut microbiome; material: fecal sample | place: Denmark | collected 2008 | reverse complement strand
CGCTGGATGAGCGAGAAACAGCGCTCTCCCAGCGGGAGGCAACGCTGCGGGATCGGGAGAACCAGCTCCACGCCATTTCGGCAATGGAGAACGCTGGTCTGTGCACGGGCGGCATCACCACGCAGGAGATGCTGCCCTTTGTCATGGGCGCAACTGCCGCCGACATCGACCGCAAAGTTCAGGCATTGCAGAGCCTGCTGGAGAAGCACGCCAGGACGCAGACCGACCACCTGTACCAGCGCCTCGGCGGACAGCCCCAGCAGCCCAGAGGGGATGCGCAGGAAGGCAGTGCTGCCGTGACGTTCGGGAAGATGCGTTCCCAGCAGCACGCAAGAGCAAAGGAAATCCGTGACACCTACACAGGAGGAAAACGCAAATGAAGATGACAACAGAAGCCGCAATTTCCGGCAAGATGATTCTCGCCAACGACCACTATGTCGCCGTGCCGTATGACTGCACCGGTCTGGCATCGCTGGCGGAAAACGGCGTGATTCCGGCGGGCACGATCGTTCCGGCGAATGACGCCACAGCGGAGGGCGTGCTGCTGGAGGATGTGCGTGTGCAGCAGAACCCCAACGGGGCGATGGTGATGCACGGCTTTCTCCGCCAGTCCAGGCTGCCCGTCGCACCCACTGCCGCCGCTGTGACGGCGCTGCGTGGCAAGGGCATCACCATTCTGGACGCTGCCGGCAAAGCACAGCCCCAGAAGTGCACCGTGACCTATGACGCAAACGGCGGCACCGGCACTGTGACCGACAGCAAGTCGCCCTATGCCTACGGCGCAACTGTCACCGTGGCGGCAGGCTCCGGTCTGACCGCACCACAGGGCAGCGAAAAGACGTTTCAGGGCTGGGCACTGTCGGCGGACGCAGCAGCCAAGGACGACGCCTACGACCCGTCCGACACATTCGTTATCACCGCAAACACCAGACTGTACGCTGTCTGGGGCAAGTAAAGGAGGAACACCCACATGATTTTATCGGATGTATTTACGGCGGAATCTGTCGCAGCCAACTGGACGGAGGCGGCATCCAACGCCACCCTGTACTACGGCGCAGGCCTGTTTCCGGCAAAGAAAAAGGCGGGACTGGACTTGAAATGGATCTGTGGTAACAAGGGACTGCCGGTATCGCTGGCGCCCTCTGCCTTTGACACCAAGTCCTCCCTCCGTGACCGCATCGGCATCAAGCTGAACAAGGCGGAGATGGCATTCTTCCGGGAGTCCATGCTGGTGAAAGAGGCGGACGAACAGGAGATCCTGCGGGTGCAGGATGCCGGCGACCCCTACGCTGTGGACGTGCTGGAACGGGTGTTCGACGATGCGCAGACCCTCATTGACGGCGCAAACGTCGTGCCGGAGCGAATGATCATGCAGCTGCTGGCACCGCTGGGCGGAAAGATGGGCATCGAGATTCAGGCGGACGGTGTGGACTACACCTATAATTACGACCCCGACGGCAGCTGGAAAAAGCAGCACTATCTGGAGCTGAAAGGCGCTGCCAAGTGGTCGGCTTCCGACACCTGCGACCCCATGCAGGTGCTGGAGGATGCCATGGACGCACAGGAGACACTCTCCGGCAATCGCCCCGCCGTGGTGCTGATGAGCAAGGCGACGTTCCAGATGATGAAGCAGTCCAAGAAGCTGCGGGATAACATCCTGTCCCAGAATCTCACGGCGAATGTCAACTACTCCACCGCCCGTGTCAAGGCGTATGTGGAGGAGGAGCTGCAGGTGACGCTGGTGATCTACAGCAAGCAGTACCGCAAGGAGGACGGCACTGCCGCCAAGTTCTATCCGGACAACATTCTCATGCTGCTGCCGGACGGGGAGCTGGGTTCCACCTACTACGGTACCACACCGGAGGAGCGCACCCTGATGCAGGACATCGGCGCTGATGTCACGCTGGTGAACACCGGTGTTGCTGTTGCTGTGACACGTACCAACGACCCGGTGCACACCAAGACCACCGTCTCCGAGATCGTGCTGCCGTCCTTTGAGCGCATGGAAGAGTGCTACGCCATCGAGGTGGCATAATGTACACGCCGGAGGAACTGGCACAGGCGGGGATTGCGCCGGATGCCACAGCGGCGGACTGCCTGTGGGTGGAATCGGGGCTGGACTGGCTGCGGCAGCGGACGACACTGCCTCTGCCGGAGGGCGTGTCCCTTGCCGGACTGCCTGCCGGTGCCAAGCTGTTTTTGCGGCAGTATGCGGAACAGCTCCAGCGCAGCGGCATCACCTCGGAGAGCATCGAGGGCCTGTCCCAAAGCTTTTCCAGCGAGAGTCTGGACGTGCTCCTGTCGCAGCTGGCGCAGAGTCTGCTGCCTGCGTGGTATCAGGGCGTGCAGTTCCTGCCGAAACAGCAGCTGTGGGACTACGGCTGCCATAGGAGGTGAAGCACATGTATCGCAGAAGAAAGTATGTGAAATCAGTTCGTCCGGCGGCGGAGCTGCTGCCGTTGGGAAAGGAGCGTGAAGCCCGTGGGAATCCGTTACAGCACACAGCGGAATCTGCTGCCAGGGATGGTGCAGCAGGCAAAAGCACTGCACGGAAAAGTAGTGGAAGTGGGCGTGCTTGACGGGGAACACGCATGGCTCGCCGGCATCCACGAATACGGCTGCACCATTACGGCAAAGAACGGAAAGTATCTGACCATTCCCTGCAATCCGCAGGCGGCAAAGGCATCGGCACGGAGCTTTCCGGATCTGTTCGTCCTGACGCTGGACGACGGTTCCAGGTGGCTGGTGCGGAATCAGGGCAAAGACCGTCTGGAATTTATGTACCAGCTGGTACAGTCGGTACAGATTCCGGAGCGGTCTTTTTTGCGTGCCGGATTCGATGCCTGCCACGAGGCGGTGATGCAGCAGGTGGAGCGGGCGCTGAAAAACGTCCTCACCGCCGGCAATGCAGAGGACGTTCTGCGCATGTGCGGCAAGCAGCTCGCCTCCCAGATCAAGGCGTATGCCCGTGATCTGAAAAACCCGCCCAAGGAGAAGATCACCATTGCAGCCAGCGGCGGCGGAAAGACCAATCCGCTGTTCCAGACGGGCGCAATGATCAACGGCATCACCTACCGCATCCGGAGTGTCGCAGAATGAGGGGGCAGCTGTTTCACTGGGCACGGCTGGTGCAGAAGTATTCCCGTCCGGTACAGCTGCTGGTGCAGCAGGAGGGCTGCTATCAAGGCGGCTTGTATCAGGCGGGCAGGACGGAATCCGTGCTGGTGCAGGGTGCGATCCTGTCCCAGAAGCGCACCGCTCAGAACGACGCCGGCGGCAACTATGCGCAGGAGGAAAAGCGGCTGTATCTGCTGTCGCCCATTCCACACGCACTGGAACGGGTACAGGTGGTGTTCGACGGGCAGCGGTACACCGTGACCGCCGACCGGGATCACGGCAACGAGGACTTCACCGGTGTGTTTGTCTACCTGCTCACCGGACTGTCAAAGGAGGTGACGGAACATGTGGTGTGATCCGGAGGCAGAACCCTATCTTGTGACACAGCTGGAACAGGCGCTGGGCTGTCCGGTGGTGCTTGCCAACCAGACTGCGCCGGCACCGCCCTATCCCTATGTGTCCTACACCATTACAACGCCGGTGCACCACGTGGGCGGCACCTACGCCCTGCGGGACGGCGTGTACGTGCAGCAGATGCTGCAAACGTGGAGCGTCACGGCGCACCACGGGGACTGCCGGCAATGTCAGCAGCTGGGCATGAGGCTGTACGACTTTTTCGCCCGTGGGGGACGGCAGGCGCTGTTTGCCCGCAACATCGCCGTTCAGAATCTGTCCGACCTGACGCAGCGGGACAACTATCTCACCATCCAGTACGAGTACCGCTGCGGACTGGACGTGACGCTGCGTGTGCTGCACCAGCTGGAAACCGACGAAACGCAGATCGCACGGGCGGAGATCTGCGGAACATCCATTGAGAGGAGAACACAAAAAAATGGCATTATCTGATGTGACTGTAAAAGTCAATTTGGTGACAAGTGTGGGCGTGGAACCGGTCTGGTTCCCGTTGCTGTTCGTGGATAAGTCCAACGACCCCACTCTTGCCACAAAGATCCCGTACACCGAGTGCACCAGTCTGGGGCAGCTGGAAGCCATTATCGCCGCTGTGACCGAAAAGGACACCAAGGCGGAGAAAAAGGCGAAGCAGGAGAAAGCACGTGGCACGGCACTGTATCAGGCGGCGCACACCATGTTCCTGCAAAGCGGACACCCCAACCGGTTCGCCGTAGTCAACGCCGGCAAGGAGGACGGCGGCAGTCTGGAGAAGATTCAGGCGCTACTGGCACCCTATCTGGACAAGAACTGGCGGCAGCTGGTGGCGGTCAACACCACGGAACTGAAAACCACCTATCAGCTTATGGACTGGGTGGAGAATCTGGAACAGCGGAAGCTGTTTTTCCTGCGCATGGACCCCGCCAACGCCACCTATACCGACACAGCCGACGGCGACAAGAAATACGCCCTGTCTGACTACACCCGCACTGTTGCGGTTTACGGCGCAGATACCAGCGCTGTGTACTCGGTAATGGGTGCGACCTCCGGGAAAGTGCCCGGCTCGCTGAACTACCGCAATGTCATCGTGCAGGGTGCCAAGGCGGCTGCGCTGTCTGCGGAGGAACTGGAGGCGCTGCACACCAGCGGCATCATGGCACTGGTAGAGCGTGCAGGAGATGTGGTCACCTCCACCGGCAAGTCCGCTTCCGGTGACCGGTATCTGGACACCATCGACATCGAGGACTACGTGGTGGAACAGCTGATCTACAGCATCCAGCGTGCCATGAACGTCAATGACATTGTCCCGTACAACAACGACGGCATCGCTATTTTGGAGAACGCTGCCGCCGGCGTGATGCTGGACTGCTGCGACAAGGGCATGATCGTCAAGACCGACACCAACTCCTATGACTATCAGGTTAGCTTCCCGGGCATGACCTTTGTGCCGCAGGAGGACATCGCCAACCGAGAATACAAGCTGGGCACCGTTGCCTTTACGGTACAGGGTGCCATTGACCGTGTCGCCGTCACCGTAGACATGACCATCTAAGGAGGAATCTGCTATGAATCAAACCGGAGCACCTGTCGTTTTCGATCCGTCGCAGACGACCATCACCATTGACAACACCTACATCACCGGACTGGGCGAGTCGCCCATCTCTTTCGACTATAGTCAGGACGCCGTCAGCGCCACCGCAGGACTGGACGGGGCGGTGGTGTTCGGCATCAACAACGCCAAGCTTGGCACCTGTACGCTGCCGCTGAAGCTGTCCTCGCCCCAGTACTCCCGCATGGTGGAGCTGGCGAAAAACCACACCACGTTCCAGATCTGGTGTACGGACAAGTCCAGCGGCAGACGTGCCGGCGGAAACTACGCCATGTTCACCCGTGTGCCCACCTATACGGCGGACACCAGTGACGTGACATTCAACATGCTCATCGCCGATCTGGACATCGGTACTTGCTAAGGAAGGAGAGCTCATCATGCAGAAAAACGTGGACAAGACTTATACCGCCACCCGCCAGATCAACGGCACCACCTATCGTGCCCAGTTCAACGGCGTGCGGGAGGCGATTCGCATTTCCAATCAGTATCGGGGTGATGAACTGAAGCTGGACGAGTACCTGCTCTCCAACGTCATCGTAGAGCCGCCCGGTATGAAGCTGGATGACTTCGAGGACATCGACGAAGCCCGCCGTGTGCTGAACTTTGCCGCAGGTGTCATGAGCGGCCGATTTCGAAACCGCACAGACACCGACACCGGAGCAGCGGAGACAGACAGTGCGGGAGAACTGGGCGCTGTGGCGTCTGGTGCTGAGTGACGCCGGATTTGACTATGAGACCGTGTTCTATCACATGACACGGGAGGAAATTCAGGAGGCAAACGTGGCACTGGATCTACAGGCGGAGGCAATGCGGGAGCAGACGGCACGCCGGCTGGCAGAGCAGCGGATGAACCACCAGATGGGCAGGAGGTGAGGTCACACATGGGAAAGAAAAGCGTGGTGCGGGAGGATGTCGCCCGCATTGTCTTTGAAACGCAGGGCATCGAGGACGTGCAGCGCATGGAGCGCAGCATGGACGACCTGGACCGTGTGCTGGCCGGAGTATCTCCGGCGACCGATCGGATGGGAACGGCGTTGCGTGGAGTCGGCGACGATGCCGGACTCGCCAGGCAGGACCTCGGCAGTCTGGGCAATGCCGCAAACGACCTCGGCGATGCGCTGCGGGATACTGTTCCCAGTACGGAGGGATTGCCGGAGGCACTGGACAAGGCGGACGATTCCGCCGACGGTCTGGTACAAACCGCCGACATCCTGAAAAGCGCACTCTCCAGTGCAGCGGCGGCGTTTTCCATCGGAAAGCTGGTGGAGAACGTGTCGGAGGCACAGTCTGCCCTGAACAAGCTGCAAGCGCAGGCGGGTCTGACGCAGCAGGAGATGACAGCGTTTGGCGATGACGTTATGGCGCTGTACAACGACGGCATGGGCGAGAGCCTGTCCGATGTCGCCGACACCGCTGCACTGGTCAAGCAGCAATTCCGGGAGATGGATGCAAGCGGCATCCAGCAGATCACGCAGGCGGCAATGGCAATGTCCGACACCTTCGGGATGGATGTCAATGAAACGCTGCGTGGCGTGAATGCCCTGATGACCAACATGGGGATGACAGCACAGGAGGCGTTTGACTACATCGCCGCCGGTGCACAGAACGGACTGGACAAGAGCGGCGAGCTGGCGGACAATCTGGCAGAGTACAGCCAGATCTGGGCGCAGGCGGGCTTCTCCGCACAGGAGATGTTCACCATCCTGCAAAACGGTCTGGACAGCGGCGCATACAATCTGGACAAGGTCAACGACTTTGTGAAAGAGTTCAGCATCTCCCTGTCGGACGGAAGAATCGAGGAGAATCTGGACAGTTTTTCGGGGCGGACGCAGAACCTCTTCGCTGCATGGCAGGAGGGCACAGCGTCGCAGAAAGATGTCTTTCAGTCCGTCATCACTGACCTCAGCACCATGACCAGCGAACAGGAGGCGCTGACACTTGCCTCCAACACATGGTCTGCGCTGGGCGAGGACAACGCCATGCAGGTCATCACGTCCCTGAATCAGGTCAGCAGCACCTATGAGGACGTAGAGGGCACCATGGATGCCATCAACGACATCCGGTACGACGACATCGGCTCCTCGCTGGAGAAGCTGAAACGCAGCGCCAGCAGCCTCCTGACCGAAACGCTCTCGCCGGGGCTGAGCAGCGTGAGTCAGTGGCTCTCCACCGGACTGGAACAGCTTACCGCATATGCCCAGGAGCATCAGGCGCTGGCTTCCGGCATGGGAATGGCGACGACGGCTTCCGCACTGCTGACCACGGGGCTGGTAGCAGTTTCCGGCGGTATCCTCACTGTGAAAAAAGCGCTGGATGCGCTGAACATGTCTGCCGGCGGGGCGCTGAAAATCGCCGGACTGGTGGTTGGCGTCGGCTCGGCGCTCGCCGGTGTGCTTGCGGGACTCCACTTCGCCAAAAAGGCAAAAGAGGTGGAGGACTATAACGGCACATTGGAGGAATGCCGGTATGAGATGACGCTGACTGCCGGAGCGCTGGAAAAGGCAAAGGAGCGGTATGGGGAGGACTCCGACGCCGTCAAGCAGCTGGAATCGAGCCTGAAAACCCTGCACGCCCAGTATGAAAAGGGCGGCGGCTATCTGGCAGAATTGCGGCAGCGTGTCGATGCGGCGTCGGAGGCATATCAGGCGCTGAGCCAGACTCAGCAGGAGAATCTGGACGCACTCGACCGGACGGAATCCTCCGGTCTGCAGGCGGTGTCTATGCTGGAGACGCTCTCTCAAAAGGCGACCGTCACCTCTGCCGATCTGGATGCCATGGGCAAATACGCAGCCTACCTGAACGACACGTTCCACTGTAACATCGAGGTGGACTACAGCACCGGCGAGCTGACCGGCTTCGACCCTGCGGCGATCTCCAAACAGATTCAACAGACCATGAACGCCAACCGTTCCAGCGAGGCGATGGACTACATCACCGGAACGGACTTCACGGACCAGTATCTGGAACACGCCAAGACCTACTACGAGGCACGGCAGGAGCTGAAAAGCCTACAGACCGAGTTCGACCATATGTCGGAAACGGTATACTATGATTTCAATGACGACCTTCACAGCGCCGACAACGACCGCTATTATGAACTGATCGAGCAGCGCAAGGAGGCACTGGACACCGTTGCCGAGGCCGAGCAGGAGCTTGCGGCGGCAAACGCCGACCTGTCGCAGCAAGGCAAGATCGCCGGACTGGACGCTGACACCATCGAGGATCTGCGGCAGTCGCTGATGGACACCGCCAGAAGCGGCGGCGAGTTCATAGCGGCAGCGGAAGAGACCACGGAGGTGCTCAGCGCACAGGAAGAGGGCGCTGCCCGTGCACAGGACACCATTTCGTCCTACAATGACCAGCTGTATGATCTGTGTCAGGCATACGACGAGGCACGGGACTCCGCCTACGAGAGCATCCAGAGCCAGTACCAGCTGTGGGATTCTGTCGGGGAGATTGAGGCGACTTCTGCCAGCCAGATCGTCAGTAATCTGGAGAGCCAGAACGCCTACTGGACACAATACAACGACAATCTGGAACTGCTGCAGGAGCGTGCCGCCGGAATCGAGGGACTCAGCGATATGCTGGCGACCATGGCGGACGGCAGCGAGGAGAACTCTGCGGCATTGCAGGCGCTCGCCGGCGCTTCGGATGCGGAACTGAACACCGTGGCGCAGAACTGGATGGCGCTGAAAGACAAGCAGCAGGAGACCGCTGACAACATGGGCGATGTTGCCACACAGTTCAGCGCCAAGTGCAGCGAGATGCAGGGCGACATGCAGAACATGGTGGGGGACATGCATCTGGAAACCGAGGCAGCATCGGCAGCAAGCAGTACCATCAATGCCTTTTTCAGCACCATGCTCTCCGGCATTGCCGCACGGCGTGGGGAGGTGGAGAGCGCCCTCTCCAGCCTGATGAGCAGCGCCAGCAACGTGAACGTCGCCATCACAGAGCCGGTGGAAAAGAACGCCGCCGGTACGACCAACGCCGCCGATGTCTTTATCGCCGGCGAACAGGGCGCAGAACTGGTGCTGGGCATGGGCGGCAGCACAGTGTTTCCGGCGGGGGAGACGGAGAAGATCATCCGTGCCGTGCAGGACTACGGCGGCACGCCGGAATCCACTTCCCAGCGCAGCAGCGTTTCCACCGTCATGACGTTTGCGCCGCAGTTCTATCTCACACAGTACGGCGGCGGGACCGACGTTGTCAACCAGCGTCAGGTCAAGCGCTGGATGCAGGAGGCGCTGGAGGATGCGTTCTCCGGTGTCCTCCGCACCAATCCGCCGGTCTACACCATATGAGGGATTGCCATGGCATACATCAATCAATATTATCTCTTCGTGGATGACGACGGGGAGAGTGTCAATCGGGACGTGTCCATCTCCGACCATCCGGTGGAAGACGGCATGGTCATCACAGACAATGTGAAGCGTGACCCGCTGGAACTGCGTATTACCGGAAAGCTGGTGGGCGCAGAGGCGGAGAGCATCCGTGCTGCACTTGTGGCTTGGATGGAGCACGGCAGCTATGTCAAATATGTGGGCGGAGAGATTCTGTCCAGTGCAGCGATCCTGTCGTTCCACACCTCCCGCAGCGGGAAGCTGGACGGCGGCATGTCGTTCGAGATGACCCTGCGGGAGATTCGGGTGGCAAAGAGCGCCTACCAGAATGCAGCGACCGGCAAGACGGTGAAATCCGGCACACAGCAGGTGATCCGCAATAACCGGGAGGTGTATCACACCGTGAAAAACGGCGACACCATCTATAGCCTGTCCCTGATGTACTACGGCAGCGATGCCGGTTACACCAAGCTTTATGCCGCCAATCAGGAGCGCATCGAAGCCGCTGCCAGAGCGGCAGGCTATACCTCCTCGGACGGCGGGCAGGTGCTGATCGGCGGAACACAGCTCCGCATTCCGTAAGGAGGATGACACAATGCGCAGCAGAATCGCAATCGACAAGAATCAGATTCCCTACCAGTTTCAGATCATGCTGGGCGGAAGACGGTACGGCATGGAGTGGCAGTACAACGCCAGGAGCGGCTGCTTTACCTGTACTCTCTCCGATGCGGAGGGGAATGTGCTGGTGTACGGAGAACCGCTGGTGTACGGCAATCCGCTTTTCGCCGCCCTGACCAGAGGGATGCAGCTTCCGCCGGTGGATCTGGTACCGCTGGACGAGTCCGGCGGAGAGACCGCCGTGACATGGGACAATCTGGGGGAGACGGTGTTCCTGACGCTGGACGACGAAGGCGGTGCAACATGACCAGCCGTCTGATTCTTCCCAAGCACGGGGACGACTTCTCCCGTCTGGTGGGCGCTCCCGGCGGCGGGCAGCGCATCGACACGACTGTACACGGACTGTACCGGCAGCATGTGCGCATCCGGTTCCCCAAGGTCACCGTTGACAGCGATACGCTGGACTGTGCGTTCACCGTGCCGTTTGACGACAACACAGAGGCGAACGAGGCGGAGATCACGCTGTACAATCTCTCCTACAACACCACGAACCAGCTGACATATGGGAGCAGCGTCACCATTGAAGCAGGCTACGGGGAGGATTTGGGCGTGATCTTCTCCGGCACGCTCTCCGACAAGAAGATACAGGACGATGACACTGACCGTGTGATCACCATTCGGGCGATGGACGGGGCAGGACTGGCAGTGTGTGAAGTGGATGTGGAGTATACCGAGGGCAACACAGCGCAGGCGATTCTCTACGACCTCTGCACCCGACTGGGCTTCCCCATTGCCTTTTGGGCGCCAGTGCGGGACTGCGTCTATGACCGTTCGGTACACGTGGACGGCAGCCTGATGGATGCGGTGGAGAAGTACGCCGGCATCTGCGGGGTGTCCGCCTATGTCTGCAAGGGGCTGCTCTATGTGCGGGAGTTCTCCAACAGCGGCGGAGATACCGTTCCGCTGTCTGTGGATACTGGATTGCTCACCGCCGAGGAATACGAGAAAGAACAGAAAAACGGGGATTTCACCGACACCACACGGGGCTGGAAGCTGGAGATGCTGCTGAACCACCGCATCCAGACCGGCACAAGAATCGACCTCACATCCCGTCGGGCAAACGGTAGCTATTACGTCAAAGAGGGCGAACACCGGTACGACGGCGGCGAGATGCGCACTACCGTGACCGCAGTAGAACGATAGAAGGAAGGTGTGACAATGTCAGGCATTGCAGCGACAATCAAAGAGATGATCCGGCAGCAGCTTCTGACGATGCACACCTGTCTGGTCTGCCGTGTGCTGGAGCTGCACGAGGACGGCACGGCGAAGATTCAGCCGCTGACGCTGACACAGAGCACCGCAGGCACCGTGCGGCAGCATGCTCCGCTGGACGGTGTCCCTGTGCTCGATCAGATTCGGCACACGGTGACGGCGGATGCTGTGTGTGTCGCCGTCTTTGCGGAGCGGGATATCTCTGCCGTGCTCACAGGGGAATACGCTCTGCCCTCCACGGCGCACCACCACTCTCTGTCAGACGGCATGATCATCGGGACGCTGGACGGCAGCGGAACATCTGTCCCTGCCAGCTGGTACGCACCCCTTCCGGCGGAGACAGATTCCGCCAAGACCAGCATCAAAGCCGCAGAGCAGGGGCGGGAGGTCTGCGTGGATGTCAAGCTGCACGCCGGCGAATATAACGAACTGGCGTGCTATGAAGACGGGCTGAGCGTTGAGGTTGCGCCGATCACCAACCTGGAACTGGAGGACATGTTAACATAACAGAAAGGAGCTAAAAATGGCACGGAAAGTATTAGACGATAACGGGGTACTGTACCTCTGGAACAAGATCAAGTCGTTTTTTGTCGCCAAAGAGGACGGCAAAGGACTGTCTACCAACGATTACACCGACGCAGAAAAAACCAAACTCACCGGCATCGAGGTACACGCCAACTACTACAAGCACCCCACAGGCGCAGGGTACAGCCACATTCCGGTGGGCGGCTCTTCCGGTCAGATTCTGCGCTGGTCGGCAGCCGGTACGGCTGCGTGGGGCGAAGACAAGGACACCACCTATACCGCTGCCACCACGACCACCGACGGTCTGATGTCGGCGGCGGATAAGACCAAGCTCAACGGCATCACTACCGGTGCCAACAAGTATACCCATCCGACCTACACGGCACACGCCAGCGGGCTGTACAAGATCGCAAACGATGCGACCGGTCACGTGTCCGGTGCGACAGCCGTTACCAAGGCGGATATTACCGCGCTCGGAATCCCTGGAAAAGATACCACCTACACCGCAGCGACCAAGACAGCCGCGGGCTTGATGAGTGCTGCCGACAAGACCAAGCTCGACGGCATTGCCAACGGGGCAGAGGTCAACCAGAATGCATTCAGTACGGTTCAAGTTGGAAACTCTGGCGAGTTCACCTTTTCCGCTACGTCCAAAGAGGACAAGCTCACAATCACAGCGGGGACTGGCGTCACCATTACGATGGATCGTGAAAAAAAGGTCATCTCCATCAATGCCCACGCCCACAGCAACAAGGAAACGCTGGACGCCATCACCGCTGATCTCTGGACACAGCTCACCACCCAGAACCACACCCATAGCAACAAGACCGTACTGGATGCCACCACGGCTTCGTTTACCACGGCACTGCTCACCAAGCTCAACGGCATTGCAGCCGGTGCAAACAAGACTACCGTTGACGCTGCACTGTCCGGTACGTCGACAAACCCTGTCCAGAACAAGGCGGTCAACACCGCACTTGCCGGCAAGCTCAACGCCAGCGCAAGAGGTGCGAAAAACGGTGTTGCTTCGCTGAATGCTGACGGCCGAGTACCTAGCTCGCAGTTACCCAGCTATGTAGATGATGTCATTGAGGGCTACTACTATAACGAGAAGTTTTACCAAGAAGAGGCACATACGACGGAAATCACCGGCGAGGGCGGCAAAATCTACGTGGACGTATCCACCAACTTGTCCTACCGGTACAGCGGCAGCACCTACGTGCAGATCACTTCCAGCGATATGGTCGCAATCACGAATGCCGAGATCGATGCGATCTGTGTATAAGGGGGCTTGACACATGGGCAATTACCTCAATAAGACCGGTTTGACAGCGTTGTGGAAACGGTGCAAGGCGGTGTTCTTACCGCTTTCCGGCGGCGCAATGACCGGCACGCTTGACACCGCAACCAACCAGACAGAAATCACTGTGCCGGCTTCGAAATCAGCAACGGAAACCCCAACTGTCATCGCCGGCGGTTCTATGGAACTGAGCGGCGCAATGACCGGCAATTTGCCATCACGCAGATCGTTTGTTGGGTCTTATAAAAACACAGAAAACAGCGCATGGTACGACGTCATCTCAATCCGGCATCGTAACGGATACGACGACGGCGACCGGCACGGCATGGTGATATACTCCGATATGGGCGGATACACCAGCGATTTGCGGTGGAACTGGCAGGGAGGCAACGGCGAGTGGCAGGGTGCCCGTACCTTACTCGACACAAAAAATTACAGCAATTTAATGTCGAAGGAGCTGACCACGGAAAACCTCAACGACAGCGCCGTAAATGGTATTTGCGGCTTTTTTTATGCCGCCGATGGTAACACCTGCACCAATACCGCAGTAAGCGGCAAGCCGTTTTTTATGTTTGCAATCCGGATTTCCGTGGCGGCGAAAACACAGGTCGCATTCTACCCGCACAACAATGCAATCTATATGCGTTCGTGGTCTGGGAGGGACTGGACGACATGGAGGAAGATATGAGAGACTTCGCACTGGATGATGCCGGCGACATCCTGCTAGAAGCCGATGACATTGCCCTGTGCGAGGGTACGGCGCAGGAAATCCAGAAGATTCGGCAGGTGCTCGGCACAAAGCTGGGGGAATGGAAGTATGACGCACAGGAGGGCATGGACTTGGATGTGTTCTTACAGCGCACACCAGAGGAGCGCCGGATACGGGAGGCACTCCGGAGCGGGCTGCACGAGATCAACGAGTCCTATGTGCTCCAGTCCTGCACTTATACGGCGGAGGAACGGCGCTTGTACTTCACCGTACAGGCAGAGAACCAGCAGGCAACAGAATTGTATTTGGAGGTGTAGCGCATGCCTATGACAGAACAGGGGTTCCGGAAGTACACCTATGCGGAACTTCTGGAACAGCAGATCATACGGGCAAAGGATTTGTTCGGCGATGACATTGACACATCGGGGAAGAGCGTACTGGGGAAGTACATTCGTCTGAATGTGTCGGACTTTGCCCAGCAGGAGGAGGCGCTGGAAGCGCTGTATCAGGCACGGTATGTGGACACCGCCTGTGGGGTATCGCTGGACCGTCTTGCGCCGTTTGCCGGACTTCAGCGCAATGCCGCAGTTGCCACCGTGCTGGCACTGGTGCTGTACAACCACGGAAAATCCGAGGTGGAGCTGCCCATGGGCACAAAGCTGGTCAACAGCGACGGCACGCTTTACCACCTCACGCAGCGCATCACCATTGCGGCCGGCAGTTCTGTCCAGGCACACGCCGCCTGTGACACAGCGGGAGAGATCGGGAACGCCACAAAGCCGCTGCGCTTTTCACAGGTGCAGCAGCCGAACATTACCATCAGCTATCGTTCGCTGCTCCCCATCGCCGTTACCGGCGCAGACACAGAAAGTGACCCCGATTTCCGTCGGCGCTGGAAAAAGGCAGTCGCTGGCGCAGGCAGTGGTACGGCGGATGCAGTGATGGGCGCTGTGGCACGGCTGGACAGCGTACAGGACGTGGTGCTGTATGAGAATGACAGCGACACAGAGCAGGAGGTGGGCACATTCCGTGTCAAGCTGCCGCCCCACAGCTTCGCCGTGATCGTCAAGGGTGCAGAGGACGCTTCGGCGGAGATCGCACGCACCATCTTCCAGAAAAAGCCGCTGGGCATTCAGGCAAAGACCGGGTCGGTGGTGTGGAACGCCGTGACCGAACGGGTGGCGGACTCCGCCGGCATCTTCCACGAGATCCAATTTGGCTATGCCGCTTCTGTGCCGATCACGGTGGAGGTGACCATAAACAAGGCGGATGAACCGGACTTCCAGCCCGCAACGGCAAAGCCCCTCTTTGCGGTGGCGCTGCAAGCCTATTTTTCCGGCAGCCGTATCGGGCAGGGTGCCTACGCCAACGCCCTGTACGTGCCCCTGATCCAGTCTGGTGCGGTGTCCTGCATCGCCGGCATTCAGGTGCGTACTCGACTCACCCCGAGCGCTGCAAAGGTGACCATCGGTGTGGACGAGTATCTCACGTTCTCTGACGTTGTCATCACGTACAAGGAGTGATTGCCATGGAATATGAATTGGTCTATGCGCTGCCGGACTCCTACGCCAAGCCGGTGCGGTATCGGGAGCGGCAGTTTCCCACCAACACGTGGCGGCTGTTCGCTCTGACCGAAGAGCAGATGCAGCAGTTTCAGGAGGACGTGCAGGCGCAGCAGCGTCAGCTGGACTTGGAACAGTGCAAGGGGGCTGCGCTGGATGCGCTGGGGCAGATGTACAGCTGCATCAGAGGTGCGGGGGAATCCGACGACCGCTACCGCATGGCGCTGCTCTGCCGCATCGGCAGCTGTTTCGGGGACGGAACGGCGGATTCCGTGCTGACAGCAGTGTCCAACTTCTGCGGCTGTGCGCCGGGGACGCTCTATTTTCGGGAGGTCGGTACAGCGTCAGTACAGCTGCACGTCGCAAGCGCTGCGGTGCTGCAAAAGCTGCCGGTGTCATTGGCGGAACTGCGGGAGATGATCGGCAGCCTTTTGGCGGTAGGCGTGGGGTTGGAACAGGCGGGGCTTGTGGACAATTCGTTCTGCTACTGCGCCGCCGGAGAAGAACAGAGCGCTGCCTATGACGGCACGGGATACGGCGAATCCGGTGCAGGTCTGGGCGGCGCAATTTTAATGGAGGAATAAAACGATGGAATTGACAGAACCGATGTATTGGAGCAGCACCAATGCGCAGAAGCCTGAGGGCATTGCCAAGACCGGCTACCGTGCCAAGGACAATCCGGCGGCGGAGCACGAGAACTATTTCCGCCATGTCACGTATCAGTGCATCAAGGAATTGCAGCAGATTCTGCTGAATCAGGCGGAGCACGTGCAGTTTGCGGGGGATGCAGAGAACGGCTTTTATTTCCTGGACGACGACGGAAACCGCCTGACGGGACAGGTGCGCATCACCGGCGTGCCATATTCGTTTTCGGCAAAGGGCGTGCTGGATACCGGATGGCGGACAGTGTTCGGCAAGCGGTACTACTACAGCCAGAGCGACGGAAACGCTGTGCTCGGCTGGCTGACGTATCTGGACAAGAAATACTACATCACGCTGCTGGACGGGAAGCTGGTGAACCAGTACCGCACCATTGACGGGAAGGACTACCACTTCGACCAGTACGGCGTGGCTTCCGAAGTATCGTAAGGGGGGAGAGAGATTGGACTGGACAGAGATCATCACCGCCGGCATTGCAGCGGCAGGGGCTGTGGCAGGCTCTGCGCTGATGCAGAGCAAGACAACCGCAGTATTGAAAGAACGCCTTGACGCACTGCGGAAAGACGTGGAAGTGCTGTCAAGGCGTGTGGACAAGCACAATGGGGTGCAGGAGCGTGTCCTGCTCGCCGAGTGCAAAATCGAGGAACTGGAAAAGGAGCTGAAGAAATGAAAAACCGAAACTGGAAACAGTGGCTGAAAGCAGCCGGCATCCGGGCGGTCAAGACCATGGCGCAGACTGCTGTTGGCGTCATCGGCGTGGCTGCGGTGATGCAGGATGTCAGCTGGGTGATGGTAGGCAGCTCTGCGCTGCTGGCAGGCGTGTTGTCCGTGCTGACAAGCGTGGCTGGGCTGCCGGAGGTTGAGAGCAAGTAAACAAAAAACACCGCCCGGCAGCGTACAGGCTGCCAGACGGCATTGTTTGAGGATTATTCGGCAGTTATGTCGTCTCGACATAACGCATCCAGCGTGCAGTGCAATGCAGTTGCGATGCGGTCTAGGTTGCCGATGGTAACATTTTCGATTTTGATATAGTTGTTTTCGTAATCTGTGATTTTCTTATAGTGGATGCCGGAACGCTCCGACAGTTCTTTTCGAGAGAGTCCGCTTTTCTCACGAAGATACTTAATGTTGTTTCTCATACGCTGCATCCTTTATCACCGGATAATGGTCTGTATCGCAGAGAATCAGCGATACAAAGCTATCTGCATCTGTGGGAATGTCCTTGATTGGTGTTGCTGTCGGAATCGATTCTTTTTGCATATCGCAGAGCATCAGTGCAAGAACATCACTTGCATTTTCGATTGCTTCTGCCAGCGTGTCCCCGTCAGTATAGCAGGACTGCACATCTGGAAAGTTGACATAATAATAACCTTCTTTGTCACGAGTGAAGACAGCAGGATAAACATATTTTGCCATAATGATTCGCTCCTTCCATGGAATTGTTTGTGTTTCATTCGGGAAACGGGTAGCACAAAACACAGGGATTAAATCCCTGCGTCTTTCAGGATGCTTTTCAGTGTGCCGGGCTTGACATCTTGGCTGTTATGTCGTCCTACCGGGAAGTATCGGTCTGTTTTCGGGCTGTACCATTTTTCATGATTTCCGCCCTCACTGACTTTGTAACAGCCACCCTTTTTCAGCAGCTTTTTCAACTCGCTGTACTTCATGCCGTTCCCTCCTTCTGTAATTATAGTATACCACGTTTTCGTGGAATTGTCAAGCAATTTCTTAGGAAAAATGATAGAAAATATAAGTTGAAATTTGTGCTATTTGTACATTCGAAAGGAGCAGTATCATGGCAATTTTAAAGCCCGACAAAGAATATACGATCAACAGCGTGAACGTCAAGGAATACCTGTTGACCAAGCATAATCCGAACCGGATTGACATGCCCACAGCGTCCATGGCAGGGCGAATCATTGGCGTTACCATCCATAATACTGATTGGATTGCAACGGCGAGCGGCACGACTCCGGCGGAACAGTACACTCGTGCCACCGTCAACGGCAATATGAACGATGTGAGAGTGCATTATTATGTGGATAATGTTTGCGCATGGCAGAATCTCCCCTTGACGCTAAGTGGCTGGCATGCAGCGGACGGCAGCGGGAACGGAAACCGTCGCACCATTGCCATTGAGTGCATTATGAGCAGCGCATACAATGCGACAGACCGAAAATCTGAGGACAATGCTGCACGTCTGGCAGCCTCTCTCCTGCGACAGTACGGACTGGGAATTGACCAGCTCTATACGCATACGCACTGGCTGAATGTCCGTGATGGGCGAAGTGGAAGCGTGGATCAGCTGAACACCATGCACAACAGCTATAAGATGTGCCCGCTGTACATCCTGCCGCACTGGGCAGCGTTCCGGGCAAAGGTGCAGGCATATCTGAATCAGAGCCAAACAACCACAAAACCGTCCGGCTCTGCCGCCACAAAGCTCCGCTACGACTGGAAGCGGGGGCAGCGGGTGCAGCTCTATAAAGAGAAAACGCAGCTCTTCGCCAATGAATCCGCCACCACACCCGCTGGCTACCTGCCTAAGGGCACATACTACATCTATGACGGCAAGTGCTGCCGGAACGGGCGCTATCGTGTCACCACCAAGGCGGAGTACTGCGGCAAGACACCGGCGGGGAAGTATGTCACGGGGTATGTGAGCGTGGATAATTTCCGGGAAGTATAACGGATAGAACCGTGATAGCAATGTAGAAAACCGGCGGTGCAGCAGGGGAGAGCCTTGTTTGCACCGCCGGTTTTTGTTTATATAAAAAAATCAGGAGCACCGTCGCAACGCCGCTCCCTTTAAAACTGATTCAGTTTTTATATTACATATATTATTATACCATCTCAGCGCTTAGAAGTCAACAATTTTCTTTAAAAACTGAAAACTTGAAAGTATTATATCGTTTTTTTGGAACATGCATAAATATTTATGTTCAAATTGCACAAGGACTCCTTGTATTTCTTTCAAATCGTGATGTAAAATATCTTTTGGTAGGAATGTTGAATTCCCATATCGTTTATTAGCGAGATATAATACACACGCAAATTCATGCAATGTTCGACACTTCAATCTTGATTGAATCATTGATTTTGTACACCCTTTTTTTGAAACAAATGTCCGGACAAATGAAAGTGGATGACATTTATTTCCTGATAAATCATGCAAAATGCAATTATTATGTGCACAAGCATTGCGGATACTTTTTATGCTATTTAATAGTTTGATCGAGATTGGAGTATCTTCTTCATAACATTCATAATAAAATTCATAGAAACGAATTAATCCGCCAAATGTAATGGATTCCAGCAAAACCCATATTGGCATATCAATACAATACTGCTTTTTTGTATTATTTTGGAGGAATGTGTAATAACATACATCATCATCTTCATTATTTAATTGGTCACATTCTGAAATGTATTTTTTTAGCAAATCACTTATGTAACCATTTCGTTGAATGCTTTTTTGTAAGATATCATTTGCTGTATAATAGTTATTCTTAAAAAAGCTAGTAACAATTGCATACGCATCTTCTGGTTTTCTTGTTTCAAAGTCTTTTAAAAGAGATAATTTCAGGCAGTGTTCTATGTCAATGCAAATTCCAAAAATCTGTTTTCTGAGTTGCAAATCTAAAATTGCAAGTGCTTTCAAATGAAAAAAATCGAGATTTATATATTTCCCCTTTTTTTCACCCAATTCCGCTTTTTGAAAGTTCTTTCTATATGCATACAGTCTTAGAAAATTATTTTTTTCTATCAGATATTTTGCGGCATCGTTTTTCGATATTTTTTGAAATGTAATTCCCTTGCTTTCCATTTTATCAACAAGTTCTGTTGCGGAACAGTAAGGTTTTTTCTCCAGCATCGGAGAATGATATAATAATGTTTCCAAATTTATTTCACCGTCCTGAATCAAATAAATGATATTTATAATTATACCACAAAGTAAATCACAATTCAAGACTAATTATAAGAATATGGGAAGAAAAAGTTAAATGCTTTTAAAGCATGATGACCAGATTTTTTCACACGTTTATTGATATAATTGATCTCTAAAAATCCTTATAAACCCAAAATAGCAGCGACGCAACAGATTTTTTGACTGCGTCACTGCTAATTTTCGCTTTATCTCCACAGCGAACCTGATTCTTTTTTTCACGCTGTTTTTTTGCGGAAATGTATGGTTGTATATAATACTGCTTGTTGACTCCCGCAACCAAAATGAAAAAAACATTCAAGCAAGTGGAAGTAATCGGAAAG